>OLHE01001265.1_pt1 | contig 16898 bp, 12 predicted proteins | sample 1605821 | NCBI WGS metagenome assembly OLHE01 (sample SAMN03283250) | human gut metagenome | biome: human-associated habitat; material: feces | host: Homo sapiens | place: USA | collected 2013
GTCTACTTTTGAGTAAGACAACTTTCTTTTAAAAAACATATTGAATGCCGCTGATGGGACTCGAACCCATATGGTTTCCCGTACGATTTTGAGTCGTATGCGTCTGCCAATTCCGCCACAGCGGCATATAGAAATTAGTCACAGCTAATGCAACCAACTTCTATATATTATCATCTGATTGTTATATTGTCAAGAAAAATTTATTGATTCGTCTGTGTAGATTCGATATCTGTTTTCTGACTATAATATTCTTTCATATTATTATTGTAATAAGAATCAAATACTCTTTTAGCAATCGGGACAGCATACTTACTTCCAGCGCCGACGTTCTCGACAAGAACACAAACAACTAAATCCGGGTCTTCTACATTAGAATAGCCAACGAACCAGGCATGTGCATATTTGCCCTCATTCTCTGCAGTTCCTGTCTTTCCTGCGGCAGTATATAAATCCGTATCTAAGTTATAACCCGTACCACTGGTAACTACTTCCCGAAGCATTTTCTGGAGCTTTTTCGCATCTTTTTCTGACATAAGATCGGCATAAATTTCAGGGATAGTTTCTTTTACCGTTGTTCCATCTGCTCCTTCTACATGGTCAACGACATATGGCTTCATCAAAGTGCCTTCGTTTGCAACTGCACACATAAGGAGAGCGTTGTGGAACGGCGTCATCAACGTATTTCCCTGTCCAATGACCGTTTGTGGGATTTCACTCTTGTCTGAATTTTGGGTTAATTCAAAACGACTCTTTTTTACTGCAAGATCAAAAGGAATCTCCTGATTGAACAGACATTTTTTATTTAGTGAAACAAAATTCTTTATGTCCAACTTACTACCTAATGTGACAAAAGCAGTATTGCAGGATTTTGCAAATGCCCTGTCTAAATCAACTTCACCATGTTCCTCATTTTCATAGCAGCTGATACGCACGCTATTAACAATCGTCTGTCCGTCACATTCATAACTAAAGTTCTTATAAGAGTTCGGATGTTCTTCCATGTATTCTAGCGCTGTCAGTACCTTATAGGTGGAACCTGGCGGGTAAAGCCCCTGCGTTGCTCTGTTTAAGAGGCAGCTTTCTGAAGAATCAGAAGTAATCTTATCCCAGATATCATCTAACTTATTCGGATCAAAATCGGGCTTGGAAACTAATGCTCTTACCTTTCCTGTTTTGGGTTCGATTGCCACTACCGCTCCCCTATAGTCCTCTAATGCTTCATAAGCGGCCTTTTGCAGACGGGTATCTAACGTCGTTATTACATTATCTCCGATATTCTTCTTGCTGGCAACACCGTTACTGAGCTGCTTCATCAGTTTTTCGTGTGATGTCAAAAGATCACTGTTACAAACAGATTCCAGTCCTGCCTTTCCATAACTGGTATATCCAATAATGTGTGCAAACATATTTTCGTAAGGATAGTGCCGTATCTCATCTCCAGCTTCATTATTCTCAGAATATGCAAGAATCTTCTGGTTCGCACTTAAAATCTGACCTCGTTTTGTCTGGTCAGAGAGAGAAGAATTTCTCTTATTATAAGAACTTTGCGCTACGCTACTGCTATCCTTTAAGGTAAATTTCACCACATAGCCAATTAACCCCAGAAAAAGTGCGACAACAATAATACTTGTCTGTAGCATATAACGGTTCGTTTTTAATTTTTTCCCTCTTCTTGGAGTAAATAAGCTCTTTATATCAAAAAATAAGGTTTCCTTTTGATCGTGCCTGCGAGATTCTCTTCGTTCAGTCGTATTTTTTACGGTCACTCTCGTCCGGCTGCCCTGCTTGTTCTTCTTCATTCTCATCATCCTCTTTATAGGCAATGATAAATATGCCCTGCATAACTGCAAAAATTATTAATGTACTGGCTACAGAACTTCCCCCATAACTGATCAGTGGAAGTGTTACTCCGGTAGAAGGAATAAACTTAGTAACCCCTCCAATTGTAAGAAATACCTGAAAAATAAAGCAAATAGAAAATCCATATGCTAAAAGCTTGTAAAAGCGACCCCTCACGTCCATCGCAATTTTTAGGAAATGAATAAACACTCCCAAATAAATTAATATCAAACAAATTGCAAATAAAATTCCGAATTCTTCGGTAATTGCAGAGAAAATAAAATCACTTTCCACAATGGGAATATCATTTGGCCTGCCCTGTGTCAGTCCTTTCCCAAGCCAACTTCCCGCGGCAATCGCAAATAAAGACTGCGTAATCTGATATCCGCTGCCCTCAATGACAGACCAGGGATCTTTCCAGGCAATAAAACGAACCCGCACATGCGCAAACAGCATGTACGCTAACTTTGCCGCAAGAGTGCCCGCTCCGATTCCTCCAAATAAATAAATTCCCCTTCCAGTAGCGACATAGCAAAGAAAAACATATACAACAAAATAGATTAATGCTCCACCTAAATCCTTTTCGCCAATTAATATGATAACATGGCATGCCGCAAAAATGCTCGTAAGAAGCATTGTTTTAAAATTCGGTGCTTTCGTAAGCATCGCTGCAATAAAAAAGACAAAAGAAATCTTAACAAATTCCGAAGGCTGCAAAGCAATCCCATGTCCCAAAGAAATCCAGTTCGTTGCTCCATTCTGTGAGGTACCAATTACAAATACACTAGACAAGAATATCAGTCCAAGGAGGCCATAAATCCATTTCAGCTTTTTGAGCCAGACAGCCTTTTCCATAAAATACGGAATAAATAAAACAATCAATGAAGTAGCCGCAGCAATAATAAACTGCTTTACTGCTTTATCAAATGACAGGCGTGTTAACATAACAAAACCAATCAAAAGCAAGAAACAGGTATGATTCATCAAAATTCGCGAACAGTCTACATATACTCGTGAATAGACAAAAATCAGCATCTTAAAAAATACGACCTGCGCAAGATACAAAAAAATAATCTTTGTATCCAAAGTTTTGGCAAATAATACACCATAACAGATAAAATGAAATACGAACATAAACAATTCCTGCCTGTCCATCCGCTTTACCTGTCGTTTCTCAGTAGAGGGAAGAAAAACGGTAAAACAGGTAATTGCGTAAATAACACCCATGATGACAATAATATAATTCGATCCTGTTGAAATCAAACTCACCATACTTTCATTCCCACCTTTCTACTCTATTCCATAATTCCAGTATGAATCTGAAGTATCTTTACTTTGTTCTTCTGTAAAATGCTGTTCTTTCCATTTAAGATATCTTTGTTTTATGGAAGATACTTCTGCTTCAGTAAGTTCAAATAAATCAAAGCGATGTCTCTTTATGTGAGAAGAAACCTCTTTGATATTCTCTCCGATCAGACTCTTCGGCTTATCCTGCCAAATAAGATTATAACAATCCAGGCAGTGTGTAGTTACTAAAAGCTTTCTTTTCTTTTTATCCTCAAGCCATAATCGCCCGGAAGTTTTATTACAATGCCCACACGTCTTTTTAAGGCACTGTGCTGACTGCATTATCGGTATTCTTCCATAAATAAGTAATTCAAAGTCAACTGTCTGCTGCTGTTCTTTATCCATTCCCTTTATCATATCTGAAATTTCTTCTTCCGACAATTCAACAGGCAGCTCTCTTACGGTCATATTATCATAGAGCGCATTTGATTCCTGTATAGCCGAAGAATTCCAATGATAAAAAGAAGCCCCTGCAATCACTCTTGTAGTACATCCTTCTAACTGCATAAGAAATTCCATTTCATTTATAGTATATGCATAAATTCCATCCCAAATTGACAGAGAACAGATCTTTTTTAATTGATCTTCCAGCACATTATTACCTCGAAATACACGAGGAAGTGCAAGATACAGGCTTTTTCCAGCAGTCTTAATCTTTTCGCCCACATTTTCTAACTCTTTTTCCGAAAAAAATTCCCATGGAAGACAGATTCCATCAAAAAAAGTATCCTCACAATATAAAAATGCCTGCTTTATATTATATACACTTGCAATTCGCTCTTCCTGCTCTGAGTTTAGTTCTCGTTGTGCCTGATTCGGACAATCATAGCGCTTATTCATTAGATTCTGTTGATTATCCAATTCTTTTGAGGACAAGTTCTTCTCATAAAAATATTCTCTTTTTTCTGGCAGATTATCTACTCTATTTTTGCAGATGCGTAATTTTTCCTCTAAAAGAGCAAATCCGTCCTGACGAATTCTTTTTAAAGCAGACATTGGAAGAAAACATCCCTCATCTAAATTCACTTCAAAAGAAGTAAGTATAAATGGTACATTACCAGTCTTGTGCATCTGCCGCAGGATATCTTCCTTCGTTACCGGCCTTTTTTCAGAACATTCGATAACCGGTCCTTCAACAAACACACTTTCTTCTCTGCAAAAAAGCTGGAGCATCAAAGGTTCGCCAACTTTTAGTGTAATATCTCCTGTCACAGGGTATTTTATCACGCCATTTAAAATATTTTTTTCAATGTGTGTAAGAAGTTCTTCATTTCTCCTGCGATATACAGGCATTCCAGGCTTAATAGATTGTGTGCGCGGAGCGTTCAGTGTCACCTGTCCTTTTAAAGAAGTACCCACATCTTTAGAAGGGACTGTAAGAATCACTTCATCCTGCCCATCTTTTGAAACAGGAATTACTAAAATATCTTTTGGATGTAATGTATCTTCAAAATGCATCCGAACTTTATTTTTAGAGACAGATAGAACTTTACCAACTTTTCTTCCAGTATTTTTGGGAGAAACAGCTGCCATCATGTCCTGCCCATTGTGCTTGTTCCAATATCCCTCTGTAAAACTGCCGCGACAGTATAATTCTTCTAAGGCATGTATATCCTCTTCTTCTGGTTGAAATTGTGCTCTTTGTTCCCAGTTTTCAGAAATCTTATCTAAATATTTGCGGTAAATTGCTGTAACTCCTGCCACATACTCCACATTTTTCATGCGTCCTTCAATCTTTAAAGAATCCACAGGAATTTCCATTAAAGACGGCAGCATAGAAAGAGAACATAAATCCTTTGGACTAAGAAGATATTTCGTATACTTTGAAGGATTTAATATCATTCCATCAGCATTCATCAGAGTATATGGAAGTCGGCAAGGCTGGGCACAGCGGCCGCGATTTCCACTTCTTCCGCCATACATACTGCTTAAAAGACATTGACCAGAGTAGCAATAACACAATGCCCCATGAACGAAAACTTCCACTTCAAGGCCAGTTTCTTTTTTTATTCTTTTTATTTCTGCCAAAGATAATTCTCTTGCCGGAACAACTCTGGTCATTCCCATGCGCTTCGCAGCAACAGCACCACGAAAATCTGTCACCGTTAGCTGTGTGCTTCCGTGAATTTCCAAGTCAGGGAAATTCTCTCGAATGAATCGAACAGCACCAATATCCTGAACGATAACACCGTCTAAACCATTCTCATAATAAGGAAAAAGAAAGTCTCCTAATTCTTCAAAAAGCTCTTTCTCTTTCATTAATGTGTTCACTGTAAGATATAACTTACGTTCATGAAAATGTGCAAACTGCAGCGCCTCTATCATATCCTCTCTGGAAAAATTATGTGCATACGCTCTGGCACCAAACTTTTCACCACCCATATAAATCGCATCTGCTCCCGCTGCAACAGCCGCTTTTAAATGCTCGAAAGAACCTGCCGGAGCAAGTAATTCCGGCAGGTTTCTCTTTTTAATGAAATTCATTGTTCGTCTCCAGTCCAATAATCTGTTTTTGCAGCTCATTCACCTTTGCTTTATAATCTGCAACCAGCTTATTCGCTGCATCAAGCCGCATATCTCTATCGACAATCTGCTGCTTTAATTCATAAAGCTCCTGCTCTCTGTCCCGGCCATCCTGATTAAATACTTCAATCTCATCCCGAAGTTTAAAGAGTTCTTCTGTAATATTGAGCGCCAGCAAAATATCACGATATTCTGTGGAAAGCTTATTATATCCTGGCTGTTTTTTTAATTCTCTTATCTTGCCGTCAACATAGGAGGCAAGTTTTTGGAGATAGATATCACTTCCACCCGACAATCTATATACTTTACCGTCAATTACTACTGATAATTCACTTTTTTCTTCCATATCAACCCTCCTGTGATGCAAAATCTTTTAATAAATCTCCTCCGGTACCGGATATCCCATATGTTCATAGGCGAAAGCAGTTAAAGCCCGGCCTCTCGGTGTTCGCTTAATGAGGCCTCTCTGAATAAGAAACGGCTCATACACATCTTCAATCGTACCAGAATCCTCTCCGATTGCTGCTGCTAGTGTATCTAAACCCACCGGTTTTCCCATAAACTTTGTAATCATCGCTTCTAAAAGGTTGCGGTCTGTCGCATCTAATCCCATAGAATCAACCTCAAGTAAATTAAGTGCCGTCTGTGCCACCTCATATGTAATCATACCGTCATATCGAACCTGTGCAAAGTCTCTTACCCGCTTAAGCAATCGATTCGCCAGTCTTGGTGTCCCACGACTTCTTTTTCCAACTTCCATTGCACCGGCCTCATCAATCTTTACTCCAAGAAGTTCTGCTGAGCGTTCTACAATTACTTTCAATTCTTCATCTGTATAAAATTCCAGACGGTTTACAACTCCAAAACGGTCTCGAAGCGGTGCAGTAAGCATTCCTGCTCTTGTTGTAGCTCCTACCAATGTAAAATGAGGAAGCTCTAAACGTATAGACTTCGCTGAAGCGCCCTTTCCAATCATAATATCAATAGAAAAATCCTCCATTGCTGGATAAAGAACTTCCTCCACCTGCCGGTTCAGTCGGTGAATCTCGTCAATAAAGAGAACATCTCCATCAGAAAGTCCATTCAATACTGCCGCAATTTCTCCTGGTTTCTCAATCGCCGGTCCGGAAGTAATCTTCAAATTACTGTCCATTTCGTTTGCGATAATCCGTGCTAATGTTGTCTTTCCAAGACCCGGAGGGCCATATAATAATACATGGTCAAGAGACTCTCCTCGCATCTTAGCCGCCTCGATAAATACCCGAAGGTTCTTTTTTACCTTCTCCTGTCCTATATATTCTGATAAATTCTGTGGCCGGAGGCTGCCTTCTACCGCAATATCCTCCTCCATCAGCTCTGTGCTGATCATTCTGTCCATGTTATCACCTTATAAAAATGTTAATACTTTCTTCAATGCTTCTTTTAATAACTGTTCTGCATCTAACTTCTCTGCTTCCGGCACACTATGTACGGCACGATATGCTTCTCCATTCGAATAGCCTAATGCTACTAATGCCTGTACAGTATCCGCAATGCTGTCTCCTTCTGTAGAGGAACTCTGTGGCGCTGCTTCCTCTGCCCCTGAAACTGACTCTAAATCTTCTAGATTCAGCTTGTCTTTCAGCTCGATGATCATTCTCTTCGCACCTTTGGGACCGATACCCGGTGTCTTAGCGATACTCTTCGCATCCTCACTAAAAACCGCATAATACAAATCTTCCACTGACATCGTGGAAAGTACCGATAATGCGGCTTTCGGTCCGATGCCTGAAATTCCAAGCAGAATCTGGAAAGTCTCTAACTCCTGAATCGAAGAGAATCCAAACAATGCCAACTGGTCTTCTCGTACATACAGATAGGTATGAAGCATCGCTTCCTCACCACTATTCACACCCTCAAGAACTCTTGACGGCACTTTTATCTGGTAACCAATTCCATGATTCTCTATCACAACAGAATCCTTCCCCTTATATGCAACTGTTCCCTTAATATATGAAATCAAACGAATTTCCTGCCTTCTTTTAAAATTGTTACTAGAGCGTGTTTGAAAAATATTTTCTGCAAGATGTGCATCACGCATTTTTCAAACACGCTCTAGAACTTATATTCTGACTTCTGACATGATACCATAATTCCCATCATATTACAACTCTTTTACTTTAAGCGCATTTACCCCTTTCTCGAAAATGTGTTTGACATATAAAACGTTCTCTGCTATGGTTATAGCATTATTATACTAAGAATTTTTGAGACAACATATGTCATTCTGGAGGTATCATGTTAACGATTAATAAAATATTCCCACAAGAAAAGATTCCCGAAAAGACAGAATCTTTTTTATTTTTTGATATAGAAACTACTGGTTTTTCCAGAGACAACACCATCTTATACCTGATTGGCTGCGGATATTTTGCAGAAGAAGGATTCCAATTCATCCAGTGGTTTAATGATGACGGCACAAGTGAAGAAGAGATTCTCCTTGCCTTTCAAAATATTTTAGTAAAAAAAGACTGGCAGCTTGTCACATTTAACGGCAACAGCTTTGATATTCCTTATTTAAAGAGGCATTACGACTTAAATGAACTAACCTGTGATATAGAAAAATATCCATCCCTGGATTTTTACCAGTTTTTAAAACCTTTTCAAAATCTTTTTCAGATGACACATGGAAAACAAAAAGACTGGGAACAGTTTCTTGGCTTAAATAGAGAAGACAAATATGATGGCGGACAGCTTATCGCTGTTTACAAAGACTACCTTATGTCAAAGAACGAAGACTTGTTACATAATCTTCTGCTTCACAATGAAGATGATTTACTTGGTATGAAGTATCTTCTTCCGCTCTTTTCCTATCGTCAGATTTTCCTTGAGGACATCACTTTACAGAGAATCGCACCCGCCAATAAAGTGTTTGAACGTGGAAATGGCAGCATTGCTATCTCCTGCAGACTTCCTCTTCCTCTGCCACAGCCATTAGAGGTATCTACCCCTATAGGAGATCTCTTTTCTGACAAAAAAGATTTGTCCATACTGACGATCACCCTTCCTTTTGTTGAGGACGTGTTAAAACATTTTTACAAAGACTATCACAATTATTATTATCTTCCAAAAGAGGAACGGGCGATTCATAAAAGTGTCGGCTGCTATGTTGAACGCCAATACCGCCGGGCAGCAAAAGCTTCTACCTGCTATGTCAAAAAAGATGGAATCTTCCTGCCGCTTCCAAAAGCACAGAAACATTTTGGAATACAGATAGAGAATTATCCTTATGAAAAGACTTTTCCTTTGTATAAGAGAGAATATAAGGAACTTCGATGGTTTGCAGAATTTGATGATGTATTCTCAGAAAAAAATACGGGGATTTCTGTATATTTGCGGGATATCATAAAAGAACTGCTGATTACTCGTATGGAATGTGATTTATAGGATAAGTAATTCTGCTACAGCCAAAGACAGAACCAGGAAAGAGAAAGAATCCCTATTTGTGACCTCGAAGCAAAAATTGGATGCAAATGTTTCCACGAACATTCAACCTGCCGCGACTAAAGTCACAAATAGGGATTTTTTCTCTTTCTTATTTCGTCAGCTTTGCCTAAAACGACTATTTCATCTCTTTTGCAAGAGCCACAATCTGCGCTTCGCTTGTTTCATCTACCGCAGAGCGAATTGTCACCGTTGTATCTGCAAATGTAATATTCTTGCTCTTCTCAAAAGCAGCCTTCATAATCTTTGCTGCCATCGGGGTCCAGCTTCCGTTCTCTACAAATCCAATCGTACGGTTCTGATAGCTTCTCTCTGTCAGATGGTTAATGAATTCTTTCATAAATGGGAAAATATCTCCGTTATATGTCGTTGTGGCAAGAATTAACTTTCCGTAACGGAATGCATCTTCTACAGCTTCTGCCATATCATCTCTAGCAAGATCTGTAACAACAACTTTTGGACAGCCTTCTTCTTTTAACTTCTCAGCTAACAGTTCTACAGCCTTTTTTGTATTGCCATAAACAGAAGTATAGGCAATTACTGTTCCCTCTGTCTCCACCTGATAGGAAGACCAGATGTTGTATAGGTTCAGATAATGCTCTAAGTTCTCAGTTAATACTGGTCCATGTAATGGGCAGATTGCCTTAATTTCAAGGGAGCCAACCTTGCCGAATAACTTCTGTACCATTGGGCCATATTTGCCAACGATACCAATGTAATAACGGCGTGCTTCACAATCCCACTCTTCCTCTACATCTAATGCACCAAACTTACCAAAAGCATCTGCAGAGAAGAAAATCTTATCTGTTGTATCATAAGTCATCATAACTTCTGGCCAATGAACCATAGGAGCCATAACAAAAGTAAGGTTATGCTTACCTGTACTTAAAGTCTCTCCCTCTTTTACGATAACCTGACGGTCTGCAAAATCTGTTCCAAAGAACTGCTTCATCATAGGGAAAGTCTTTGCATTACCAACAATCTTTGCTTCTGGATACTTTTCAGCAAAGTTAGCAATATTAGCCGCATGGTCTGGTTCCATATGCTGCACGATTAAGTAATCCGGAGTTCTTCCCGCAAAAGCCTCCTCCAGATTTGCAAGCCACTCATCCTTAAAATGTGCATCTACCGTATCAAATACTGCAACCTTCTCATCAAGAACAACATACGAATTATATGCCATTCCGTTCGGTACATCATACTGACCCTCAAATAAATCTACTTCATGATCATTCACACCAACATAAATAATATCTTCTGTAACTTTAAACATGTAATCACCTCATATTTCTGATTATTGTAAAAAAATATCACTACGTAACCACCACAATTTTCTATGTGGCACAGTTCCTATTATATAAAATTTAATAGAAGTATACAAGACAAATTTTACCTAACTTGCAAACTGACTGTTATACAGCTTCGCATAGAATCCATTCTGCTTTAACAACGTCTCGTGATTTCCCTGCTCGATAATATGCCCGTCTCGCATGACCAGAATCACATCCGCATTCTGAATCGTAGATAAACGATGTGCTACGATAAAGCTTGTTCGTCCGGCCATCATTTTCGCAAACGCATTCTGAATCTTTTGTTCGGTACGGGTATCAATGGAGGAAGTTGCCTCATCAAGAATCAGCATAGACGGAAGGTCAAGCATTACTCTTGTGATACAAAGAAGCTGTTTCTGCCCCTGACTCATTCCTGCTCCATCTTCTGTAATATATGTGTCGAGTCCCTTTGGCATTTTTTTAATAAAGCTGTAGGAATGAGCCTCTTTTGCCGCAGCGATAATCTGTTCGTCACTAAAGCCTTCTCGTCCCATCGTTATATTATCACGGATTGTTCCACTTCGAAGCCAGGTATCCTGTAATACCATACCGTAGGAAGTTCTAAGGCTCTCTCTCGTAATATCACGGATATCCGTTCCCTCTACCATGATCGTTCCTTTATTTACATCATAAAAACGCATCAAAAGATTAATAATTGTTGTCTTTCCGCACCCGGTAGGTCCGACAATCGCAATACGCTGTCCTTTTTTCACATTAAGATTAAAGTCTTCAATCAGGCGTTTCTCTGTGGTATAGGAGAAGTTTACATGAGAAAGTTCGATATTTCCCTCTGGATTTGCTAGAACAAGGGCATCTTTCTTATCATCGGTTTCCGGTGTTTCCTCAATGAGTTCGAAAATACGAGCCGCACAGGCTAATGCGTTCTGCAATTCCGTAACTACACCAGATATCTCATTAAATGGCTTTGTATACTGATTTGCATAGCTTAACAGACAGGTAAGCTGTCCAACGCTAAGTCCCCCGCCAATGGCAGTGAGTGCACCGCTTAATGCCACGCTTGCATATACAAGGCTGTTGACAAAACGGGTAGACGGATTCGTAATAGAAGAAAAGAAGATAGCTTTTAAAGAATATCCCTGTAACTTATCATTTACAGCTGCAAAACGTTCTCCGGCTCTCTTTTCATAGCCAAATGCTTTTACAACCTTTTCTCCTTCAATCATTTCCTCAATTAATGCTGTCTGCTCTCCTCTTGTCTCTGACTGCAATTTAAACATAGAGTAAGTGTGAGTTGCGATAAAACGGGCAACTAATAAAGAAATCGGTGTCAGACAGACAACCAAAAGAGCAATTCCTACATGGATGGAAAAAATAAATCCAAGCGTACCGAGAATCGTCACAACTCCAGTAAAAAACTGGGTAAATCCCATTAAAAGCCCATCGGCAAACTGATCAACGTCGGCAATAACACGACTTACTACATCTCCATAAGAGTGTCCATCAATATATTTAAGTGGCAGCTTTTCAATCTTTTTCATTGCCTCATTACGGATGTCTCTTGTTACATGAAATGTAATGTGGTTGTTACAGATATTCATGATCCACTGTGTGATTCCCGTAAATAAAATAACTGTCGCACCTTTTTCTAATATTTTTGCAATCGCCGCAAAATTTACCTGTCCTTTTTTAATAATAAAATCAATCGCATCTCCGACAAGGATTGGTACATATAATGTACCGGCAAAGGTAAGTGCCGCCATAAGAATCGATAAAATCAGAAGGAAACGGTAGTTTTTTAAATAATGCCACACTTTTTTTATTGTGCTTTTTCTTTTGCCGTTTGTATTTTGCTGTGCCATTTACGCTTCCTCCTTCTTAAACTGTGTCTCATAAATTTCACGGTAAATATTACAGGACTTAAGTAACTGTTCATGCGTTCCCTGCCCTGCTATCTTCCCATCATCAAGCACTAAAATCATGTCAGCATTCTGGATGGAGGAAGTTCTCTGTGACACGATAAATACAGTCGGTTTTCTCTTCATATCCTGAATTGCTTTTCGAAGCCTGGCATCTGTTGCATAATCAAGGGCAGATGCACTGTCATCCATAATGAGGATATCTGACTGTGGCACTAACGCTCTTGCTAAAGTAAGGCGCTGTCTCTGTCCACCAGAAAGGTTTTTACCGCCCTGTTCTATCTTCGCATCAAGTCTTCCTTCTTTTGTGTCAACAAATTCCTTTGCCTGCGAGATAGCAAGTGCCTCTTCTATCTGTTCTTCTGTCGCATCCGGGCAGCCAAAAGTCAAATTATCCCGAATCGTTCCGGCAAAAAGCTGCGCCTTTTGTGGAACAACAGAAATTGTGTTTCTTAAAGATCCATAAGTATAATCCTGTATATTTTTCCCTGCAATATCTACCTCTCCCTCACTCACGTCATAAAATCTTGGAATCAGATTGACAAGTGTAGACTTTCCAGAACCAGTACCTCCAATAATTCCAATGGTCTGTCCTGGCATTGCCTTAAAGGAAATATTCTCCACAGCATGATCTCCGCCTCCGGCGTAAGTAAAGGAAACGTTTTTAAATTCTACCGCTGGAGTGGTATTGCCTGCAGCAGCAACTGTTTTTGTTCCTTCTTTCATAGATGGCTCAATATGAAAAACATCCTGAATACGATTAAAACATGCCATCGCTTTTGTCACGGAAATAATGAGGTTTGCCAGCTTGATAAGCTCTACAAGAATCTGGGACATATAGTTATAAAGCGCAACAACCTGTCCCTGTGATAACGTACCAAGACTTACACGAACCGCACCGGTATGAATCAATACCAAAATAGCAAAGTTGATAATAATAAAAGTCAGTGGATTCGTAAGTCCTGATATTTTTCCAGCAAATTTCTGTAAAGAAGTAAGTTCTTCATTCTCTGCTAAAAACTTATTATATTCTGCCTGTTCCTGATGAAAAGCACGAATCACACGCACACCTGTAAGATTCTCTCTTGTTGTTCCAAGAATCGTATCGAGTCCTGACTGTACCTTTTTATAAAGTGGCTTTGTAATAAACATGACACCAAATACAACGATAGACAATAAAATGATTGCCACAACAAAAATCATCGCAGCCTTCACATCAATCGTAAATGCCATGATCATCGCACCAAATACAATAAATGGAGACCGCAGGAACAGACGAAGTACCAGATTGATTCCGTTCTGCACCTGATTAATATCACTTGTCATACGAGTAATCAATGTAGATGTTCCTACCATATCCATCTCCTCATAGCCTAATGTCTGAATATGGGTAAATAATTCATAACGAATCCCTGTTGCCGCTCCAACAGCAGACTTTGCCGCAAAATACTGTGCGGTAATAGAACATGTCAATCCCACTGCCGCTAATACCAGAAGAAGCAGACACATTCTTATGATATGCCCAGAATCTTTTGGAACAATACCATCGTCAATGATTGACGCAACAACCAATGGTACAAATAATTCAAAGAACGCTTCTAACATCTTAAATAAAGGAGCCAGAACACTTTCTTTTTTGTAGTCTTTCATAAAGTATAATAGTTTCTTCATAAAATCTTTCTTTTTCATCCTTTCTCTTCAAAATTTTATGACTATATCAATCCCATGTACAAAATCGTATCTATAATAAATATTCTCTTTTATATTCATGGTTATCTGCCATAAATCTCCCGTTACAGTGTAGCATTTTACTCTTTCTTTTTAAAGGATTAATTTTAAAGGATTAATAATGATAAAACTTTTTAATACCTTTGTTTGAAAAATTGTCGCTAATATGTTATACTAATAACAATAAGTGAATTTATACGTTTATTGAGGTGATTATTTTGAAGGAAAAAAACAACGAATCTGCTGAAAACTATTTAGAGACTATTTTAGTTCTCAGTAAAAGACTTCCTGTTGTTCGTTCCGTTGATGTCGCTAATCAGCTTGATTTCAAAAAATCAAGTGTAAGTATCGCTATGAAGAATCTTCGCGAGAAGAATCATATCACTGTAACAGATGCCGGATATATTTATCTTACAGAATCTGGAAAGGCAATTGCGGATATGATTTATGAGCGTCATCAATTACTTACATCATGTTTAGAAAAATTAGGTGTTTCTGCCGAAATTGCAGAGAAAGATGCCTGTAAGATAGAACATGTTATCAGTAAGGAAAGCTTTGAGGCAATCAAAGAGTATGTGAAGGCGAACATTAGGTAAATGCTGAATGAATGTCAGTGACTGCCGAACCCAGAGAGAAGGAATAATAAAAAGCTATTGCAGTGTTTATAGTGAACACTGCAATAGCTTTTTTATTATTTATAATATTTTTGTCATATCCATTAAGGAACAGTAATATTGTCTCCAGTCTTCTTTTTCCTGCATATAGAATACTTTAATGTATACGGTGAGTTTATCGGTTTCTGTTCTTAAGAGATGGAGCATACCATCTGCACCGGATACTGGATTCAGGAAAGAGTTTTCGAGCATTTCGTTGAACTGGCTGCGTTCTTCTGCTGGAATCCGCGCTAAAAATTCTTTTTGAATGTCTTCTTTGAAGTGTTCTGCTCCAATCATCTGGAAGTACTGTTCATTGACGCGGGTTACCTTTATCTTGCCACTCTGTACTTCAAAAAAAACAACTGGGCCAAGTACATTATTGAGCATACTGTCACTGACAAAATTTGAATCAATGAACTCTCGGATATGCATCGGCTCTACCTGTTTGTAAACAATTCCCTGTGTATCAATTCTTCTATGGTCGCTCAAAAGTTCTTCAAATTTAGGAATTGGAAGGGGTTTATAATAATAAAATCCCTGTGTATAGCGATAGCCAAGACCTTGTACAAACTTCTCCTGACTCTCATCTTCTACTCCTTCAACAACAATCGGGAGATGTAACATACTTGCCATATTTACGATGGCTTCTAATATATGTGCACTTTTTTTGCGTTCCGCCTCCTCAAAACGAAGGAAACGCATATCGAGTTTTAATACATCAACAGGTATATTCTCTAACATATTTAAAGAAGAGTATCCACAGCCAAAGTCATCCATCATAACAACTAATCCTCTGCTTCGCAATGTATTTACTGCACTGGCAATCCGGTTATTATTCTCTGTGTAGGCACTTTCTGTAATTTCTACTTTAATCAAATGTTTCGGAATCTGATATTTCTCCATCAAATCAAATAAATAAGCCGGGACATTCATCGAAAAAATGTCGATGCGGGATACATTAATAGAGATTGGAACCGGAGAATGTCCTGTATCAATCCAATGTTTGAGCCACTGACAGACCTTTTCCCAGATATAACGGTCCAGACGGTCTATCATCTTATTTTTCTCTAATACTGGAATAAATTCACCTGGTAAAAGGAACTCTCCATCCTCTTTCTGCCAGCGGACCAATGCTTCGGCACCGACAATCTGTCCTGTCATAATATTACACTGCGGCTGGACAAAAAATGTAAATTCTTCGTTTTCCAAGCCCTTCTCTATCTCTGCTAACAGATAGACTTCCTCTTCTAAACAGGATTCCATCTCTAAAGTATAACGACAGATATGCCATTTATAATCTTCTTCTGCATGAGAGCGCGCCAGCATGGCACGATCATACATTAATTCTGGCTGTATCGAGGTATCTTCTATCGTGTACACACCAAATAATGGAAAGAATGCAGATGTGTTATTCCACTTGCCAAGCTTTTCTATAATTTTTTCCCGTATGCTACAAAGTAATTCATCACTGTCTGGCAAAAGAGCAACAAAATTATCTCCGCCTAAATAGGCATCAATTCCATCATTCTCCATGGTACTCTGTTTCAAACAGGCACAAATATAGCGGATAACTTCGTCTCCGGAACTTCTTCCATACAACTTATTAAAGAGGCGAAAATGTTCAATATCAATTGCCGCTATACAATATGTATTCGGAAGAAGCTTTGGTAGTTTCTTCCGAAGTCCATCCATAAAAGAATGGTTATAATAATAATCGCTTAAACTTTTACTATTCATAATCCCTCATTATCTGTCCTGTATTTTTTTTACAATAGTTCTGCTAACTAGTCGTTGCTGTTTCATCACTGTATTTCGTTATAATATCATAACGCATACTAGTTCTACTATAATTTTCTTATATTTTGCAATATCTCTTACTGAAAAATTCACTTTTTTTATTCTAACATACTTTCTGCAAATATTCCATAGCCCATTTGCGGATTATCAATTAAAACATGGGTGACTGCACCAACAAGTTTACCATTTTGTAAAATAGGGCTGCCGCTAAGTCCCTGAATAATTCCGCCAGTAAGAGTAATCAGTTCGGAATCTGTCACCCTGATTTTTAACGTTTTTAAAGAATTTTTTTCGTGAAAGAATACTTTTTCTATTTC
>OLHE01001305.1_pt1 | contig 16512 bp, 15 predicted proteins | sample 1605821 | NCBI WGS metagenome assembly OLHE01 (sample SAMN03283250) | human gut metagenome | biome: human-associated habitat; material: feces | host: Homo sapiens | place: USA | collected 2013
GTTCGTGGCCGAGCAGATGGCGCTGCCCACGTATGATGAGGTGGGTTTCTGGGAGCTGCATCAGGGATTACGTTTGAAAGTAGCATGGCGATGGCAGTATAATGGCAGCTCAAGCGATTCTGTCGATACGAAGGTCGTGTTCTTATGCTGCATCTTTCGAACTCTTTGACTCCAGAAAACAAAACCATAAAACGAAACACTCTGGCTGGCATTGCGTTTGCGCTTGTTCTCGCCCTTGCGCTTGGGTTGGGTTTCCTTTTGAATCCACCTCATGCGTATGCGCAAGATGACCAAGCGATGGCTACTGCAGAGGCTTCGGATGCGCGATCAGCAGTGAGCGAAGATGGGATGTCTGCGCAGAATATGGCTGCTGATCAGCCTGTATCGCAGGCGAGTAATGATCTTCAGAGCGCCGATCTTCAAGAGGCGAATGTTAGTGCTTCACAGGAGAATGCTGGCGCGATAGAAACATCGGCTTCAAATGACAAAGCTGCTGGTTCGAACACGGAAGCTGCTACGGGGAAGAGCGAGGCAGTAGCTTCAGATGACGATGGCGCGATCACCACGGCAAGCCCTTCATCTCCCAATGCTTCGCAACCTTCGCAGAACCCTGAAGATGCGATCATGCCTGCTGCGGGGATTCCAGAAGGATACAGCGCAGGGTGGCAGCTCATCAATAACAAGTGGTACTACTTCGATGCAGCGGGCAAGGCGAAGACTGGCTGGCTCAAATCAGGCGGAGCGTGGTATTACTTCGATCCGGCCGATGCAGCCATGAGAACAGGGCTCTATCAGGTGGGAGATGCTTGGTATGCATCGGGCGAATCGGGCGCGATGGCTGCGAACAAGTGGATCAAACTTGGCAACGATTGGTACTATGCAACAGCTTCTGGTGCGCTCAAGACTGGCTGGCACAAGTCGGGCGGAAAATGGTACTGGCTCGAGCCTTCGAAAAACGGATGCATGGCAAGCGAAAGCTGGGTGAAGGACGGCGAAGCGTGGTATTACCTCAGTGCTTCGGGCGCGATGAAGACGGGCTGGCAGCTGTATAAGAATAGCTGGTACTACCTGAACGCTTCGGGCGCGATGTTCACGGGTTGGAAGAAGCTCGCGGGTACGTGGTATTACCTCGATCCCGCTTCGGAAGGCAAGATGAAAACAGGCCACTATCAAGTTGGCGATACCTGGTATGTTTCGAGCGCTTCGGGTGCGATGGCTGCGAACAAATGGGCGCAGGTTGGGAGCGACTGGTACTATGCAACGGCTTCGGGTGCACTCAAGACCGGCTGGCATAAGTCAGGCGGAAAGTGGTATTGGCTCTCACCTGAAAAAGCAGGCCTCATGGCTTCGGGCGCGTGGATCAACGACGGGAAAGCCGATTACTTCATGATGAAGAGCGGCGCGATGTTCACGGGTTGGCTCAGCCAAGGAAGCGCTGATGGCTTGGCCAATGGCATGTTCTTCGACAAGCAGAAGGTGGTCGATATCGCGCTGGCAGAGGTGGGGTATCGCGAAAAAGCAACCGATGCGATGCTGGACGAGAAGTTCGCCAATGCGGGGCCGGGCAATCATACGAAATACGGCCGCGACATGAACAAGATCGACCCGTTCACCATGGATTACGCTGATGCTTGGTGCGATGCATTCGTGGATTGGTGTTTTGTGCAGGCCTTTGGCGTCGAAAACGCGCGTGGTCTTTTGGGCGGCGCCTTCAATGATTACACGCCCGTTTCCGCGCAGCTCTTCAAGGATCAGATGTCGTGGTATACGAGCGCGCCGCAAGTGGGCGACCAGGTCTTCTTCCAGAGCAGTGAGCGCATCAATCATACGGGCATCGTTTATGCGGTGAAGAACGGGAAAATCTACACCGCGGAAGGCAACAGCTCCGATCAGGTTGCCAAACGTGAATATGCGCTGAATGCGACCAGGATCGCTGGCTACGGGCGTCCACTCTACAACAATCGTGGGGATGATGGTAAGTTCGTCGCGGCGAAAGAGTGGTGCTATCTGGATGCTTCTGGGGCGCGCGCTTCTGGCTGGATCAAGTCTGAGGGAAATTGGCATTATCTCGATCCGACCACGGGACTTATGGTGCGTGGCAAGAAGGTCATCGACGGGAAGACCTATTCCTTCAATACTGCCGGTGTCATGAAGACCGGTTGGGCGAAGGAAAGCTCGAAGTGGTATTACTACGATACATCAGGTGCCATGCAGACGAATTGCTGGATAGAGGATAGCTATTACGTTGGCGCTAACGGCGTGATGGCGGTCAACACCTGGATCGGCGACAAATACGTGGGCGCCGATGGCAAATATGTTCCGGGGAAGCAGAAATAGATCGGCCACCCTGCGTTAAGGCGAGCCTGATTCGCGTTCCTGTTTTTGCCTAGAGCTTGCCTAGAGTTCTAGAGAAGCTGGGTTTCGTCGAGCTTTTTCACAACGAAGCTGTTGAGCTTTGCGAGGGGCTTGTGCAGCGCGAGGCCGAACACGAGCGAGACGGCCAAGAATCCGCCCAAGCACAGCATCGAAATCCAATACTGCATGCCATAGATGCCTGCAATGCATCCTTGGAATGCTTCCATGGAATGAGCGAAGGGAAGCCACGGGTAGATCGCTTGGAAGAAGGGCGCCGACATCTGGATGGGGAAGATGCCGCCCGATCCGCCAAGCTGCATCACAAGCGCGATGATCGCGATAGCTTTACCCATGTTTCCAAAACAGGTCGTGAGCGTATAGACGATGTTCGAGAAAACGATCGCGCAGAATATGCATGCCAGCAGATAGAGCCAGAAGTGTTCGCATTGAACACCCACGAAGAAGACGTTCCCAATGCAGAGTACGATCCCTTGTAGGATAGCGATGCAGGCGAAGATGCCATAGCGCCCCAAATAGACCTGGTGGGGCTTCACATCTTTAAGGCCTTCGAGCCTACGCTTCGTGGGGTTCACGCTCGTGAGCGCAACGAGGAAGATCGCACCGATCCAGAGCGAGAGCGAAGAATAGAAGGCGCTCATCGTGTCGCCATTGCTCTTCATCTCATAGACGGGGTGCTTCTCAAGAACGGTCGGGGCAGATAAGAACGCTGCGATGGCTTCAGGATTGTTGCCGATGATCTTGCGGATCTCATCGATGTTGCTCGTGCTGATGGCTTCTTTAAGGTCATCGCGTGTTTTCGCAAGGTTGCTCTCGATCGTGCCGAGTACGTTCGCGGTGTTATCGAGGGAGCCTTGAAGCGCTTCCATGTTCGTCGAGAGATTGCTCGCGGTGCCAGAAAGGTTGTTGGATATTTCGGTGAGCGAATCGCTCAGCTCGACGCTTGATGACTTGAGTGCGGAAAGATCAGAGGCCAAGCTCGCCGTTTGCTGCTTGAGCGTTTCTTCGAGCGAAGAGTTCATTTCCGTGATGTCCTTCTTCGCGTTCGCGAGCTCTTCGTTGATCTTGGTGCGCGCATCTGCAGTGGTCGTGCTTATCGTGCTCACGTCGGTCTTCGCGCTATCGACGGCTTGCTGCAAACGAGCGAGCGTGGCAATGGCGGCATCGATCGTATCGAGTGCGGTGCCAGAAACGCCAGCGGCTTGCAGATCGTTCTTCATCTGCTCATACAGTGTTTTGGTAGAAGCGAGGGAGCCAGAAATGCTACCCAGCAGCTGCTCGGTGGCGGCAGGGTCTTGGCTCGCAGAATCAAGAGCAGCATTGATCGCGGACGAAAGTTCGTCGTAGCTGCTTGCGTTCGATGTGATCGCGCCATTCACTTCATCGGTGATGTTGCCGAGTGCTTCATCGGCCGATGAAAGCCCGTTTGAGGCTTCGGAAAGGAGCTTGTTGGTGGTGTTCGTGGCGTTTTTCGTGTTGCTAAGAAGCGTGCTGCTTCTCGCAAGGAGCGTTGCGCTGTCGCCGACCATGGAGGAGAGACCCTTCACTTCGAGCTGTGCGGCATCAAGGTCTTCGACGGCATTATCGAGTTCATGCAGGAGCAGCGAGGCATAGTTCATGATGTTGTCGCCGTTAAGGAAATCGGTAAGGCTACTCGTTGTTGAGAGCGCGATATTCGCGACCGTTTTCGTGAAGGTTTGGTCGATCTCGTCCTGCAGCTCGGTAGCTCCTTCGGCGGTAACGCGCGGTGCGATGGCGTTCTCCTTTTCATTGGTGTAATAGGTGATTTCCGCTTTGGTCGCGTGATCGCTGAAAACGGTCATCAGGTTCTTCGTGAAGTCCTTAGGGATGACGATCGCCGCATAGTATTCGCCCGAATGAGCGCCATCAACCGCCTCTTGTTCGCTGACGAATACCCAGTCGAAACTGTCGTTTTCGTGCAGCGCGCTTATGACCTGGTCGCCCGCATTTATCTTGGTCGGGATAAGAGCCGAAGAATATCCCTCGTCTTCATTGGCAACGGCTACCTTGATCGAGCCGGTGTTGGCATACGGGTCCCAGAAGCCGAGCGTGGTAAGCCAAGCGTACATGGGCGGAACGAGGATGAGGCCGATCGCGACGATCGCGGCGATCACGCTCGTCTTGAGCGCGAGCACATCGTTCTTGAATATGGCGAGGATATTATGCATCGCGCGCTCCACCTCCGCTTCGCAGGAGTGGTTCGGGCATTTCGTGGGTTTCAAGCTGAGCTATTTTCCCTGCATCGGAGGCCGGTTCGCTTTGCGCAAGTTTGAACTGGTATTGGATATCGGCATGAAGGAACAGGATGATGATCTGATATCCAGCCACTATGAGCGTACCGAGAATGAACCAGGAGAGCAGAATGAGCTTTTCGTTGGGGGAGCCTTCGAAGAGGATGAGCGTAGCGAGCATGAGGATGGGCATCGCGAACAGAGCGATCCAGCCGATCTTCATGAGCAACGGGTATTTCGTATCGAATCTCATAGCGCGCGCGATGATCTTTTCGCGGTATTGCTTCGTTTGCATGAGCGCCAGCAGTACGGGGCGCAAGCGGAACCATTGGGCACCTTTGGGCACGGATTCGGAAGCGAACAGCTCAGTTTGGGAGAGCTTCGCGTCGAAGAGCGTGTTCACGTTGTAACCGAAGTGAACGCCCATAAGCCCGATGAATAGACCAACAGGAATGAAGCAGCCGCCTAAGATGAGCATATCGATAAGGTAGTGCGCTCCATACATGCCGCCAATAGCTTCGCGCATCGCATCGATCGAATAAGTGAAGGGTAACAGCGGATTGAGCACCTGATAGAATTCGGGCATCATCTCGACGGGGAACATGCCTGACGATCCGGGAATCTGCAAGACGAGCAACACAACCGCAAGCGCTTTTCCGATGTGGCGCATGCTGTAGGCGAGTGCGTAGAGCAGGTTCACGTAAACGAAACCAGCGAGCACACCTGCTCCGATGAATGCGGCAGGGTTTTCGCATTGGATCCCCAACACCAGATCGCCTATGCAGATGATGAGGCTTTGGATGATGCCGATGCTCACGTAAAAAAGCCAGCGTCCGAAATAGGCCTGCGTTGCCGAAAATCTTGGCAAGCCCGCCGGATCGACGCGGAGACGCACGATGGCCATGAGGATGAACCCGCACACCCAAAGCGCCAGGTTGCTGAAGAAAGGTGCTATGCCCGAGCCGTAAGGGTTGACGGGGTAAAGCGTGACCGTATCAAGCTTTACCGGGGAAGACATGAACGAAGAAACATCATCGGGATTCATGCCAAGCAGGGTGGTGAGCTCTTTGAACGAAGCGGAATTCTGGAGCGAGCGAAGATCGGTGTAGGTTGATTCGAGATTGTTCTCAAGCGCTTCGAGCGAGAGGCCTACTTCTGCACAGATGGATTTCGACTGCTCGAGCATCGAGGCAAGCTGCGTTAGGAGCGTGCTCTCTTGATCGAAGAGCGTGCGAAGCGATTCGGTCGCGCCCCGCAAGGTTCCGATCGCTGATGCGAGGCTGTCGAGGCTCGTGTCGATCTCGGGCAAGATGGTGATCTGGAAATCCTTCGCGCTCTTTTGAAGGTTATCCGCACTTGTTTTTGCTACGTTGGCCACGGCATCCGTGGCGTTCTTGACCGCTTGCGCATTGTTGTCGAGCTGGTTTGCGAGCTGCTCGAGCGAGGTGATGGTAGAAGAGAGGCTCGCGTTCTGCGCTTCGATGTTGCTGATGGCCTTTTGCACTTGGTCGGTAGAGGCAACAGGGGAGCTGCGCAGCGATTCGAGCAATTGGTTGTTATAGCTGACAAGCTCGCGCGCTTCGGCAAGGGCCGTATCGACATTGGCTTTTGCTGTTTGGATATCGCCTGCGATCTGGGCCGAAGCAAGATTGATATCCACGGCTGCTTGTGTGAGCGCGAGCGCGCTCTCGGTAACTTTCGTTGAAAGCGTTGCGCTGTAGTCGTTGAGCGTTTTGCGGATGTTTTCGAGCGAAGTGGAAGCGGAATCGAGACGGGTATCGAGTGCAGGCAACGAAGCGACAAGCTTTTTGAGCAGATCGTTCGAAGAATCTACTGACTGAATGGAGCTATCGATGGTAGCTGTGAGATCGTTCACCATCGTACGGTTTTGACTGATCGCATTCTTTGCTTCTTCAACGCTGTGGGATAAGAGCGACGTGGACTGTTCGCCCTTATCGTGCACTGCACCGCCCGTTCGTTGCGCGATCTCAACGACCTTGTCGCTTACCTGAGAGACGAACGATTCATCGATGGTGGTCTCGATCTTGGAAGCAGCCGAATCGGTAACTTTCGTTCCTGAGCCAGAAAGCTTCTCATTAACGTAGTATTCGATCTTGGGCTGGGTGAAATTGCCGCTGAAGACGCTGATGAAGTCTTCGCTGAAGTTCTCGGGGAAGATGAGCGCTGCGTAATATTCGCTCGAATAAACGCCGTCCATGGCTTCATCTTTTGAGACGAACTGCCAATCGAGCTCGTGATCGCTGTGAAGCTCATCGACCACTTCCTGCCCGATGTTTATCTTGCCGGTGTAGTTCGAGTCGGCGCCCTTGTCCTCATTTACCACCGCCACTTTGATCGAGCCGGTGTTGGCGTAAGGATCCCACATCGTTTCGATGGTATACCAGGCGTAGAGCGCGGGCAGAATGCAGACGCCCGCCAAGATGATGCAGGCGACCGGATTGACAACGAGACGCTTCAGGTCGCGCACGAATATCTGCAGGATGATCGAGAGATACTGTCGTGCGCGATCGAGCATGATGCCTTCTTAGAAAAATCTAATCTTCGTTGCGAAGTTCAGTGTCTACGGTCTCTTTGATTTCGGAATCGGCAACATTCTGTTCGCGTCGTTCGCCCTTTTCGGCGAAATGGATCTCGTCGCGCAATGAGCGATCATAGCGATCGGCATCGTGGCTCAGATCTTCACGACGTTCTTGGTAGTATTCGCCGCGGCGGTCTTTGATGTGCTTGGCCTTTTCTTCTTCATGAAGGTGCTCTTCATGTTGGTCTTGGCGTTCGTTTGGTATTTCGAGAGTCATGATAGATTCCTTCTCTCCTATGGTTCTTGTTGGAATGGCTGCAGAAGAAGCTGCAACACCTATTTAGCCTAGCGCTCTTTTTGGCGAGATCGCCGATCAGCGACCAGTTGTTAATGACTTGCAATAAGCCTAATAACGAAGCGATGAAAGGGTTCAGGGGTGAGGCGAGGAATCCCGCTTGTTGGCGCATCTTTGTGGCCGTATGCGTTATCTGTTAGCGCAGCGCGCGCAAATGGTCTTTCATGCTGGCAGTGATGCGACGGCTCTCGATAGCCTTTTGGATCGCTTTGCGGCGCGTCCATTCATCGAGCAGGGCTTCATCATCCTTGCGTTCCAAGTAGGGAAGCGCAGCAGCTTTCTGCTTCGCGAGCGCTTCAGCGAAATACCAAGCGCGCATCATGTCCACATAGTAGATGTCATCTTCGGTGGCGGGGTGAGCTTCGCTGTTGGGCATGCGCGTAGCTGCCACCCATTCGCAAAACCGAAGCTCGAACAGTTCATCAAGATAAAGCTTCATAAGGATACCGATAGCAAAGCGAATCGTGTAGCAATGATCTGAAGCAAGCCAGCGTTTTACCTGCTCAAGCGTTTCTTCAGGGCGCTTCGCGAACACTTTGGTAGGAAGCTGATCGCAGGTTGCCCAGTTGTCCACGAAGGGAAGGAAGCGCTCGTATAGCTTGAGCGCTTTATCGTAGTCGCGCTCTGCGCCGATCGTGAAGGCATGTACTTGGTTCTCGTCGAAGAGCCGATGGGGGAGCGCGCGCAGAAACGTGCTAGTGTCATCGCGCTTAGCGAGCTTTTTAGCTATCTTGCGCAGGGCGGGCGTTCGAACGCCCGCGATGGTTTTGGGATCCACATTCGGTACGAGTCGAGAATGGAAAGCGCGGTAATCCAGATCGACATTCGCTTCCAAGCTGCGGCAGACGAACTCGCCAGCGGTGTCTTCGCCGAAGCCAGGAAGCTCGTTTCGAAGGATCTCTTCCAAGGGCGCATCCTTAGCTTTGGCGAGCAGTGCGTCTTTTTGGGCGCGGTCGAGTTGCTTGAAGTGCGCTTCTGCGCTCATGGCACGTTCTTTCGAGTAGAAGCGGGCTTGCGCGATCAGGCGTACGGGCGCGTGCGATTTCGTGTACTTGGCGCCGGTGCCAGCTTGATGTGCGGAAACGCGCGCCTCGACATCGGTGGTGTATCCCGTGTAAAGGCTGCCGTCCCCGCATTCCAAAATGTAGATGTAGTGCTCGAAAGGTTTCATGATGGGCTAGATGCTAGTAAAACGCTGGTAGGGTGCGTCTTTGTTGCGTATCGGCAAAACGAAGACGCACCTTCATTTCTGTGTCGAAACACCTACCACGTGCGTGATGCGAGCGCACGGAACTGTGCAACGGTAGGAACATGGGCATTCAAGCCGCCATCTACCGTAACGACTTGCCCTGTGAAGTATTCGCTTTCGTCGGACGCAAGGTATACGCACATGGCAGCAATATCATCAGGCGAGCCATAGCGGGTAACCTCGATGTTATCAAGGAAAATGTCCTTCAGCATGTCGGGTACCTTGTCTGCGTTTTCTTCAGTGATGATAAGACCCGGACGCACGCAATTGCATCGAATGCCGTCCTTGCCATATTGCAGTGCAGTGTATTTCGTGAGCATGTCAACGCCCGCCTTTGCGCAAGCATAAGCAGTTGAGCCTAAATCGCCGCTGCAAGCAGCCATGGATCCGATGTTAATGATGGAAGCCTTGTCGTTACGCTTGAGGTAGGGCAAGGCGATCTTCGTGCAGTAAAAGGTGCTACGGATGTCGCTGGCGAAGACCGCGTCCCAGTCTTCGAGTGATATCTCGTCCACGCGACCATCCTTAAGGGCCATGCCGGCTGCGTTGTTCACCATCACGTCGACCTTGCCCCAGGCTGCCTCCGTGTCGGCAAGAAGCGCATCGACGGTTTCAGGCTTGGTTACGTCGAGGAAGTGATACATTGCCTCGCCGCCTGCGGCTTTGATCTCGTCGACGATAGCTGCTCCGCGCTCTTCACGGCGGCCGCATACGACAACACGCGCGCCTTCAGCAGCAAACATCTTTGCGATGCCCTTGCCGATGCCACTCGTGGATCCTGTGACGATGGCGACCTTATCTTTCAAGCGATTCATATAGACTCCTTTGACAAAATGGTGTTTTTCTATTGTACCGCTTCCGTATTTTGAATCTGATACAGAGCATAGAGACTACCGTATGAAAGCACTTTATAGCCTGACAGGGGCATTTAAGGGAGGGATATGGTGTGTCTAACGTGCTTTTTTGACATAAAGCATTAAGCACGCAGTTTCTTGCGAAGGTATTCGAGCGCCATGATCGGATGACGAACCATCATCCTGGGCGCAGCATAGCGCATGATAGCCCTGATGCGAATTTGAGCATCGCCGCGCTGGCAGTGCGTTTCGCAGTCTTGGCAGTTGCCTTCGTGCCCGTATGGACACGAAGCCGCGCGGGAAAGCGTCTGCTCTATGGTCATGCGGCACTCCTGGCACATTCCGCCTTCATCTTTTTGGGCATCGGAGTGATTGCCTTGGCAATAGATGCTCCCCATGGCTTCGAGAACGCGTCTGTCTTTATCGATCTTATCCACGTGCATCAGTATAGGTGAGCTAGGAGCTTACGTACCATGAAGCTCTTGAGTGGACGTTCGTTAGCGGTGCTCTTTTCCTGATCGGACCCTCAGCTACTTGCGACGCTTCGTTGTCTCGGATTTATAGCGTTCGAGCTGCTTATTCAAAAGATGCGTTAGGCATCGAAGTGGGTGAATGAGCGTGCTGAAAACTTGCAGGCGGCAACATTGCAGACGATGAAGACCACAAGCCCTGCCGCAAGCGCGCAAAATTGAGCACTTGGGTCATTGAAGCCAGCGATACCAAAGGACGCAGCGTTCGCGGCAGGGAGATAAGGAAGCATCACCGTTGCCGCGATGCAGAGCGCGGCAGGGATAGAAGCGATGATGAAAGGCAACCCGACTTTCAGGTCACTGCTATGAATTGGTGGTTGGCCCATCTGCTCTCCGTTCGTTCACTATTCGCCCATAGCTTTCAAGCATGGATTCCGCATCTTCGACCTTCTGCAGTGCGATGCCTTGTGCTTCGTCGCCCAAAATGAGCAGCTCGGATCCTGCGTGCAGATTGAAGATATCGCGCGCTTTCTTCGGGATGACGATCTGTCCGCGTTCTCCCATGCGCACGATGCCGAAGATGTGCTTACCGCGGGGAGGAATGGGGTAGCCCGTCGCTGCTTCGTTATGCGCGATGAGATCATCGACAGAAACACCCAAAAGCTTTGCGAGCGCATAGGCGTTTTCGAGATCGGGAAGAGATTCCCCCGATTCCCACTTGGCAACGGTCTGCCTTGCAACGCTCAGTCGATTCGCAAGGTCTTCTTGGGTGAGTCCGAGTGCCTTTCGTGCCGCTTGGATATTCTGAGAAATCATACGATTCATACCTCCTGATATAGCGTATCGCCCCTTTTCTTCTTTCACCACCAAGTATAGATGGCATTTGAAGGGCAATAATGTAATGAGTTCGTGACATTTCAAGACACTGGAGAGCAGTTCCGCCTTCGCTTTGTTTTGAAGGGCGGCGCTGTTCTTTGCCCCCTTAAGGCTTTTCGTCTTGACGGCTGTGTATAGGTGTGTATATACTGTTTATATTGCATATGCACACAGTCTCGCGAGAGGACGCTTTTGCGAGACGATGCGGCGGCCGCTGCAGGGTTGCCGGAAAAGAGGACAATTGGAGATCGTTATTTCGAATTCGGGTTCGATCCCGATCTACGAGCAGATAGAGGCTCAGATCAAAGACGCGATCATGACCGGCGAGTTAGCGGCGGGGGAACACCTCCCCAGCATTCGTTCTCTTGCCAATGATCTGCGGGTGAGCGTGATCACTACCAAGCGTGCGTACTCCGATCTGGAGGAGCTGGGCTTCGTGGTCACGGTTCAGGGGAAGGGCACCTTCGTTGCCAGTGGCAATCAGGATCTGCTGCGTGAGGAGCGCATTCGCCATGTTGAAGAGTCGCTCGAGCGCGCCATAGCAGACGCGCGACCCCTCGGGCTTACCGCGGATGATCTGCACGAAATGCTCGATCTGCTCTTGGAAGACTAGCTCGTCCGAGGAGATTCACATGGACGCATTGATAAACGTAACTAACTTAGGGAAGCGCTACGATGGCTTCCATCTTGAAGATATCGGGCTTGCCGTCGAGGCTGGCACCGTTGTGGGCTTGATCGGATCGAACGGAGCGGGAAAGACCACCACGATCAAGATGCTGCTCGGCATCTTGCAACCTGATGAGGGTGAAGGTGAAGTGCTCGGTTGCCCGATCGGAAAAGGCATGTTTTTGGAAGGGAGCGTCAAGGAGCGCATTGGCGTTGTTCTTGATACGTGCGCCTTCCCTGAAACCTCGAAGGTCAAAGATGTGGCAACGCTCGGCCGTTTTGCCTATCGAAATTGGGACGCGAAGCGCTTCGGTGCGCTGTGCGAGCGTTTTGAGCTTGCGCCCAAGAAGAATGTGAAAGAACTCTCGCGTGGTATGGGCATGAAGCTCATGCTGGCCTTCGCGCTTTCGCACGATCCTGAGCTGCTCGTTTTGGATGAAGCAACAGCTGGTCTCGATCCGATGGCGCGTGATGAGGTGCTGGATATCCTGCGCGATTTCATGAAGGCCGACGATCACGCGATCTTGCTTTCGACGCACATCACGAACGATCTCGAGAAGATTGCCGATGAGATCATCTGCATAGATGGCGGCAAACTCGTTTTCGACCTGCCCAAGGATGAGGTGTGCGATGTAGCGGGCGTTGCGCACTGCAGGCAGCGCGACCTTGAACTAATAAGGGAGAGCGCTTGGGCAGAAGATGAGCGTATGCGGAAGCTCAAGAGCGGCATGGCCTACGATGTGCTCGTGCCCAATCGGTTCGCTTTCGCGAAGGCTTTCCCGAACATCGCGCTCGATAGCGCAAGCATTGACGATTACATGACGCTCACCTTGAAAGGAGAGCAACTATGAAAGCTATGATCTTCTCAGACCTCATCACTTCCAAGAATGCTTTTGTGCAACTGCTGCTCATATCCATTGTGATCTGCGGGTTCCTTGCATGGGGTACGGGTGAGGTGATCGTTGGCACGGCTGCAATGGCAACGATGGCGCCTTTGATGTATCTCTTCTCGATCTTCGCCTACGACGAGATGAACGGATGGGAGCGCTTCCGTATGACGTTGCCCTTGACCAAGCACCAGGTTGCCTACGGGCGCTACGTGAGCATGCTCATCGTTTCGGTGGTCTCGATGCTTGCGGCTTGGCTGATCTCGTTCGTATTCATTGCGATCATCCAGGCTTGGGGTGGTTTAGGCACAAGTGCGGAGTTCGCGGCCCCTGAGTCTCCCCTCGCTATCCTCGATTGCGGCATAGCTGGCTTTGTCTTCATCTTGCTGCTTGCAGCACTCACTCTGCCGCTTCTGATGCGTTTTGGCATGAACAAGGCAACACGCCTTTTGCCGCTTCTCGTGGTCGTGGTGGTCGTGCTTGCGAGCGTTGCGATCGGAAACGTTTCAGATGGGATCGACATGATGGCCGTGCGCACCTTCTTGAATGACCACACGGTTGCTATCGCGATAGGGGGCTGTGTGATGTCAGTTGTCCTTTATGTTGTGAGCGCATTCATCGCCGCACACCTCTATCAGGCTCGCGAACTGTAAAATAGATCGAAGCACGTGGCGCAAACGGAACGATCTTGCTTTTTGCGAGCGCACATGCGCTGCTGTGCTTCGCTGTTGTTCTATGAAAGGGCTCATGATGGATTATCAGAAGATCACCTACACCGTTGAAGAGGGCGTTGCGGTCATCGCGATGACCTGCAAGGAGAATTTGAATGCGCTCGATATGCAGATGGGCGCCGAATTGCTCGATGCGATACGTAACGCGGAAAAGAACGATGAGGTGAAGGTGCTCGTGATCAAAGGGCTCGAGCGTTCGTTCTCTGCAGGTGGCGATGTGGGGATGCTCCATGGTGTCTTCGAATCGGGCGAGCCGATGGACATGGCTGCCATGATGGAGAAGAACAGCATCATCACCGACAAGCTCAAGAAGATGGACAAGCTCGTCATCACTTCGGTTGCCGGGTCGGTCGCGGGGGCTGGCGTGAGCTTGGCACTTTCCGGCGATTTCATGATCTGCGCCGATAACGCGAAGTTCATTCTTGCATTCGTGAACCTCGGCCTCGTGCCCGATATGGGTCTTACCTATCTGCTCTCGAAGACCATTGGCCCTGCGCGCACGATGGACTTAGCGGTAACGGGTCGCCCGGTGGATGTAGCGGAATTCTACGACTGGGGTCTCGTTCATCGCGTCGTGCCTGCCGATATCTTGGACGAAGAGACGATGAAATTCGCACGCAAGCTGGTACGCGGTCCACTGGTCGCTTACAAGAACATCAAGAAGCAGATCTACACTGTTGAGTATGCGGAGTATCTTAAGTGGATCACGACCGTTGAAGTGCCCACGCAATGCGAATGTGCTGCTACGCAAGATTTCCGCGAAGGTGTCTACGCTTTCATCGAGAAGCGCCGCGCAGCATTTGCAGGGAATTAGCACGAGCAGCACTCATCGTTGAAGAGTATCGTTTGAGGCTCGTGGCCTAGGAGGGCTGCGAGCCTTTTACTCCTTTGAGCCGCTACCCGAGCCTGCAGCCATCTCAGCGATGGCGTCGCTCGAGCGTTTGATCTTCGCCTCGATACGCTCTTTTTCGTCGCCTGTTGCAGGCGTGGGTTGGTAGTTGTTTCGCGAGCTTACTGAAGAGATCGAACAGGGGATCACGTTCGTGTTGTCGATCGTGACATCGTTGCCGCGTACCGTGAAGGTCTGTTGAACGATCATGCAATCCTTATCGCTGGGGTTCTTGTTGCCACCGAAGCAGAAATTGCCCAAGCTGTAGACGATCGTATGCCCGTTGTAGTTCTCCATGCCTTGGATCACATGCGGGTGCGATCCGACCACGAGCGTTGCTCCAGCATCGATGGCGGCATGTCCGAGTTCCATCTGAACGCTGTCGGGCACGGTCTCGCGCTCGGTTCCCCAGTGGAAGAACACCACGATGATCTGCGCTCCTGCTTCTTTGGCGGCGTTGATGTTGTTCACCATCTCGTCTTTGATGCCAGCGCCTTCGGCCAGTTCGTACGTTCCGACGAGCGCAACCTTCACGCCTTTCACGTCCAGATACGCGATGCGATCATAGCCGAAGGTAGGAATGCCCACAGCCTCGACCGCTTCGATGGTGTCGGTGTAGCTTTGATCGCCGTAATCGCGCGAATGATTGTTCGCGAGCGATGCGGCATCGACGTTGCCCGCCTTGAGTATCTCGGCGTATTCGCGCGGTGCTTTGAACGCGAAGGTCTTATCGGCGCGCGTAGTGGAATCGGTGAGGGTGCCTTCCATGTTCACGATCGTGGCATCGTCGGCGGCAAAGATATCGGCCACGTTCGCAAAGAAGTAAGCGGGGTCACCCACTTCGTTGTATTTTGCGTTGAAGCTCGTGGAGCGATCGAAGCCTTCGTCGGTGCCGAGCGTGCAATCACCCGCGAAGGAAAGTGTGATCGTTTGGCCTTCAGGGGCGGCTTTGTCTGAGGCGGCAAGCGTTCCTTCATTGTTCGATTCGCTTGAGGAACAGGAGGTGCAGGAGCTGAATGCAAACGCGACTGCGATAAGGGCGATGAGCGCGAAAGCGATCCAGATGGGGAGATGGCGTTTGGAGTTGCGCATCTGATATGGAGGATGAGCTGCGTGGGTGGTTGGTGGCATAACGCGGTGCTGTTCTTGGTTCACCTTGCGCTTTAGGCGCGTTTCGCGTGCGTGAGGTGCATTCAAGCGAGCGGCTTCGCGTCTTGCCCCGTGTGCAGTCGTTCGCTTTGCAGGACGGTCGGTGCGCTTCGTAGGTTTTCTGTCTTGTTTTTTATTGTGTTGATATGGCATGTGCCACCTTTTTCTTAGTAAGCTAGAGAAATAGTAACAAAGACTGCGCCATGATGACCAGGGAAGAAAGGCGTTCGGGCATGATAATCAAGAAATCACCGCGCGATATCGATGCGATGGCGAAAGCAGGGGAGCTCTCTGCGCGGCCGCTTCGCGTAGTTGGCGCGGCTATTGCGCCGGGTGTGACCACGCTCGAACTCGATCGTATCGCCGAAGAGACCATCCGTCAGGGCGGAGGCATCCCGGCGTTCAAGGGGTATGGTGGCTTCCCGGGTTCTATCTGCTCGTCTGTGAACGAGCAGATCGTTCACGGCATTCCTTCCGATGCTATTGTGCTGCAAGAAGGCGACATCATCTCGATCGACACGGGCGCTACCGTGGGCGGCTGGGTTGGCGATAACGCCTGGACCTTCCCCGTGGGAAAGATCTCGCCGAAGAAGCAGCGCCTGCTTGAGGTGACCGAAGCGAGCATGTGGGCAGGTATCGATGCGGCATGCGCGGGGAATCATCTGGGCGATATCGGGCACGCGGTTCAGGCGATCGCTGAGGATGCGGGGTATGGCGTCGTGCGCGAATATGTGGGGCACGGGATCGGCCGCGTTATGCATGAAGAGCCGAATGTGCCGAATTACGGGCGCAAGCATACGGGTCCGTTGCTCGAGGTGGGCATGGTGCTGGCGATCGAGCCGATGATCAACATGGGCACGCGTAAGACCAAGCAGCTATCCGATGGTTGGGGCGTGATCACGCGCGACGGGAAGCCAAGCACGCATTTCGAGAAGACGGTAGCTATTACGGAAGAGGGACCGCGACTGCTCACGATCGAGCCGGATTATCGTCGACCAGTTGAATAGCGTTCGTTTGAGCGGTCGCTACTCGTGCGCGGTGAGCGTTGTGCCCATGCCGAAGCCGTAGCTGCCAGCGATGGCTACTCGTGCGCGCGGGGGTGCGCGGCGAGATATTCTTCCTTCAGATGCGACATCTGCACATGAGTATAGATCTGCGTTGTGGCGATGTCGGCATGTCCGAGCATATCCTGGATCGAACGCAGATCGGCGCCGCCTTCGAG
>OLHE01001317.1_pt1 | contig 16425 bp, 13 predicted proteins | sample 1605821 | NCBI WGS metagenome assembly OLHE01 (sample SAMN03283250) | human gut metagenome | biome: human-associated habitat; material: feces | host: Homo sapiens | place: USA | collected 2013
GTAGGTTGTGTCCTATACCTGGAATATAAGAAGTTACTTCATAGCCATTTGAAAGTCTTACTCTGGCAACTTTTCTTAATGCTGAGTTTGGCTTTTTAGGTGTTACTGTTTTTACAACTGTACATACACCTCTTTTTTGTGGTGCTCTTTTATTGGTCATTTTTTTCTTCATAGAATTATAACCATGTTGTAAAGCTGGTGATGTAGATTTAGTTGTAGCAGATTTTCTTCCTTTTCTTACTAATTGGTTAATTGTTGGCACTTAAATTTCACCTCTTTTCAAATAAAATCCGCTAGGTAAAATGCTATATTTTTCATTTTACACTAACGGTTTCTATTTTATCATTTTTTTCCAGATATGTCAATGGTTTTAATCGTTTTCTATTTCATTATCTTCATTTTCTTTTCCTTTATTCCTGTTTTCTTCACTGTCCTTGTTTTTTTCTGGTATAGGCTGTAATTGTTCCATTGGAACATGTTTACTTTCTCTATATTTTTGTGCTGCAGTAGGCTCTAAACCAGCTTTTATTTGTGCAAGTTCTTCATCAGAATACCCTGCTTCTCGTAGGTTACTCCAATATAAGTTTTCGTCAAATTCCTTCTCTCTTTTACTTCCATTATACCAAGCTATCTGCTCATCAATAGTCATTCGGCTTTTATCTGCTATCATTTCATTTTTTGATCCGAATATTTTTTCCAAAAATGATGGTTCAGTTTGACATTCTCCCAATCCTATCTTATCCATCCTTTTAGCTAATTTATTATATTGGCTTGCTTGTTTTCTGTCTACATTTTCTGCACCTGAAGTTCTAGTATTATACGATAATTCAAAAGGAAGCTCTCCTTTTCCACCATTTAATTTGTCTTTTACAGCTTTTACATATTCTAAACCGAAACTTGTTTTGTTATCATTTGTTGCATCATATACTGAAAGTGCATCAAGCAAGTCTACATCTATATGATTCATCATCTTTCTCAATTCTGTTCTTGATATCTTGATTCCAAATGACTTAAATACATTCTTTATTGATTTTTTTAATTCTCTTTTCGCTTTTCTTTCTTCTCGTTTTGTTTTATGTTTTGTTGGTTTAGCTTCTTGTTGAATTCCATTTGTATATTCTGCTGTATATTTTGGATTGTATTTTCCTTCATTATCCAATAAGGAAAATGAAATTTTTCTAAGTTCTATTGCTGGCATATTTTCATCTTGTTTTTTATCATCTTGCGTTTTGTCATCTTGCTTTTTATCTTCTTGCTTTATTTGGCTAATTATTTCATCTTTCTTCTTTTTTAATTCTTTTTGTTTTGTCTGCAATTCTGCTATTTTTTTCTGTTGGTCTTCTGTTTGGCCTTCAGGTGAATATACATCACCTACTCCATCAAAATCTGTTGTATTAAAATCTACATTTTTATATATTTCGTTTAATTCATCTTGTATTTTTGCGATTTCTTTATCAATCTCTTCAATATTTTTTTCTATTTCTGCTTTTTTAGCTTTTTCTTCTTCTTCTTTCTTTTTCTTTTCCTCTTCTTGCTTTATTTGGCTAATCATTTCATCTTTCTTCTTTTTTAATTCTTTTTGTTTTGTCTGCAATTCTGCTATTTTTTTCTGTTGGTCTTCTGTTTGGCCTTCAGGTGAATATACATCACCTACTCCATCAAAATCTGTTGTATTAAAATCTACATTTTTATATATTTCGTTTAATTCATCTTGTATTTTTGCGATTTCTTTATCAATCTCTTCAATATTTTTTTCTATTTCTTCCATTATATTTCCCCCTTTATAATATATTATTTTAACTACTATATATAATAATAACATAATTTTACATTTTTTGCAAGCTTTATGTTGGTTTCCCCATTGTTTTATGAGTTTTATTTTAAAAATCTATTTTTTTAATGATTTTAAATTACTTTTTAATATTTTGGTATATTTTCTATCAAATAAAAGGCATACTTGTAAATTCAGTATGCCTTTTATTTTTTATGCTTCTGGTTCTACTAAACCATAGTTTTTATTATCTTTCATTCTATATATAACATTTACTTTTCCAGTTTCTACATTTATAAATGTTAAAAATCTATCTTGTGGTTTCTCTTCTAACTTTAATTTTGCATCTTCTGGAGTTAAAGGTTTTATATCATAATATAATGTTTTTAATATTTCACCTTCTATTTCTTTTTCTTCTTCTTGTCTTAATTCTTCTTTTCCTCTAATTGATTCTGTCATATTTTGTTTATCTTTTTTTGTCTTCATTTTTCTTATTTGACCTTCTAATATGTCTATGTCTTTATCTATTGAAGCATATAAGTCTTTATGTGCTGTAACAGCTCTAAATCTATCTGTTCCCATTTTTACATCTATTTGTGCAACTTGTTCAGATCCTTCTGTTTTTATTGTTGCATTTACCTCAAATTCATCTCCGAAATATTTTACCAATCTTTCAGCTTTTTTTTCGATGTATTCTTTTATTGCGTCTGTAGCTTTTAAATCCTTTCCTGTTATTGTTATATTCATAACTATCTCTCCTTCCAATTTTTACAATATTATCGTTGGTACTTTCTTATTATAGTTGTTATGCTTATTTTTTTCAAGAGATTTTTAAAATTTTTGTGTTTTATATAGTTAAATTCCCATAACAATTTTTTTATGCTAACCTCTTGCAAATTTCGTATTTCCGTGTTAAAATATATTTTGTTATTATTTACTAACTTAAAGGGAGGTGCAAATTATGCCAAATATTAAATCTGCAATTAAACGTGTTAGCGTTATCGAAAAGAAAACTGCTAGAAATAATATGATTAAATCTGGATACAAATCAGCTGTTAAAAAGTTTGAACAAGCTGTTGAAAATAAAAACGTAGAAGAAGCTACAAAGTTATTCTCAGAAGCCACAAAGAAAATAGATCAAGCTTGTACAAAAGGTGTTATTGTAAAAAACACAGCTGCTAGAAAAAAATCTAATTTAGCAAAAAAATTAAATGCTATAAATGCATAAATAACAAAAAATTGTGCACAGTTTTTTGTCAAAAAGAAGTTCCTATTTCAGGAACTTCTTTATTGTTTCTTTTATTTCTTCTAATTTTACTAATTCGCTTTCTGTCTCTTTTCTCTGTTTTAGCTCTATTAGTCCTTCTTCGACTTTTTTTCCTACAGTTATTCTTAATGGTATTCCAATTAAATCCATATCATTAAATTTTACTCCTGGTCTCTCATCTCTATCATCTAATATAGTTTCTATGCCCATATTCTGTAACTCTGTATAAATTTGTTCTGCTATTTGCTTCTGCTTTTCGTCTTTGTTGCTTATTAAAACTATACATACCTTATATGGTGCTATATTCATTGGCCATATAATTCCTTTGTCATCATGGTTTTGCTCTACTACTGCTGCTATCATTCTTTCTACACCTATCCCATATGATCCCATTACAACTGGTTTTAATTCATTATTTTCGTCCAAATAATTTAAGCCTAAGCTTGACGAATATTTTGTTCCCAGTTTAAATGTGTTTCCTACTTCTATACCTTTTTTAAAGTGTATGTGTCCTTTACATTTTGGACATAAATCTCCTTCTTGTATGTTTCTTATGTCTGCAACAATTTCTGGTTTAAAATCATCTATATTTACATTTACATAATGATAATTTGTTTCATTTGCTCCTACTAAAAAGTTTTTCATATATTTAATTCCATTATCCATTATAATAGGAATATTTAGTCCTATTGGCCCCGCAAATCCTACTTCTGCATTTGTAATTTTCTTTACATCTTCTGCTTCTGCTAGTACAACTTCCTTTGCATTTAACAATTTCTGAAGTTTTACTTCGTTTACATCTTTGTTTCCCTGTACCATACATGCATAAAATTTACCATCAACATTGTATATTAGCGTCTTTACAAATTTTTCCGGGCTCTCCTGTAAATAATTTGTTAGTTCATCTATTGTTCCCACATGTGGTGTATTTATCTTTTCATATTTTTTCTTTTTCTCTTTGTTTTCTATTTCTTCATCAATACATTTACTTACTTCTATGTTAGAAGCATAATCACAATTATCGCACAATACCAAAATATCTTCTCCTACATCTGTTACTGCTTGAAATTCCTCTGATAGCAATCCACCCATTATTCCAGTATCTGCTCTAACAACAACATAGTTTAGCCCTATTTCTTGGCAAATCTTATTATATGCCTCAAATTGCTTTTGATAAGATTTATCTGATTCTTCTTGATTTATATCAAAACTGTATGCATCTTTCATTGTAAATTCTCTTGTTCTTATTAGTCCTAATCTTGGTCTTATTTCATCTCTATATTTATTTCCTATTTGATATAAAGTGTATGGAAAATCCTTATATGATTTAGATTTCATCATTGCTGCCAATACAAAGAATTCTTCATGAGTTGGTCCCAAAGCATATGGTCTATTATATCTGTCATTTAATTGAAAGATAGAAGGTCCAAACAATTCATATCGTCCTGATTTTTGAAATACATCTATAGGAAGTAATAATGGCATTGTTACTTCTTTAGCTCCTGCTTCATTCATATGTTTTCTTATTATATTTTTAACATTATCTACTACTTTTTGTCCTAGTGGCAATTTCATATAAATTCCATTTCCAACTTTTTTAAACATACCACTTTTAACTAATAAATTTCCACTTATAGACTCCTCGTCTTTCAAATCTTCCCTTATTGTATAAAAAAAACTTTCACTTAACTTCATTTATTTTCATTCCTTCCTTAAGGCATACTTTAGACAACTGCCCCATCATTTTCTTGTTCTTCTTCCTGCTCACTCGGTATAGGATCCTCTGCTTTTTCCTCTATAATTTCGTCTATTACTATTTGTCTATTTTCATCAAGTTTGTATTTTGGTAAATCTGGCAAATCACTTAGATTTGACATTCCAAACATTTTCAAAAAATGTGTGGTTGTAGAAAATGTCATTGGTCTACCTGGTGCATCTGATTTTCCTGACTCTGCAATTAAATTATACTCTAATAATTTATATATTGTTCCATCCGAATTTACCCCTCTTATTGCTTCTATTTCTGCTCTTGTAATTTTAGGATTATATGCAATAATAGCGAGTGTTTCCAGTGCTGCCTGTGATAAGTTTGGTTTCGCTCTATTGTCAAATATTGGATATATATAATCAAAACACTCTTTTTTAGTACATAGTTGATATGAGCCTTCAATTTCTATTATTTCTATCCCTCTATTTAAATTCTTATAATCTTCTTTCATACTTTCTATTATATTAGCAATTTCGTTTGCTCCTAATTCCAAAGCTGACATAAGTTCTGTCATCTTAACTTCTCTACCTGCCGAATACAAAATTGCCTCTATTATTGCTTTGTTTTTTTCTATTTCCATATAAATTCAATTCCTTTTATTAAAACATTTAATTTTTACAAATCACAAATTTTACCTCCACCAAGTACAATATCATCTATATAAAATACCACTGATTGTCCTGGTGTTATTGCTCTTTGTGGCTGATTAAATACTACTCTTATTTTGCCTTCTTCTTCTGGGTAAATTGTACATTCAGCTTCTTTTGCAGCATATCTTATTTTTGCTTTTACATCCATCGGCCTTGTTATTTCATCCATTAATATTAAATTTATTTCATTTGCTATTGCCTCTTTTGAAAATATTTCTGTTTCTTCTCCAACTATTAATTCATTTTTTTCGGGATTAAATCCTTTTACAAATAGTGGAACTTCATTTGAAATTCCAAGGCCCTTCCTTTGCCCAATTGTATATTTATAAAGTCCTTCATGTTTTCCTAGGATTTTTCCTTCAGTATTTACTATATTTCCAACCTTTGCTTTTAAATCAGAATTTGCTTCTAAAAATTTTTTATAATCTCCTTCTGGTATAAAGCATATATCTTCACTATCCGGCTTTCTTGCCACTTGCAAATTATGCTCCTCTGCAATTTTTCTTATTTGCTCTTTATTCTCAAAATCCCCTAATGGGAATAGTACCTTATCTGTCATCTGTCTTGGCAAATTATATAGCACATAGCTCTGGTCTTTTTTTCCTGCATTTGATTTTTTTAATACATATTGTTTATATTTTTCGCTATATTCGATTTTTGCATAATGCCCTGTTGCAATATAATCACAATTCAGTTTTTTTGCCATTTCATACATCATGCCAAATTTCAAGTACTTATTACATTCTATACATGGGTTTGGAGTTCTGCATTTTTTATACTCAGATATAAAATCTTGTATTACACATTTATTAAATTCTTCCTTAAAATTTAATACATAATGTGGTATATTCAAAACATCACATACTCTTTTTGCATCCATTGTAGAGTTTAAATTACAACATCCACCCTCAACACATTCGTCATCACTTTCCCATAGTTTCATTGTTGCACCAATTACTTCATATCCCTTTTCTTTTAAAAGAAGGGCAGATACTGAGCTATCTACCCCTCCACTCATTCCTATTAAAACCTTTTTCATTTTTTCTTTATCCTTCCTTGAGTCAAAACCTTTATTCATCTATTTTTATATGTACATCTTTTAATTGTTGTTCTGTTACTTTGCTTGGTGCTCTCATTAGCAAATCTCTTGCCTTTTTATTTTTAGGGAAAGCAATAACTTCTCTTATATTGTCAGAGTTTGCTGCAAGCATTACTAATCTGTCTAATCCAGCTGCTGCTCCTGCATGCGGTGGTGTACCATATTGGAACGCGTTATATAATGCCCCAAATTTTGTTTTAATTGTTTCTTCTTCATATCCCGCAATTTCAAATGCTTTAACCATTATCTCTGGGCTATGGTTTCTTACTGCACCTGATGTTATTTCATACCCATTGCAAACAGCATCATATTGGTAAGCCAAAATATCTAGTGGATTTTTTGTTATTAATGCTTCCATGCCTCCTTGTGGCATTGAAAATGGATTATGATTAAAATCTACTGTTCCTTCATCTGATAATTCATACATTGGGAAGTCAACTATAAAGCAGAATTTATATACTCCCTTTTCAATTAAATCTAATCTTTTACCCAATTCTAATCTTACTCCACCTGCTATTTTTTGTGCTTTTTTAAATTCATCTGCAATAAAGAAAATTGCAACGTTTGGTTTAGCACCAATTTCTTCTAACCCTTTTTTTATTTCTTTAGTTATAAATTTAGCTATTCCGCCTGTAATCTCATTTTCCTTTTCAAATTTAACCCAGGCTAATCCTTTTGCTTCTAGTTCATTTACAGCATATTCTCCCATATTATCAAAGAATTTTCTTCCTTGTTCTGCACCATTCTCTACTATTATTGCTTTTATAGTTTTTCCTTTAAAAGCATTAAATTCTGTATCTTTAAATAATTGTGTTACATCCTGTATAATTAATGGATTTCTTAAATCTGGTTTATCACTACCGTATTTTTCCATTGCTTCTTTATATGGTATACGAGGAAATGGAGTGTCTGTAATCTTCCAGTTTGTATGTTTTTTAAATATTGTTGTAAAAATATCTTCTAATACTGACAATACATCTTTTTGTTCTGCAAAACTCATTTCAAAGTCTAATTGATAAAACTCGCCTGGTGCTCTGTCTGCTCTAGGGTCCTCATCTCTAAAACATGGTGCTATTTGATAATATTTATCAAATCCAGAAACCATTAACAATTGTTTAAATTGTTGTGGTGCTTGAGGTAGAGCATAGAACTCTCCTGGGTGTAATCTGCTTGGTACCAAGAAATCTCTTGCACCTTCTGGCGAAGAATTTGCAAGTATTGGTGTTTGTATTTCTGTAAAACCAAGCTCGTCCATTTTATTTCTAATAGTTTTCATTATTTCACTACGAAGTATAATTGTTTTATGCAATTTCTCGTTTCTCAAATCTAAAAATCTATATTCTAATCTTAAGTCTTCTCTTGCATCTGCTGCTTTTTCCGAATTTACTTCAAATGGTAATATGTTTTTACACGTTCCAAGCACTTCTATTTTTTTTGCTTCTATTTCTATTTCGCCTGTAGGTATTTTAGAATTTTTATTTGTTCTTTCTATTACTGTTCCATCAACTTGAATAACACACTCTGTTACAAGATTATCTGCACAATTATCATTTACAATTATTTGAGTTATGCCAAATTGATCTCTTAAGTCTATAAATTTCATTGAGCCTAAATTTCTTATTCTTTGAACCCATCCAGCTATTACTACATTTTCTCCTACATTTTTAATATTTAATTCTCCACAATTTTTGTTTCTATACATATGTTTCCTCCCAAATCTTATGTCAAATATTTTATCATAATTTATTTAGTTGTACAAGTAAAATTTAACATTTTTCTTTTCATTACTAATTATTTATGAAACAAGGACACTCTAAAATAGAGTGTCCTTGTAATTTTAGTTGTTCAGATCTTTCCAGATAAATTCACCTGGTTCAAGAATCCAAACTTTTGAAGCAATTCTCCTTTCCCTAATTGCTTCAAACATTATTTTCTTAGTGCTCATGTTACCATGCACTAAAATAACGTTTTTTATACATTCGAATCGTGATAGAAATTCTATCATCTCTTCTCCTGTACAATGTGAGCCAAACTCATTGGTCTCCATGAATTTGACATTCATTTGGCCCAGTCTTCCCATGGGAGCTGTTTCTGGTGCATAGCCTACTTTAAAAAGCATAATATTTTTGTTTTTTTTGGCATGTTCTATCCACGTACGAGAAGCTCCATCCTTGCCCATTCCAGGAGTTGTTACAACAATCTTATATTGTGGCAATGTTCTTATACCTACATTAGTAGGTACAGGGATAACATTGGGCTGATACGGGATTAAACCTTCAGCCAAATATTGATTGGTGTAATCAACAAGACTTTCGCCTTGTATAAAAATTGGGATATTTGCAGAAATTTTTCTTTTTTTCTGCATCTCGCCAATTTTCTTAAGGATTACCTGTCCCCGCTCCATAGCAAATACAGGAACAACTGCTGTATGACTTGGAGATCTCATCCACTCCTTTAATTCCCTTTCAAATTTGCCATGCTCCTTTTTTGCTCCTGTCCCATACGTCGTTTCAGCCACAATTGTCAGTGGCAACCTATACACCCATTCTGGAAACCATGTTTGGGCGAAATTGCTTTTCTCTAAATAATCACCTGTAAACAGGTAATTCTCAGAGTAATTATGGTTCTCTACACGGAGAAATAGCGCAGTTGCGCCCACAATGTGTGCATTTTTAAAAAATGCAAATTTTATCTCCCTTGAAAAAGAGTATAAAAATGTTTCTTCAACGTGTTTCCACTGTGAAAAAACAAAGTTGTTACTTCTTCCCAGAGATATCTGGGCTCTTCTCCTTGTCACCTCATTAGAGATGATTATTCCTTTAAAACCACTTTTAATGAGTTGCGGGATTCTTCCAATGTGGTCGTAATGTGCATGCGTCACAAACACCACATCTATTTTATCAGGTTCAAATCCGAAGAACCTATTTTTTTCTTTTTCGGCTTCTCCCTGAAATTTACCACAATCCACTAATATCCTTAGCGGTTTGTTGTCTCTTATTATAGTCACTAAGTGACTGGATCCTGTGACTTCAGAGCTTTGCGTTTCAAAAAAAATTTTCATTTTTTCTCCTTTCTGCATTACGCAATTACGTATTAACATAATAATTATACTATGTATTATCTATCTTTTCAATATTTTCCATTGTTATATATCTATATTTACTTGATTTTTTTTAATTTGTATACTACTATAATTATATAAAATATAAAAGGGGAGGAAATTTTATAATGAACGAACAAAAGACTGAACAAAGTGAAACAGAGTCAGTATATGACGAAATTAAAGTAGAAAAAAAAGTGGAAAGAACTGATTCCTATTTTGATGGCAAAGTCCTAGAATTAATTGGATATGGCATTTTATCTTTTCTAATAACTGCTGCTACTTTAGGAATAGCATCTGCATGGGCAGAGAAATTATTAATTGCTTATAAAATAGACCATACTATTTACAATGGAAAAAGATTAAAATTTGAAGGAACTGGCGCCTCTTTATTTGTACAAAGGTTTAAATGGATATTTTTTACTATTATAACATTGGGAATTTATAGTTTTTGGATTCCAATAAGAAAGGAACAATGGATAGTTTCAAATATTCACTTTGAAGATGAAACATTTGTAAAAGGTGAAAGCTATTTTGATGGTGGGGTTTTAGGAGTAATAGGTGTAAATTTACTTTGCAATTTCCTAACTATTATTTCTTTAGGAATACTATATCCTTTTGGAATATGTTACAAGCAAAAATGGCTTGCAAAACACACCATTATAAATCGCAAAAGAATTGTATTTAATGGAAGTTCTTTAAGTTTAATTGGTCATTATTTGTTATGGTGGTTTTTAACTGTTATTACATTTGGAATTTATGGCTTTTGGTTACCTATTAAAATGGAAAACTGGAAAGCACAAAATACTCATATAAGATTAAAAGGAGAAGAAGAGCCAAAAACTTCTATGGTCCCTGCAATTATAGCTATTATAATATTTGTTGTGCTTGTTGTATGTACTCTAGTTTCTGCTATTATTAAATATAACAACATCAAAAGCGATGACACAAGTGATAAATTTTATATTGAAAAAGTATTATTAGATTTTAAAAACAATGTTAATAACAAAAATAATGGAAAAAATTCATTTATACAAGTGCCACTTAATTCAAGTGAATCTACTTCTTTTGATGATGATAATGAAACCACAAATACCATTAAATATACAACAAATGATTTTTATAGATATACTACTGTAACACTAATAGATAGTGTTACATATTATGGTTCACCTAGTCATGATACTGATGTAGTGGCTTCAATAGAAAATGGTTCAATTGCCATAAGCGAAAGTATGGGAGCAGTATTAATTGAAAAAACTAATGCTAAATATTTATACAAAGTAACTAAATCAGTATTTAACGATATAGATTTATATTTTATAACAAAAAATAACGATTTATATGTAATACATGATCCAAATTCAAGTGATCCTAACCAACAAAAAATCAAAGTTGCCAGTGGTGTAGCTGAATTCTTAGGAAATGGCGGACCAGAGAGTATAAAAGTATTATTAACAGATGGAACAACAGAAAATATACAATATTAAAAAGAGGGTTTTCCCTCTTTTTAATATAATATATACTTTATTAAAACAAATTTTTGAAACTTTCTTGCTTATTTCTTATTCAAACAGTGCTAATATATCATCTTTTGATAATTTATTTATAAAAGTTGCATCTGTTGATAACATATTATCTATTAATTTTGCTTTTTTCTGTTGTAGTTCATATATTTTTTCTTCTATTGAGTTTTTTGTAATTAGTTTATATACTTGTACATTTCTTTTTTGACCTATTCTATATGTTCTATCTGTTGCTTGGTTCTCTGCAGACAAATTCCACCATGGGTCATAATGTATTACCATATCAGCTCCTGTAAGGTTTAAACCTGTTCCACCCGCTTTTAACGAAATTAAAAATACTTTTATATTTTCATTTGTATTAAATTTATCTACTAACTCTATTCTTTCTCCAACTTTAGTTTGTCCTGTTAATTTAAGATATTTTACTCCAATGTTTTTCAATTTTTCCTCTATTATTTCAAACATTGAAGTATAGCTTGAAAACAGTAGTATTTTGTGTCCTCCTAATACAGCATCTTGTATTATTTCTATACATTGGTTTAACTTACTGCTTTCTCCCTCATATTCTCTTAAAAATAATTTTGGATGGCAGCATATTTGTCTTAATCTCATTAACAGTGATAATATTTTTATTTGACTTTTTTCAAATCCATTTATATCTATCTGGCTCATTATTTCTTTTCTAGCTTGTGCCATATATGACATATATATATTATATTGCTCTTCTGACATTTCATTATTTAATATAGTTACAGTTTTGTCTGGAAGTTCTGTTAAAACCTCCCCTTTTGTTCTTCTTAAAACAAATGGCTCAATTTGTTTTTTTAACTTGTTCATTACATCTTCATTTTGTTCTTTTATTATAGGTGTTTCATATAGTTCTTTAAATTTTTTATATTTGTATAAATAACCAGGCATTATAAAATCAAATATTGACCATAACTCAGAAAGTGAGTTTTCTATCGGTGTTCCTGTTAATGCAAATTTTGTTTCTGCATTAATTGTTTTTATTGCTTTTGAGTTCTTTGTATTATTATTTTTTATATATTGTGCCTCATCTGCTACAACATATTTAAAACAATAATTTTTATATAAATCTATGTCTCTTTTTAAAGAATCATATGATGTAATTATTACTTGATATTTGCCTATTTCTTCTATTTTTCTTTTTCTCTCTAAGTAATCACCACTTATTACTAATGCTTTTAACGTGGAAGTAAATTTTTGAATTTCATTATACCAATTTAGTGCTAAAGAGCTTGGGCATATTATTATAGAGGGCTTTACATTTCCTTTGTTTTTCTGAACATATGAAAGTATAACAGCTAATAATTGTATTGTTTTTCCTAAACCCATATCATCTGCTAAAATTCCTCCCATTTTATATTGTTCTAATGTTCTCAACCATTTATAACCTATTTTTTGATATGTTCTTAATTCTGCATTTAATTTTGGTGGAATTTTTGTACTTAAATCTATTTGCCTATCTTCTATTTGGCTAATCATATTCTTATAATACTCATTTTTTTGTATATTAGTATTAGGCATGTTTTTAAATATTTTTTCTAAATATAAAGCTCTATATATTGGCAATTTTATTGAATTTTCTTCTACATTTTCATCTTCTATTTCTATGTTATCTGTCAAATTTTCTAAAAAATCTAAACTGCTATTTTTTTCTAAAGAAATATAAGTTCCATCTTTTAATCTATAAAATTTCTTTCTTAGTTTGTATTTATTTATAATATCTTTTATTTCATAAATATTAAATTTAAAATCTTCCAAGTTTATGTCTAATAAATTGTTTTCTATTTTTACTCCTATTGATTTTATTTTTATTTTTTTTATGTCCTTTTTTTTGAAGTCTTCTGCAACCAACACCTCAAATTTTTTCATATAATCTTCTATTTCTTTTGATAAAAAATTATATATTTTTTCATCATTTGCTAATACTAATCTTGCGTTTGCACTATCAAGCATAAAACCTGTTTGTACAAATGTATCCAGTACTTCATTTTCCTGTATAGCGTTTCTTGTTATTTCCAAATTTACGTTTTTTATTGGATTAAATTCCACATTTCCATAACAGAATTTAACATCTGCTATTATATAACCTTTTTCGTTATAATCCAAATATATTTTTACATACAAATCTTTAGGCATGTATTTTTCTATTTGTTCTTTGTCTATATTTTTTATTTTAAAATTATCTTTTATTTTTGGTACTACAATTGCAAAAAAATTTCTTAAATTATTTTCGTTAAATACTATTGATTGAGTATAATTTTTTTTATACACTTCTAGCAATTCTAAGTTCCTATTTTCCACTTTTGGTAAACATTTGTGCATCTTATTATCGATCAAAAAATAAGAATAATTTTTTCCATAAAATATATCATACCCATACACATCTATATTAGGTGTTAAACAATATGTACTTTCATCTGATTTTTCTAGTATAAATTTTATATCTATTGGCTCATCTATAAATTGAATTTTTCTTTCTCCTGTTTTTGTTTCAAATTCTACTGTTTTTCCTTTTAATATTTCAAATAGTTCATCTAAACCTGTATTTGATAATACAACATTATTCACATTAAAGTTTCTTCCATAATATGCATAGTTATTATTTACATCATTTGCATATTTAATTATTTCTGCATATTTTAGTAAAAATTTTAGCAAAGGCCTACTTTGCTCTTCAAAAGCATTTTCCTCATGTATAAACTCTAGCACATTGTTATATTTATATTTTTCTCTATTAAGCATTCTTTCAAAAAAATCTGGAAGATTATTAATCTTAGTTAATTGTTCGTTTCCAATTTTAAATTCTACCTTTAGCTTTTTGTCTGTATCATTATACAAAAATATAGGTACTAATTTTATACCACTAGTACCATCTTGTGCTAACTCTTCCTCTTTATTATTAATTTCTAAAAAAGTATTTAACAACTGGTTAAATGCTCTATGAGTTTCTTTATTAGGCATGCTTATTCACTATCCCCTTAATTTAATAACTAATTATATCCCATTTTTAAAAATAACGCAATATTTTTACAAATTTTACATAATCTTGACTTTATGTGAAGTATGTGGTATAATAAAGGTACAGTATCCAATAGGATATTAGTAAAAGAAAGAACCCCATAAAGGAGAAACACACTATGAAAAAGTATTCGCTCACGGAATATGTGCAACTGATAGCAGCCAGCAACACCAAAGGACTCAAAGCCCTTATGGCACGGAAAAGATTAAAAAATGCGACCTATGAAAGTAGGCAACATGACTCCTATACAAAGGAGTTCGAAACACTTTATCTTGAGGACGTACGCAAGTGCGGATACAAGACCACGATCTTCATTGGACTTGAATCTGATCTCTTTGCAACCAAGCCCTTCCAAGAGTGGGCAGAAAAATTATGGTGGGATACATGCTATGATCAACTCCGTTTTGTACGAAACTTCGACTGGTCATTTAAAATGCCTGAGCGGATGATTGTATTTAGTAATTACAATCACAAGGACTCCCAACTGTCCGAGCGTAGACGTGCTCTTACAATTATGCAGTCACGCATTGAAAAGCACATAGGTGACGAATTTAGCGTAGAGATGTTCACCTCAAATATGTTGAGAGTAGAACTGAAGTAGTTTTCACCGCGCTAGCGGTGTCTTCTGAAACTTTCGGGGGAGGGTGTACTGCACCCTCTTTTTTTGCCCTATTTAGGGACAGTCCCCTATTGTCCCGTTTGCCCAATTGGAGACAGCCTTTGAGGTAATTTATTTCAATTAGGATATTTGTGTAGGGGCGATTTTAATCGCCCGTTATACTGGTTAGATAAAAAACTCCCATTTTATTTTTTATACTTTTGTAACTTGCGGTTGCCAAATTTTCTCGACACTGTCGAGAAAATTTAATGTATTATTCTTCATTATCTTGCATTTTTTCTATTTCTTCAATATCTTTTATATGCAATTCTATTTCTTCTGCTTTTGGTAATTGGCTTTGCAAATATTCAGGTATATCTTGTAATAACTTATATTCGCTAACACCTACTGGTTTATTAATATCTTTTAGTGCATATTCTGCCACTAATTTATCTTTGTATTGACATAGTATAATTCCTATTGTTGGATTATCTCCATCTTTTCTTAATATATCATCTACTGCTGATAAATAAAAATTCAATTGTCCTGCATCTATTGGTAAAAATTCTCTTGCCTTTAATTCTACAACAATATAACATCTCAATTCCAAATGATAAAACAATAAATCTATAAAATACTCTTTATCACTAACCGTTAATTTATATTGATTTCCAACAAAAGCAAAACCTGTACCGTAATTCTAATAAAACATTTTTAATTTTTGTTATCATTGCTTCTTCGATTTCTTTTTCTTTAACTTGACCTTTTAATGCTATAAAATCAAAAATATATGGATCTTTCAAAGTTTGTAAAGCTAAATCACTTTGAATATCTGGTAAAGTATTTTCAAAATTTGTTGTTTTATCAGCTATTGCTTGTCTTTCATATAATTTGTTTTTTATTTGATTCTTTAAGACATTAGTAGACCATCCATTTTTTATAGTTTGGCTAATATACCATTTTCTTCCTTCTATATCTTTTACTTTATCCATCAGAATAACATTATGATACCAAGTAATTTTTGCAAGGACCTCTTGCAAAAATTTTTCATCTTGATATTCATCAGCAAATTTTCTCATATATCTAATATTTCTAGGCGAAAAACCTGTAATATTTGGAAATTCCAATTTTAAATCTATTGCTAAATTATCTACAAATTTATTTCCCCATTTTATGTTATTAGATATTATTTTTCCTATATTCCAATACATATATATCATTTCTACATTTACTGCTTGCATTGCTCTATATTGTGATTTTAAAATTTCGTTTTTTATACTTGAAAGAATTTTTTTATATTCATTAATATCACTTATTTCATTTGACATATTTATTTCTCCATTCTTTAAATTTTGCAAGAGCCTCTTGCAAAATTTATTATACCATTTATTTCCAAATTTTTCATTAAAAATCTAAAAAAAGTTAAAGTTATATTATCAATTAGTCAGACACATCTGACCAATTTTATATTTTATTGATAAATAACTTCATTTAAAACATTATCGCCTAAATTAGATGTAGTATTTCAAGCATTATTTGGTGAAAGAGGTAAAATATTGACAGATAAGTTAGAAATTGATATTATAGAGTTACCAAAAAT
>OLHE01001341.1_pt1 | contig 16260 bp, 15 predicted proteins | sample 1605821 | NCBI WGS metagenome assembly OLHE01 (sample SAMN03283250) | human gut metagenome | biome: human-associated habitat; material: feces | host: Homo sapiens | place: USA | collected 2013
ACATATTTAAAATATAGTAATCTAAACATATCTATATCAACTTTACTATTATCTTTTTTATAGAAGATTAATTCTTTATTTGGGATTATTTCTTCTAATACATAGCCATCACTTTCTATTTTTATTAAATCTCTATTCATAATATACCTCATACTAAAGAAGAGACTACTAATATAGTAATCTCTTTATATAAACAGTAGTTATATTCTACTGTAATAATATTATATGTTTAATTTTTAATATTATACTATTATTTATATTTTTTTTTGATTACTGCTCCAATGAATATTATAACATAAATTATAGGTATTGGTAGTAGCAAATATGGGTATATCGTATATAGATATTCATTGAAGCTAGTATTGTTTTTAAATAGGAGATATGATAATATAATCATTAGAATAGTTATTATGAAATTTATTAGTTTACTTTCTTTATTTTTGATATTTTTACTTACTGAATAGATAGTCATGGCTATTACTGTTATTCCTGATAATATCCACTGGAATGATAGGAAGTTTTCTATTCTATCGATAAAGTTAAATAATGATATTCTTTTTAGGGTTATATATACTGGATACTGATATGTTTGAAGAAGATATTTACCTAGAATACTACTTGTTACTATGGCTATGGTGAATATTATTATCATACTTATTAGATAGGTTATGATGAAATATTTTTTTGTTTTGGTATTGTTTTCTATTTCTTTTTTTGGTATAAATAGTATGGTATAAATAGGGGAAGTAAAACTTAGGGTATTTACTAGTCCAGCAATTAGGGGCTTTTTTAATCCAAACTCTAATATTGGCTTTAGGCTATCTAGTTTTATTTCTTTAAATATTCCTAATACGGCGATTAGGAAAACTATGATGATTATTATACTATATATGGAACTGGTTTTGGTAATTACTTTTATTCCTTTATTTGCTATGAATAGTGATGTTAAACTTATTACTATGATTATTATTAATAATGGGGTATTGGTTAGATACTGGGATATGACAAAGTTACCTAGATTGAATAGGTAGGTTATTCCTAATATAAAGAGAAAGGGGATAGTTAGATAGTTGATTATGGTACCTACTGTTTTACCAAATATTATTTTGTTTTTTTCATTTATGGGTTTATCTATTTGATAGTTAAATAGATATAATATTATACATAGGGGTAATAGACCTAGTATAGAGCCAAACAAGACACTAAAATAAGAATCAATACCGGATATTTTGATACTTATAAATGGGGCTAGGCCTAAGGTACATGAGAAGATGAGTAAGAACATAGTACTTGATATTTCAATGTTAGTTATTTTTATTTTCATATTCTATTCCTCCTAGAGTATTACCTTTTTCGTATAGTTTGATATTTGATTTTACTTCTAGAGTTAGATTAGGGAAGATACTTTCATACCAAGTATCTTTATAGTGGGTATTATAATATTTAGGATTTCCTCTGTAGAAACTTTGTCTAAAACTAAATATATCGGTATTATATTTTTCTCTCATACTATTAAAGTTTTTTTTGATAATATCTTCGATATGTTTATTTAATTCTTTATTTAGTCTATCTGTTTCTTTTGATTTTGTTATATTGGTATTAGAGTGAAACTCTTTTATTCTTGCTTTACCAGATATATTTAATGTTATTTTATTATCTTTAATATCAGGAGATATATCTGACTCTATTTTGTATAATTCAAACACACTATAATTATCTTTATAATCTAAATTTATAATACTTTCTTTAGTACTGCCAATAATTATACTATGTACTTTTGACTCTTCTTCAGTTAAATATCCGAGAAAGTCTTTTCCTTTGAAAATAGCAGTAGTACCAATCTTGGTCAGTGCTTTAGGAGTAGATGTTGTTATGTTTTCTTTTTTGTCTCCTTCTTCAGCATTACCGTATACTATAATTGATGGTAAGCTTATTTCGAGTGTCGGATCTAAATACATATTTAGTAGTTCATTTAATGTATATACTGGAGTTAAACCGAGTACTTTTTGTTGTAATTCCAGAGATTGTTTAATATTAGAGGAAGAAAAATTAGTGAGTAGTGTTTGAATAGTAACAGCCTTAGTGCTATCATCACCTCTTGCAATAACAAATTTAACTTCAGTACGAGATTCTGGTTCTCTAGAGAAATACTCTAATATTTCGGGCATATGATTAGTAGCAGCTTCTTCACTTAAAATAATAAGTTCTAACTGTGCAGCATATAATTGTCTAGGAGAGTCAATAACAACATTACGAAGAGCATCTTGTAGAGTGGGAGCGGATGAATAGTAATTTACGAATGGAGAGTTGTTGGCACTTACGGCATCTTGTTGTTTGGTGGGATTTATTACTTCAACGATTATATTGAAATTATTATCGCTATAATCGATACTTAAGGCAGTAGTTATGGCTAGTTCATTTAATTCTCTATAGTTGTAGCAGCCACTTAATAGGGGTATTATTAATAATATGCTTAGATATTTAATTTTTTTCATGATTTACCTCCCTAGTTATATTGTTTGTTAGATATTTATTTCTTTTAGTTCTACTTCGTAATGGAAATTTTATTAGACTATTTTTGATATCAGCATTTATACTGACAAAGGGCATCATATAAGAGTAGCCAAAAGAGTTTATATTACATAGATTGGTTATAAATATAATGAAGACTATGAAGATACCAAACATTCCTATAGAAGTACCTCCGATCATGAAGAGAATTCTATACCATTTAACAGCATTAGTGAGTTCTGGTTCGGTTATTATTAAAGCACTGATAGCGGTAATGGCTACGATTATAATCATAATTGGAGATACGATACCGGCATTAACTGCGGCTTCTCCTAAGATTAGGGCTCCTACTATGGAAAGGGCTGAGTTGGATATATTGGGGATTCGATAATCACTTTCTCTTAGTATTTCAAATGATAAAAACATTAATATGGCTTCAAAGATAGCGGGAAAGGGTACGGTACTTCTTTGAGAAGCAAAACTTGTTAGTAGATCTAGAGGTATCATTTCTTGATCGAAGGTAGTTAGGGCTATATATATACCGGGAGTCATAATGGTAATTATGAAAGCAATATATCTTAATACTCTTATGAAAGTACCGCTATAGGTTTTAAAGTCTTTATCATCTTGTGATAGAAAGTAATCGTTTAGAAAAACGGGTAATATTAGGGCAAATGGGCAGTTATCTATGATTATTACTAATCTACCATTTAAGAGACTACTTACTACTTTATCTGGTCTTTCGGTAGTCATAATAGTGGGAAATATAGTCTTTGTTTCTTTTTCTATTAGATGTTTTAAGGTACCTGAATCTGTTACATTATCGATATCGATGTTATTTAGCTTATCTATGATATAGTCTTTTAGTTTATTATCTATGATACCGTCGATGAAGAGGATACTTACTTTGTTTTTGGTATATTTACCTAGTTCTATATCGGTATTCCATAGTTTGTTGGATTTTATTCTTCTTTTTATTAGGCCAATATTTGTTTCTATATTTTCAGTAAAAGAGTCCATTGGACCACGAATAGTGGTTTCGGTAATAGCTTTATCGATACTTCTAGAAAGATTCCTTTTAACTTCAAGGGCTAATGAATAGTCATCTTCGATTAAAAGAATTAAGAAACCATTATTTAGGTATTTACAGATATCTTGATAGTCTTTTATTTCTTTTATTTTTATATTACTTATATTGTTTTTTATAGTGTCATATAAGGAATCTTTATCGTTATATATTTTTTCGATATAGTCTAGACTACGATAGATGAAATTGGACATTTTTTCTTGATCGGTTAAAGCTTCATGATATATTAAATCTATTTTGATATTTTTTATGTATTTTTCTCTATATATGATATAACTACTGGTACTGGTATCTTCTTTTAATTTTTTTATTATTTTGTTATTCATAACTAATTCACCTAATATTATTATGGTATATTATTATGAGATTATAATTATTTTTTTGGCTATTTTACATATAATAATAGTAGAAAGACTTGACGTACGTAAAAAAGTACGCTATAATGTAAATGTGAGGTGAATTGAAATGAGTACTATAAATATTACTAATGCAAGAGCTAATTTATATCAATTGGTTTCGGATGTTAATGTTGGTTTTAATCCAATTACAATTGTTAATAATAAGGGAAAGAATGCCGTTTTGATTTCTGAAGATGAATGGAATAGTATTGAGGAGACTTTGTATTTATCTAGTATTCCAGGGCTTGTTAATAATATTAATGATATTAGAAAGAACGAAGACTGGAGTAAGGCTGAGGTGTTTTCTGATGCAGAAGAGTGGTAACTTTTATGTAATTAAGTTTTCTAAGATGGCTTTAAAAGATAAAGTTAAATTAAAGAATTCTGGTCTTGATAAGACTGCTAAAAATATTCTTTTGCTAATGAGTAGTGATCCTTTTTGTTATCCTCCTTCGTATGAGAAGCTTTATGGTAATTTAAGAGGGCTATATTCTAGAAGAATAAATAGACAGCATCGTATTGTATATGAGGTAGATGAAGTGAATAAAGAAATACATATTATTAGAATGTGGACTCATTATGATGATGTATAATAATTTTTTTGTTATGTTCACTCTAAGCCAAGGTCTTAGAGTGTTATTTTGAGCCTAAGTTTAGTCTCAAAATAAAATCTATTATATATAAGCAGAAATATATACTTAGATTTATTTAGTTATTATGATATGGGTATATAAGATAATATTAATGGGGAGTTAGTATTATTTTTTCTTTAATTTATATGTAAAATTTGTTATATTAATTGACAAAAAATGCAAAAAAAATTATAATTATACTAGAGGTGGTTTAGTGTGAACTATACTAATAGAGAAGTAGTAAGAAGATTAAAACAATATGATATGTTTTTAAGTAGTCTAGAGTTAACTAATGATGATCTTCAGAGAGAGAGAATATGTGATCAGTTAGATAAAATAGAAAAGCAAATATTATTAGAGACTAATACTGAATATGAAGAAGAGTATATGACTCTTCTTAGTGAAGAACCAAAGCTATTTTCTGAAGAGAAGGCTCGTCTTAGAAATATTATATCTTTAATTGAAGATAGAAAAAAATATTTAGAAGAGAGAAAATTAAAACACAAAAGAATAACTGGTTCTTTAGTAGAGTTAACTACTTTTCTTGGAGAAGATAAATTATTAGACTTTAAGAATAGACTTAGAATAATAGAAAAATATGAAGATAATAAAGTTAAGCAAGAGAAGATAATTAAAGAGATGAAATCACTTGATATTAAGATTAGTGAGGCTTCAAGAAATGTTAAGGCTAATACTAGACTTAATGAGAGTTTAGAGAATAAGATGATTAAGAAGATAGATAATGTTTTAGAGGAACTTAATCTATATTCTTTAGTAGACCAAAGAAGTGATATTACTAAGAAACAGGAATCTTTAAAGTATGCTCTTGATATGGCTAAAGATAATTTAAAGAGTGCTAGATCACTAGGAGATTCTTCTTATATAATTGAATGTGATAGTTTATTATCAGAAGTTACAATAGAATATTCTAAATATAATGAAGAATTAAATATATTAAAGTTAATTGATATATATGATAAGATGACTTCTAGTTATGAAGAGTTACTTACTAAGAGAGAAAAAATAGATGAGATATTTAAAAATATTGATGAGAGTGAACTTTATAAGAGATTATATGACGAACTATCTAAACAATATAATACTATTAAGTTAGAACAAAGAGATATAGAAACTTATGAAAAGTTAAAAGAAGAAAGAGAAACTATGAATAAGATTTTATATGATATTGATGAAGAAAATAATTCTAAGGAGTTTAAATTAGTTCTTAGTGAACTTATTAGAAATGAAGATAGAATTAAAGAAGAGAGAGTAAGACTTGCTAAGAGAAATGAATATAATGAAAGACAAAAGAGAATTGCTGAAGAACAAAAGATAGAGGCTGCGAGAGTAAGAAGACAGAAGTTAATCGAAGAAGCAAGATTAAAAGAACAATTAGCAAGTACTGAGAGGCTAAAGAAATTACAAGATGAAACTGTTATTAGTCCAATTAATGAAGAAGAAAAAGAAGAAGTAAAGAAGCCTATACCTAATCCATTAAAGAATAAAACTTTTGATAATTTGGATTTAGATAATGACTTTGATACTGATGAGTTGTTTGGTAAAACTAAGATAGTTCCTAATAAAGTAGATAATTTGGTTAAGAAAGAACCTATAATAGAGGAAAGTAAAGAGGAAGTTCCTTTATGGGAACCACCAGTAGAACCTAAGAAGGAAATAAGAGAAGAACCTATAAGAAAAGAGATTCCTGATAGGGTTAGTGATTTACCAAGAGTATCAGATTTTGTTCCAAAAGAAGTTCCAAAAGAGATTCCAAAAGAAGAAGTAAAAGATTTATTTAAAGAAGAAGATAATAAGGTAGAACTTAATATTGAAGATAAAAAAGAAGAAAAGAGTAAAAAATCAGGTAGTATATATGATTTATTAGAAAATAATAAAAATATTATTTGGAAGAGTACTGGTACTAGTGATAACATTAATAAGAGTACGATACCTGTAATTGGAAATAATAATTTGAAACCTGAAATACTAGGAAGTAGTAAGGTAGATGATTTGGCATTTCCTGATATGAATAAAAAGGAAGGTGAAATATTATGGAAGGAAACAATGTAAGATCTTTTGAAAATCTATGTAAGATATTTGAAATGCGTATTAAATTGGATAGAGAAAAGAAAGTTAAGACTCCTAGTGATGTACTTATTAACTATGAAAAATATGCAAAGAAAATAGATAATATTTATAATGAAGAATTTGAAAAAGAAGTTAGACCTTTAATAACACCTTCAAAAACTATTGAAGAAGAAAAAGATAGATTAGAAAAATTAATTAAATTACTTGAGGATAGATTAGAAAAGAGAAATGATTTAGAAGATAGATATTATTTGGCTACTGGAGATTATATATCTGGACTTCAAATAGTTATATCTGATAAAGAATTAGATGAAAAAAGAGAAAGACTTGGTTTAATTAATAGATACTTAGAAACTACTAGTGAGATAGAAAGCGTTCATGATAGTATATCTAAGTTAAAAGTACTATTAAGTGAAGAAGAAGAGAAGAAAGAAGATTATAAAGGTAAGAATCAAATTATGGAAGATGATTTGTATTCTGAGTTTATGAAAGTAATTAAAGAAGATAATGCTTATAATAATATTACTGAAGATAATATTGATGAAGAACTTAATAATATTAAATCTTTGGTTAAGGAAAGTAAGGAGACTCTTGATGTTACTAGAGATAGTGTTAAGAACCTAATTACTAGTGGTTTAGAGGATGATTATTCTTCATATGTAGATGAAGCAGAAAAGAGTTACTTTGTTATTAAGAATAAAGAATTATTCTTAAAGTTATATAAACTTGTTAATACTTTTGAGGATGATTTTAATGGTATCTTTACAAAAAGAGATAATATTGAAGAAATACTTGATGAGAGAAAAAGCTTAAGAGAAGACTTATCTATTACTGATATTGATGAATTAACTTCTTTTGAAAAAAAAGTATTAGAACAAATTAGTGTTACTGATAAAGAAAAAGAAGTACTTGACAATATTTCTAATTATACTAGTAGAATTGAATTTAAGGAAAGTAGACTTGATGAATTAGAACATGATAATAATTCAGTAGAGATACTTGCCATACTTAGAGAATTTAATTTAATTGACACTTATGATACTGATGAATATGGTAATGATGAGGAATCTAAAGAGGATACTTCTGATGAGATTAAAGAAGAAGCAAAAGAGGAAGAACTTCAAGAAGAGGAACCTATTGTTAAGGAAGTTATAGATCCTTATAGAATAAAAGATGTTAGAGATGCTCCACTTACTCTTAATTTAGGTCTTGCTAAGTTAAAAGGTGAGGCTGTTAGAGAAAAGGTTAATAAGAAATTGAATCCTAAACCTGTATCTTTTGATGAAATATTATCTGATACTAAGAAGGAGGAACCTGTAGTACCTGAGAAGAGTGAAGAACCATCTTTAGAAGTACCTAGTATTCCTGAAGAAACTAAAGTAGAAGAAAAGAAAGATGATACTCCAGCTACTCCAATGTGGGAAATGCCTAAGTGGGAAGAACCTGTAATTGAGGAACCTAAAGTAAAATCTCCAGTATGGAATATACCTACTTCTAGTGAAAATAAAGAAGAGGATAAGATAGTAAGTGCTGTTCCTTTATGGGAGAATATTAAACCTAAATTAGGAGATAATACTCCAAATAATTTAGATACTAATATAAATATTTTTGATACACCAAGTAATAGTACTGCTACTGCTAATAATAATGATGTTAATAATAATATAAATAACAATTCTTTCTGGATACCAGTATCTGATGAGAAGATGGAAACTAGTTCTTTTCCAAATATAAATATTCCAATAAATGATGGATTATCTAGTAATGATAATTTTGGATTCCCAGAATTAAATAATAACTAAAGGAGATTATGTTATGTTAAATATTAATAAAGTAATTGTACTTGAAAATGGAGAAGAATACTTAGTATTAGATAAAGTTAATTATCAAGATACTGATTATTATTATATTGCTAAAGTTAATGAGAGTGAAACTGATATAGAAAATGATTATAAATTGGTGGTTGTTACCGAAAAGGATAATAATAAAGTTATTACTGAAGTAACTGGTGAGGAAAAACTTAAAGAAATATTACCACTATTTGAAAGTACTATATAGATAAAATAAAGACCTTAGGTTTGTCCTAAGGTCTATTTGTATCTTTCTAACTTGAATGGTTTGGTTATAATGTCGTAGCCGGCTTTTGTTATTTCTTTAGTTACTTTTTTTAATATTTCATCATTGTACTCTAAATTTCTTTCTTTTAAGAGATTTTTTAGCACTTGTAACCAAGATAAGTCTTCTTTATTATCATAATTAATTAGTTCTGTTACTAATTCTTGTACTTCTTTATCCATAAAATCACCCTCTAATAGGAGTATAATATAAAAAGATGGTAAAATATGTAACTAAATAGGTTACATTATATAAAATTTATGACTTATATATGATTGATATGTAAATATTTTATTTTAAGACTTAGAATAAGGCTTAAAATAACACTAAAAGACCTTGGCTTTTAGTGAAAGGAGAAAGAAATTAATTTACTTATGTTAGTTTATTTGATATAATTAGTTAGGATGGTGTTAGATATATGGATTATATTTCTATTGATAATTTTGAAGGACCTTTAGATTTACTTCTTCACTTAGTAAAAGAATCTAATATAGATATATGTGATATTAAGATAGATGAAATTACTGAAAAGTATTTAGATTATATTAGAAAACAAGATGAACTTAATATTAATGTATCTTCTTCTTATTTAGTTATGGCTTCAGAACTTATGTATATTAAGTCTAAGTCATTATTACCTAAAGTAAAGAATGATAATGATGAAGAAGTAGATGAAGAACTTACTAGAGAGAATTTAATTAATAAATTGATAGAATATAAAAAATATAAAGAACTTACTCCTACTTTTAAGAAATTAGAAGAGGATAGGAAAAATATTTATATTAAGAGTCCTGAGAAGGTAAGTGAATATACGGATAATCATGAATATGGTGTATTATCTAGTAATGATTTACTTGAGGCTTTTAAGAAGTTTTTAGAAAGAAAAGAGAAAGAGAAACCTCTTAATACAACGGTTACTAATAAGGAATATTCAGTAAGAGATAGAAAGAAGAGTATTAGAAATATTTTACATAATAAGAGAAAGGCTTACTTAGAAGAATTTATTGAAGAATATAATAGGCCTTATTTAGTAGTTACTTTTTTAGGAATATTAGAAATGGTTAAGGAAAAAGAGGTTATTATTAAACAAGATAAGAATTTTGATAAAATACTTGTAGAATTGAGGTAGAATATGGATGCAATTATAGAGGGTCTTTTATATGTACAGGGTGATATTGGTCTTACTATAAAAGATATTATGAATATATTAAATATTGATGAAGAAACTGCAAAAAGAGAAGTACTTAATTTAAAGAATTATTATGATGATAATAAGAGGGGTCTTAGAATTAATTTTTTGGGTAATACTATTAAACTTACTACTAGGGAAGAACATAAGGAATATTATACGAAGTTATTAGAAAATCCTAGTAGTAACAGTTTATCTAATTCCGCTATTGAGACACTGGCGGTTATTGCTTATAATGAACCTATTACTAGGGGAGAAGTTGATTCTTTTAGAGGGGTTGATTCTTCTTATGTTATGAGAAGGTTACTGGCTAAGGGATTTATTAAGGAATGTGGTAGAAGTGATGTGCCAGGTAGACCGATATTATATAAAACTACTGATGAGTTTTTGGATTATTTTGGTATGGCTTCGAAAGATGATTTACCTAGTATTGAAATGTTAAATGAGGATAAAGAAGAGGAAAAGGACTTATATACATCAATATACAAGGAGGGGGATAATGATGGAAGAGAGAGTAGTAACTAATATTGAACTTGATGAAGATAGAGATAATAATATTAGACCTAGTAGCTTAGATGAATATGTTGGTCAAAGTGAGATTAAAGAGAATCTTAATGTATTTATTAAGTCCTCTCTTATGAGAGGAGAGAGTCTTGATCATATTTTGTTATATGGTCCTCCAGGACTTGGTAAGACTACTCTTGCTTATATTATTGCTAATGAACTTGGTACTAATATTAAGACTGCTAGTGGACCTTCTATTGAAAAGACTGGTGATTTAGCAGCAATACTTTCTACTTTGGAAGAGGGGGATGTTCTATTTATTGATGAGATACATAGGATACCTAGATATATTGAAGAGGTACTGTATCCAGCAATGGAAGATTTTTATTTGGATATTGTTGTAGGTAGTGAGGGTTCTTCAAGAAATATTAAGATTAATTTACCACATTTTACTTTAGTAGGAGCTACTACTAGAGCGGGGGATTTATCTAGTCCTTTGAGAGATAGATTTGGTATTATTGCTAAGCTTAATTATTATACGGAAGATGAGTTGTATAGTATTGTTAAGAGAACATCTAGAGTACTTGATACTCCTATTACTGATGATGCTGCGAGAGAACTGGCAAGAAGAAGTAGGGGTACTCCGAGAATTGCTAATAGGTTATTTAAGAGAGTAAGAGATTTTGCTTTGGTATATGGTGATGGTATTATTAATGAGGATATATTATCTACTTCTTTAGATAGATTAAAGGTTGATAAGACTGGTCTTGATGAGACTGATAGACTTCTATTAACAGCAATTATTGAAAGATTTAATGGAGGACCGGTTGGTCTTGAGGCTTTAGCATCCTCTATTGGGGAAGAAGCTTCTACTATTGAGGATGTATACGAACCTTATTTATTACAACATGGTTATCTAAAGAGAACTACTAGAGGTAGAATGGTTACTGATAAAACTTATGAATATTTAGGAATTGAAAAGTAATATTTATTTATTCCCTAACAAGCCTATAATAATATAGTCTTGTTAGGGCATTTCAAAGCCTATGGTCTTTGAAATGAATGTTTTTTGGGGAGGTAATTTAAAATTATTATTTAAAATATTTCTGACAATATATTAATAGCAAGTTAATACTTATTAGGGATAGAATTTAGGAATTATATGTGGTTTCTTTGATTATAATGATATAAAAAAATTATCTACATATTTTGAAAATAAAAGTGTTTGTTAATGGTACTTACTAAAAATATATTGAAAATGTTTGAATAGTTCAGTTATTGCAAAATTTGCAATAACTGAAAAAAATTGTATAATTCAACTGTCGCAAAATTTGCGACAACTGCTAATTAGGTATATTATATTTAAAATTATAATTTAAAAGAATGGAGGAAAAGGTTATAAAAAACGAAATTGTATTATTTGAAAATCAAGATGTTAAATTAGAAGTTAATATGAAAGATGAAACGGTATGGTTAAATGCTAATCAAATGTCTGAATTATTTGGTAGAGATTCTAAAACTATTAGAAAGCATATTGATAATGCATTAAAAGAAGAACTTGATAATTCAACTGTCGCAAATTTTGCGACAGTTCAAAAAGAGGGAAATCGAAATATTACTAGAAATATAGAGTACTATAATCTTGATATGATTATTAGTGTTGGTTATAGAGTTAAAAGTAAGAATGGTATTGTATTTAGAAAATGGGCTAATAAAATTATAAAGGATTATTTAATTAAGGGATATGCTGTAAATAATAAGAGACTAGAATATTTAGAAAAAACAATTAAATTACTTGATATTGCTGGAAGAATAGATGGTGAACTTAGTGCTAATGAAGCACAAAGTATTATAAAAGTTATAAATAAGTATTCTAATGCTTTAAATTTACTTGATAAATATGATTATAAGAAAGTATCTAAACCTAAAGGTACAAAAAATAATAAAAAGATTACTTATGAGGAATGCATTAATATTATTAATACACTGAGGTTTAATAATTATAGTGATTTGTTTGCTTTAGAGAGAAATAATGGTTTAAAAGGAATAATTGATGATATATATAGTACTTTTGATGGTAGTGATTTATATTCTACAGTAGAAGAAAAGGCTGCAAATATGTTGTATTTGGTTACTAAGAATCATGTTTTTATTGATGGTAATAAAAGAATAGCGGCAACTTTATTTATATACTTTTTAAATTATTATGGACTATTATATAATAAAAAGGGTATGGTTATAGATAATAATACTTTAGTAGCTGTTACTATACTAATTGCACAATCTGATCCAAAAGAAAAAGAAGTACTTGTAGATTTGGTTATGAACTTTTTAAAGGGAGAATAGATATGAGAAAGTTTAATTATATTACTGATTATAGTTTAATTAATTCTAGTGTAAGAGGTTATATTATAGAATTAGAGAAAGAACTTGCTATGCTTATTGATATGGAAGAAGATAATAATATTTATATTGAAACTTATAAGAAACTAAAAGAGTTTAAAAATAAATATTCTAATATGCATGATGTTTATAATAAGATATTAAATGATTTAGTTAGTAGTGAGAATGTTGAATATTTTGTTAAGAATGGTAAATATAAAGAAGATGCTTCACTAGTAGGATTAGAGTTTGAAAGAGATTTAAGAGAATTATTTATTTTAGAAGAAAGATGTAGAAGTCATTCTGTAAAATTATGGAAAAGAGATTTAACTAGTTATGACGATATCAAAAATGGTGAAGATTTTATGATGGTAATTCATGCTAGTTATTTACTTCCTGGTACTCCTGATAATGACAATTATCATAATAATCAGTATAGTAAACAATATTTATCTTGTTCTTTGATTTCTAATAGAGAACTTAATACTTTTAATGGTACTAAAACTTTGTTTGTTATGGATGTAGATGATGATAATTATATTGCTTCTTCATATGTAGATGCTGTAACAGCAGATGCTTCAAGATCTGATTTTAATACTCTTAAAGAAATTGATGTTAATGGAAGTAAACATTATATTAAGGTTGGCTATACAGATAATATAAAAGAAGCAGTAACCTCTATTGGCAGTCCTAGAATGATAGAAGAATTAAGTGTAAAAAGAGAATTAAAAGATAGCGGAGAGTTATATAGATATAATAGTTTAACTAATGAAGTTGTTTTAGATAGAACAAAGACAAAGATGAGAGGAGCTATACTTTTAAGTGATGGCTGTGATTTACTATTAGAAGAATATCTTCAGCTTATGAGTCTAGAAGTAAAATTTAAATGTATTAATAAGGGATTATATAGACAGAAGAGTAATATATCACCTTATACTGATGAAGAATATAATAATTTTCTTATCTCTTTAGATAACTTAGATGATGTTATTAGAAGATATAATGTTTCTTATGAAGATTTATTTGATTTTTATCAAGAAGTTGTTATACCTATGAAATATGATGAAAGAGTAATGAATGACATTAATAAAAAGTTATCTTTCTATGGTATTGGTGCTTCTAGTGGTAGAGGTAGATAAGCACGATAGTTAACTTATAGTAAACTAAAAATAGAAAATAATGGTAAAAAATGTATACAAATAGTACATTTTTTTCTTTTTGCCATTTGTGATATAATATTTGTGATTTTATGAGAAATGTTGTCTGGGGGATGATGTTAGTGAGTTTAATTGAGAATATAGAAGAAATTAAGAAAGAAATAAGAACTAATCCTAGTAATAGTTTTGATATTATTAAGAATAATGTTCCTAAGTATACAATGTATCAATATGTTAGAGAATGTAATAAGAATAATTTGAATAATTTTGCTTTTAGATTTGGAAGAAAAAGATATACTTATGGTGAATTTATTGAACTAATTGATAGATATGCTAAAGGATTTATAGGAATGGGAATAGGTAAAGGTGATAGAGTAGCACTATTACTTCCTAATTTACCTGAATCTACAATTATTATTTATGCATTGAATAAAATAGGAGCCATTTCAGATAATATTGATCCTACTAGTAAAGAAGATAGAATGAAGTATTTTTTAGAAAAAGAAAAAATAAAAGCTATTGTATGTTTTGATAAAGTATATGAAACTGGAGTTAAACCTATTGAGGAGTATATATATAATGAACTTAATATTGATAAGGTATTAATTACTAAGATTACTGATTCTTTACCTTTGATTGAAAGTGCTTTATATAAAATGAAATGTAAAGATGAAGATGTTGTTAAGAATGTAAGTACTTTGTATGGTGGTATTAATATTCTTAATGTAAATAGATTTCTTAGAGAAAGTAGATATCAGTTAAGTTATACTAATCCATATACTGAAAATGAAATTGCTACAATATGTCATTCTTCAGGAACCACTGGTATACCAAAGACTATTCCTTCAAGTAATGAAAATGTTAACTTTATTGCTTTTCAACATCAAATATCAGACGTAGATTATAGTAATGTTAAGACATTTTTACATGTACTTCCTGGTTTTGCTCAATTTGGTTTTTCTGATTCAATGCATTTAGGACATAGTTTAGGATTAGAAATGATAGAAATACCAATATTTTCTCAAGAGAATATTATTGATATTTTACTTGATACTAAGGCTAATTGTTTATTTGGTTCACCATCTTTTTGGCTTAGATTAATAGGTGATGATAGGTACAAAGATGCTGATTTATCTTTCTTATATGAAGCTGTTTATGGTGGTGGAAGTCTTACAATAACTCAAGTGGCTAATATAAATAGATTTTTGGTAGCTCATAATGCTAAATGTCTACTTAGAACTGGTTATGGAATGAGTGAATTTAATGGTACTTGTATATTAGAGGATCCTTTTATGTCTACTCCTGGTAGTTGTGGATTTGATTTACCTGGCGGTAGTGGTATTATTATTAATCCTGATACTATGAAAGAAGTATCTACAGGTGAAAGTGGTAATTTATATTATAGTAAGGGTAGTAATCCAATATGTGAGTTTGATGGTAAGGTCTTACACGAAGTATTAAATATTAATGGAAGAGAATACATAGACACTGGCGATATAATGAGAAAAAATGCAAGAGGAGAATACTTTTTTGAAGGTAGAGCAAGTGGTATGATATGTAGATACGATGGTTATAAAGTATATCCTTGTGTGTTAGAGAATGCTATTACTAGTTCGCCATTTATAGAGGATGCTATGGTATCTGAATATTATGATAAAACAAAATTTGGAGCAATGCCACTTATATATGTTATCTTATCTAAGAATAGTAAAGCTATTGATATAAAAAGTATTATAAGTAGTATTATTGATAATTATATTTTGAGTAATAAAAATATGTCATTTCGTGATATACCTACTAAATGGAAAGTGGTAGACGAGTTACCATATACAACGGCTTTAAAGAAAGATTATAAGAAGATAAAAGAAGATGGTATTAATGGAAGTGAGATTAGTATAGTTTGTCATGAGACAAATATGGGGCTTGATTACTATGATGTAATTGTACCTAATAAGAATAAAACTTTAATAAAAAAATAAAAAGGTGGTAGTAAAATGAATTTTAATTTGGGGTTAACATTTTCAGGGGTTGTTTATACGTTACTTATTATAATTATATATTTTAAAAATAAGAGAATTAAGACGAGGGAAAATAAAATATATAGTTTACTTCTTGTATCAACATTTTTAGAATTATTACTTGGATTATTTGGATATTTTTCTATTATTAATATTAGTAATATACCTTATGTTACAAG
>OLHE01001343.1_pt1 | contig 16240 bp, 13 predicted proteins | sample 1605821 | NCBI WGS metagenome assembly OLHE01 (sample SAMN03283250) | human gut metagenome | biome: human-associated habitat; material: feces | host: Homo sapiens | place: USA | collected 2013
ATAATAATATTATTATTCATTATAAAGGTAATAATTCAGAATTTTTTCTTTTTACAATATGCAATATTTTAAGTAATTTAGTTACAAACAAATTTGAAAATACCATATTAAAAAGAATTCTAACACATGAATACTTTTACTTTGACACTATAGAACAAAAACAAATATTAAAAATTGCCCAAAATGATTCTAATGAAAACATTAAAAATTCTTCTCGTATTTTTAATATTTTATATAACTGTTTTTACAAATATCTAAAAAACAACAAAAAGCTTTATTTAAAAGGCTTTTTAACATTTAGAACACAAGAGTACATTAATGAACTTGCCAGCTTGATAGATTCTTGTGTAAGTCGTTTTTTAATTGAAAGAGAATACGAAGAATTTATATCCATATTAAAAATATATATAAATTCTGAAATTAGTACAATAAATACAGTTCATTTAATATACAAACAAGATAATCCTATTTTGCTTGACCAAAATAAAAAAATAATAACTCCAGATTTAGATTTATCAAATGCAAAATTTTTGTCTGACATTAGTTTCTCATATTGTGATATTATTTTAAATACACTACTTAATTTACTTCCAAGCAAAATTTATATTCATCTAATTGATAACAAAATAGATGAATTTATATCAACTTTAAAACTGATTTTTGAAAATCGCGTTTGTATATGTACAGATTGCAATATTTGCACAATATATAAATCTCAAAAAGCCCAAAAAAGTAGTTTAAAATAACCAACTGATTTTTTCAGTTGGTTACAATTTAAAATTATTTTTGTAGTTCATCTCTTTTTTCTTTTATTGTATTTTTTACTTCTCTTGCTTTATCATTCAAATTTTCTTTTATTTCCTTTGCATTTTCTTTTACTTCTTGTTTTATCTCCTTTATTCTGTATTTAATAGCTGTAAGTTTTGGATAAGCATTAACAAGCCTCTTTGACATCCAAGACCTATTAGACAATATTTCTCTAACTTTTTTAGTTATTTGTTCTGTATTGTCTTCTCTTCCTTCTTTTCCAACTTGAACAGCAGTTTTTCTAAATCCCATAATAACTACTGTTGAAACTATGTTATCTACAATATAAATTACTAATAGCACAATTGCTAAAATATTAAGAACCTTTGGGTCAATATTATTTAATTTACTTATTATAAATGGGTTTGAAACATATGTTAAAAATAAACCAAATAAACCAAATGGAATTGTTGTCCCCAAACACACTCTTCCATCTATATTAAATTTTCTTTTGCTATAATCCCACCATCTTGCTTTAAATAGTTTTTCCATAACAAGACTTGTTAAATATTCTAGAATGGCACAAGTAACTATTGTCATCATAAATAATATTAATGGATCATATGAATATTTATATAGCAAAAAAGTTATTGCAACAGCTCCCCAACCATATATTGGGCAATATGGTCCAATTAGAAAGCCTCTGTTTATAAACCTTTTATATTCTATTAATTTACAAGTAACTTCTAACAGCCAACCACAAAAAGAATAAATTATAAATAGTAAAAAATATTGTGTTATTGAAATATTCATCACATTTTCCTTTCTTTTGCAGATTTTATAAGACCAACAAATAGTGGTGCAGGTCTATTTGGTCTAGACTTTAATTCTGGATGAAATTGTGCTGCTATAAAATATGGATGATTATTTAACTCTACTATTTCTACCAAATTTCCATCTGGAGAAACTCCAGAACAAACTAGCCCTGCTTTTTCTAATTTTTCTTTATAACTATTATTAAATTCAAATCTATGTCTATGTCTTTCATCTATTCTTGTATTATTATAAACATTTTTAGCTATACTATCCTCTTTTATCATACAAGGGTAACTTCCAAGCCTCATAGTTCCACCTTTTGTTTTTACACTTTTTTGTTCTTCCATAATATGAATAACTGGATTTTTAGTAGTATTACTAAATTCTGCCGAATTCGCGTCTTTTAACCCTAATACATTTCTTGCAAATTCTACAACAGCCATTTGCATTCCCAAACATATGCCTAAAAATGGTATATTATTTTCTCTAGCTACTTTAATCGTTTCTATCATCCCTTCAATTCCACGGTCTCCAAACCCTCCTGGTACAACAATTCCATCATATTTTGAAAGTATTTCTTTAGCATTAGTTGGGACAATTGTTTCAGAATCTATCATTTCAATATCTACTTTTACTTTATTTACAAACCCAGCATGTTGCAAACTTTCTACAACAGATATATAAGAATCTTCTAATTTCACATATTTGCCAACAAGTGCAATTTTAACTTTTTCATCTTGCTTTATATCTCGTATTCCTTCAATCATTTTTTCCCATTTAGAATTATCTGGAACAAAACTTTCTAGTCTTAAATGGTTGCAAACTTCTCTTGCTAGTCCTTCTTTTTCTAGCATTAATGGAACCGCATATAAGCAATTTACTGTCTTATTTTGAATAACACTTGTTTTACGAACATTACAAAACAAAGCTAATTTTTCTCTTATTGTTTCTGGAATTTCAAGTTCACTTCTACATACTAAAATATCTGGTTGAATTCCTAAACTTTGCAATTCCTTTACCGAATGTTGTGTCGGTTTTGATTTTATTTCATTTGACCCAGAAATATATGGTAACAATGTAACATGAATATATACAACATCTTCTTTATTTCTTTCTAGTCCTACCTGACGAATAGCCTCAATTATAGATAATCCCTCTATATCTCCAACAGTTCCTCCAACTTCAGTAATTACAATATCTGTATCTGTATCTTCGAAACTATATATTTTTTCTTTTATTTCATTTGTAACATGCGGTATTACTTGAACAGTTTTCCCTAAATAGTCTCCTTTTCTTTCTTTTTCAATAACTTGAGAATAAATCTTTCCCATTGTTACACTAGAATTTTTTGTTAGATTTTCATCAATAAATCTTTCATAATGACCCAAATCTAAATCTGTTTCAGCTCCATCATCTGTTACAAAAACTTCTCCATGTTCATAAGGACTCATTGTTCCTGGGTCTACATTCAAATATGGATCAAATTTTTGAATTGTAACTTTATAACCTCTGTTTTTCAAAAGTCTTCCTAGTGACGCTGCCGTTATTCCTTTTCCTAGTCCAGATACTACTCCTCCTGTTACAAATATGTATTTTGTGTTCATATATTACCTCTCTTTCCAAAAAATAAAAAAATAGATTAAAACTTCACCCTAAAATGGGGTTTTTTTTTAATCTACCTTTTTATTATAATATAATTTTTTACCAATTGCAATAAAAATTTAATATTTTTTCACATTTTTTGGAGATGTTTTTCAGTTTTTTTCACGTTTTCTGGAGATGTTTTTATACTTTTTTCACATTTTTTGGAGATTGCTGCTTAAATTCAAGCCTATCAAATTTAAAATAAATTATTTCATAAACTGTGAATGTGACAGATTGCAAGCAAAAAAACGTAGCACATTGCTACGTTTTTTTATTTTGCATAATCAACAACTCTTTTTTCTCTAATTATGTTTACTTTTATTTGTCCTGGATAATCCATTTCTTCTTCAATCTTTTTAGATACATCTCTTGCTAGAACTGTCATTTGATCATCTGAAATTCTTTCAGGTTTAACTATAATTCTAACTTCACGACCAGCTTGAATTGCAAAAGATTTTTCTACACCATCAAAAGAATCTGCAATTGCCTCTAGATTTTCTAACCTTTTAATATATGCTTCTAGAGTTTCTCTTCTTGCTCCTGGTCTTGAGGCAGAAATTGCATCTGCAGCTTGAATTAAAACAGCTTCCATTGTTTGTGGCTCAACATCTTCATGATGTGCTTCTACAGCATTTATTATAAGTGGATTTTCTTTATATTTTTTAAGAATATCAACACCAATTTGAACATGAGTTCCTTCCATATCATGATCTAGAGCTTTTCCTATATCATGTAATAAACCTGCTCTTCTGGCTCTTTTAGCGTCTAAGCCCAATTCTTCTGCCATAATTCTTGCTAAATTAGACACCTCTATAGAATGGCTTAATACATTTTGTCCATAACTTGTCCTATATTTTAGTTTTCCAAGCAATTTTATTAAATCTGGATGTAAATTATTTACACCTGTTTCAAGTGCTGCCCTTTCTCCTTCTTCTTTTATGATAGAATTTAATTCTTCTTTTGCCTTTTCTACCATTTCTTCAATTTTTGCAGGGTGAATTCTACCATCATCAATTAATTTTTCAAGAGCTATTCTTGCAACTTCTCTTCTTAATGGATCAAAACCTGATAAAATTACTGCTTCTGGTGTATCATCAATTATTAAGTCAATACCAGTAAGAGTTTCTAATGCTTTTATATTTCTACCTTCTCTTCCTATAATCCTTCCTTTCATATCATCACTTGGAAGATTTACTATAGAAACTGTTGTTTCTGAAGTGTGGTCTGCTGCACATTTTTGTACAGCATATGTTATAATTTCTTTGGCATTTTTTAGAGCCTCTTCTTTTGCCCTTTGGTTTAAGTCTCTAATTACTTTTGCTTTTTCTGTTGTAATTTCTCTGTCCATTTCAGCTAATAAATATTGTTTAGCTTCATCTTTACTTAAACTAGCTATTCTTTGAAGTTCTTGAACTTGCTTATCATAAATTTCATTTACTTCATTTTTTTGATCTTCAAGGCTTTTATATTCTCTTTCAAGATTTTTTTCCTTTTTTTCTAGATTTTCTGAACGCTTGTCTAAATTTTCTTCCTTTTGAATCATTCTTGATTCTTGTTTTTGAACTTCGCTTCTTCTTTCTTTAATCTCTTGATCTAATTCTTTTCTGTTACTCATTATTTCTTCTTTAGCCTTAAGTATCTCTTCTTTTTTCAAATTTTCTGCTTCAATTTTAGCTAAGTCAACTAATCTTTTTGCTTCCTGTTCTGCACTTCCGATTTTAGATTCTGCAATTTTTCTTCTCATTATCATTCCAACAATGAACCCAATTGCAAGTGAGATTAAGAAAGTAGCGATTATGATTACACTGTTCATATCATACACCTCTTTCTTATTAAATTTTCAATGTGCGAATAAATATATATATTAAAACTTATTTTTTTATTAGATATATTTTTCTACTTAAATAGTATATCATTTTGCCTTTGCAACTGTCAAGTGAAATGAAAGAAATAATATATATTTTTTGATATCGCTTGCATTTTATGTAAATCTGTGATAAAATTATATACATGTAAGTATCAGCATTTAACGTCGCGCTCTGTAGAGCGCAAGAGAAAGGGAAATTTTATGAAAAAAATTATACAAAATGCCCTCTTATATCTTGCAGTGTTTTTCACTACTATTCTGCTCGGAACATTGATTTCTAGCAGAATTCTAAATGTCATTTTTGCTCCTTCCCCCCAATGCATGGTAGACGAAACTGTCACCAAGACTCCTCTGGCTGCTCTTAAGGAGCGGTGTAACTCTTGTTTCAGAGAAAACTCTACCGATGACGTTTGTACCGATGACTTTTTAAACGTCATCGATACCGAAGATGAAGCAGGAAATGCCCAAGTCTTTGCGGTCTATTACAGACAGTATAAGGATTTGGACACTAACGTCTTTCTCCTTGTTCCTGACAAGGAGACTGAACAGTCCTGGTTCTCGTATCTTAAGAAGGTGCGAAGCAAAACGGCGAAAGAAGCTGAACTCTATCAGTATAATTTTTCGCTCCAAGAAAACACGATTTGGATCACGTCTTCCAGCAGGGAGGCGTGACCAACCCCCGCTCTCAATGAGAGCGGGGGACTTTTTATATCTTTTTTAATTCTTTACTGTCTGCTATACTTTTTGCTGTCATTATTCCCATATATTCTTCTGGTAAAACTATTTCATCTACATCTAATTTTTCCAATATACGTTTATGTAGCGAATCTCCTGCTTTTGCTATTACATATCCAATTCCTGCTTCTTTTAATGCTAAACATGTAATTATACTCACCGATATATCTTCTCCCATTCCAACAACTCCAATGTCAAAATCTGAAATTGGAATTCCGCTGAAATGCGTCTATACTTGTTATATCCATACAAACTGATTTTGTCACAAAATTGCTTGCTTTTTCTACTCTTTTCATGTTTTTATCTATTGCTAATACCTCTATTCCCTCTTCTGATAGTTTTTTTGCTACGCTCATGCCGTATACACCTAGACCGATTACTATACATTGTTTTTTCATTCTTTTTCTCCTTTCTCTTTCGTTGAAAAATAATTACTTTTAGTTGTGTGTATGTTGCGAATTTCATTTAAATGCGATCACATGAATTTAGAATCAAAGTTTAATTTTTTCAACTTGTACTTTAAAATTAACTATAACATTATATTTCCTGTTACATAGTCAATATTCTTATTTTCTTTTCTTTTTAAAATAAATATTGAAAGTATTGATATTGGTCCAACTCTTCCTATAAACATTAAAATCATAAGTAATATTTTAACACCTAATTGCAAACTTTCAACATCAACTATTGAAAGACCTGTTGCAGAAAAAGCAGATATACACATAAATAGAATTTTCTCTACACCAATATTTTGCAATTCAACAAAAATTATAATTGATATCATAACAATTAAGCAACTTATAAAAATATTGGTTATTGCTTGTTTTATAGTTTGTATGTCTATTTTTCTATAAAATGCTACCACATCTTTTTTATTTCTCAATGTAGCACTTACTGTTAAAACCAAAATTGCAATAGATGTAATTCTTATACCTCCTGAAGTTGAGCCTGGCCCACCTCCAATTAGCATGAGCAATGATAATAATAATTTAGTAAGTGTACTGGTGCTTGCCATATCGATGGTAGAAAAACCTGTTGTTCTAACAGCTGCGCCTGTAAATAGCACTTGTAAAATTGATAAATTTGGTTCTAAAATTTTTATTAATATAGCAGATATAATATATATAATTAAACTTGTTACCAACACTATTTTAGTATGATATTCAATTTTGATAAAGCTCTTTTTTCTAATACAGCTTATTATATCTTCAATAACAAAATAGCCAATTGCACCTAAAAGCATTAAACAAATAATAACAATATTAATATAAATGTTATTCGCAAATATTTTAAAACCAGAAGTACCAAATAGATCAAAACCCGCATTACAAAATGCCGTTATTGAATGGAAAATGCTATACCATATACCCTGTTTAATTCCATATTCAGGTATAAAATACATTGCTAAAAATAAACTACCTATCAGCTCTATTATAAATGTATATTTAATAACTTTTTTTAATCTATATCTCAACTTACTATAATTATTATCATTTAAGGCATTGCTTAAAAGCAAAGTTTCAGATAAAGTCATCTTTCTTTTCTTTATATTTAATATATATGAAATAAAAGTTACAAAGCCAATTGCTCCAATTTCAGTAATAAGAGCAATTACAACTTGTCCTAAAAAAGTATAATCTTGTGAAATATCAACAGTTGATAACCCATTTACACAAGTTGCTGAAACTGATGTAAAAAAAGCATCTGATATCGATATATTTCCATTATTATTAATTGGCATCATAAGTAAAATCCAACCAGCTATAATTATTGCCATAAAACCTAAAAAAGGCACTATATATATTTTTCTTTCTTTGAACATCTTTCGTTTTCCTTTCTTGCTTTTTAATTAAACTTCTTTTATGCAAACATTTTCTTTACCAATAATATCTTCAAAAATTTCTACAATCTCGTCATTACAATATATGGCTCCACATGGCAAAAAGCTGTCTTTACTTTGAACTTGAACCATAATATTATTCATTTCTCCACAAAAGTACTTTATGGCTCCTCTTAATTTGCTTTTGGTTTCTTCATTTAAATTAGTTATATTCAAATTTAAAACCTTTCTTTTTTGAACACCAAAGTTTGATATTTTGTTTGCAATGATAATAGTTTTTTCCTCTTCTCTTATACTTAATCTTCCATCTATTAAAATAATATTTTCTTCTATCAAACTTTCTTTAGCAGATAAATATGCGTTTTCAAATACCAAAACTTCTACTTGCCCATATAAATCTTCTATTGTGACAAATGCCATAATCTTATTGTTTTTAGTAAATTTCTTTTTTATGGAAGTTATAATTCCAGCAAACTTAACTTCCTGACCATCTTTAAACCTATTTGCCTTTGAAATATCAAAATCTCCATTTAGTTCAATATTTTCTATTTCTTCCGAATTTTCTATTTCATTTTTATTGTCAATTAAAGCAATATCTTTTGAATTTATCGTTGTTTGTTTTTTTATTTCTTCTTCTAATTTACTTAAAGGATGTCCTGATAAATAAATTCCAAGCATTTCTTTTTCTTGAGATAACAATTCTTTTTCTGAAAATTCCTCTTTTTTTATATATGTATATTTTATTTCTTGAAGATTATCTTCTTCTTTATTTGAACCTAAATCAAACATTGAAAATTGACCTTCCATGCTCTTTTTTTTCGTACTTTGAATTGTTTCCAATATTCCTTCAAAAGACGCCAAATATGTTGCTCTAGTTTCTCCTAAATTGTCAAAAGCCCCGGCTTTAATTAAGCTTTCTATACATTTTTTGTTAACAGATTCATTAGAAATTCTTTCGCAAAATTCTGTAAAATTTTCAAAACTTCCATTTTTATTTCTTTCTTTTATTATTGCCTCTATTGGAGCAACTCCAACATTCTTTATGCTTCCAAGTCCAAACCTGATGTTACCTTTGTCAACTGAAAACTTAAGCCCACTTATATTTATATCAGGCTTTAAAATTTGAATATTCAAAGCTTTACATTCATCAATATACACAGGTACTTTATCTAAATTTCCCAAATAACTATTTAACATTGCTGCCATAAATTCTGGTGGGTAATATGCTTTTAAATATGCTGTTTGGTATGATATAACCGCATAACATGCCGCATGAGATTTATTAAATGCATATTTTGCAAATTCTGCCATTTCATCAAAAATTTTATTAGCAGATTCTTCATCTATTCCATTTCTAACACAGCCAGGAACAATAACATTTCCATTTTCATCAACCTGACCATGAATAAAAACTTCTCTTTCTTTTGCCATTACATCTAGTTTTTTCTTTCCCATAGCACGACGAACTAAATCTGCTCTACCTAAAGAATAACCTGCTAAATCTCTTACTATTTGCATTACTTGCTCTTGGTAAACCATACAGCCATATGTTACATTAAGTATAGGCTCTAAACTAGGATGAGTATATTCATTATGACCCGGATTTAATTTTCCTCTTATATAACGTGGAATTTGATCCATTGGACCGTGGTCTATATAAAGAAACACCTGCAATTAAATCTTCTAAACAATCTGGTTTAAGTTCCTTCATAAAGTTTTTCATTCCTTGGCTTTCAAACTGGAATATTCCGCATGTTTTTCCTTCTTGCCATAATTTATAGACTTTAGGGTCATTCATTTCTTTGTCAAATTCAACATCTATTCCAAAATCTCTTTTTATCATTTCTTTTGTATCTTTAATAACTGTCAAAGTTCTTAATCCTAAAAAGTCCATCTTCAAAAGACCTAACTCTTCTAATGTTGTCATTATATATTGTGTTGCATTTTGACCATCTCTTACATAAAGAGGAACATATTCATCTACTGGTTCTTTTGTTATAACAACTCCACAAGCATGTGTAGAAGCATTTTTTGGCATTCCTTCTAATGCCATAGATACATCTAATAATTTTTTTATTCTTTCATCATTTTCATACAAATTTTTCAATTCGATATTCTGTTCAATGGCTTTTTTTATAGTAATGTGAAGTTCGTTTGGAATCATTTTTGCAATTCTATCTGTTTCCGGAAGAGAAATATCTAAAGCTCTTCCGACATTTCTTATTGCATTTTTCGCAGCTAAAGTTCCAAATGTAATTATTTGCGACACATGGTCATGACCATATTTTTCGCACACATAATCTATAATTTCTTGTCTTTGTTCATCACTAAAATCAACATCAAAATCTGGCATGCTTATTCTTTCAGGGTTTAAAAACCTTTCAAAAAGCAAATTATACTTCATTGGGTCAATATCTGTTATTTCTATAGCATATGCTAAAATAGAGCCTGCTCCAGAGCCACGCCCTGGACCTACTGGAATATTATGAGTTTTTGCATAATGTATGTAGTCCCACACAATTAAGTAGTAATCTACATACCCCATCTTTTTTATAATTCCAAGTTCATATTCTGCCCTTTTTTTATATTCTTCTGGCATTTCACTTCCATACCTTTTATTAAGACCATCAAAACATAATTTTTCTAAAAAATCATAATGTGTTTTAAATTCTTTTGGAACTTCATAATTTGGAAGTATTGTATGACCAAATTCAAATTCAACATTACATTTTTTTGCAATTTTAACAGTATTTTCTATAGCTTCAGGAAATGCTTTAAAATACTCAATCATCTCTTCTGGAGATTTAACATATAACTCATCAGTTTCAAATTTCATTCTGTCTTCATCTGTCATTCTTTTTCCTGTTTGAATACATAAAAGAACCTCATGGTTATAACTATCTTCTCTTTTTAAATAATGTGCATCAGTTGTTGCAACTAAAGGAATATCTAGTCTTTTTGCAAGCTCAACTAATTTTTGGTTTGCTAAAACTTGTTCTTTTAAACCATTACTTTGAAGCTCTATATAGTAGTCTTCTCCAAAAACCTTTTTATGCCAAAGTGCAATTTCTTCAGCCTTTTCATTTTGACCATTTAGCAAAGCTTGATTTACGCTTCCTGCTAAACATGCACTTAAACATATTAATCCTTCACTATATTTTTCCAAAATTTCTAAATCTATTCTTGGTTTATAATAATACCCATCTATAAAACCCAAAGATACTAATTTACTTAAATTTTTATATCCCTGATTGTTTTTTGCAAGAAGTATTAAGTGATTGTAATGATTATCTATTCCTGGTTCTTTATCAAACCTAGAGCGTGGCGCAACATATACTTCACAACCTATTATTGGTTTTATATTTTCTCTTTTACAAGCCTTGTAAAAATCTATTACGCCATACATTACGCCATGGTCTGTTATTGCCATTGCATCCATTCCTAACTCTTTAGCTCTAACAGGCAAATCTTTTATTCTATTTGCACCATCTAACAAGCTAAATTCACTATGTATATGCAAATGTACAAACTTTCCCATTTACACTCTTCCTTTCTAAACTTTAGTATTGTCTTGCCCAAACCACCATTTTATCTGCTTGTTCTCCACAACATACGCATTTGCTATCTAACTTTTCTTGTTCAAATGGAATACATCTTGATTTTGCAGACGTAAGTTCTTTTATTTTTTTCTCACATTCTGCTTTTCCGCACCACATGGCTTTTATAAATCCTTGTTCTTTATTGATATTTGCTTGAAATTCTTCCAAATTATGTGCTACAGTTGTTTTTGCTTCCATTCTTCTTTTACATGTTTCAAACATATTAGTTTGTATTTCTTCTAATAATTCTAAAATTTTATTTTCTAATTCTGTTTGATTAACTACTATTTTTTCAGATGTATCACGTCTTACCAACACACAAACACCATTTTCAATATCTCTTGGTCCCATTTCAATTCTTATTGGAACACCTTTCATTTCCCATTCATTAAATTTGTACCCAGGTGTTACATTATCTCTTAAATCAATTTCCATTCTAAATTTATCTTTTAATGAATTATAAATGTCAGTTGTTTTTTCTATTACACCATCTTTATGCATTGCAATTGGTACTAATACAACTTGTATTGGTGCAACTCTTGGTGGTAATTTTAGTCCTCTATTATCTCCATGTGCCATTATAACTCCACCTATAAGTCTTGTAGATGAGCCCCAAGATGTTTGGTATGGGTATTCTTGTTTTCCTTCTCTATTTTGAAATATTACATTAAATGGTTTCGTAAACTTTTGACCAAAATAATGTGATGTTGCAGATTGCAAAGCCTTTCCATCATAAGTCATTGCCTCTATTGTATATGTTTCTTCTGCCCCTGCAAATTTTTCTGTTTCGGTTTTTATACCTGTAATAACAGGTATTGCTAAAAGCTCTTCTGCAACTTTTTTATATATTTCAAACATTTGTAAAGTTCTTTCTCTAGCTTCTTTTTCTGTTTCATGAATTGTATGACCTTCTTGCCATAAAAATTCTCTTGAACGTAAAAATGGCCTTGTTTCTTTTTCCCATCTTAAAACATTACACCATTGATTATAAACAAATGGTAAATCTCTCCATGATTTTAACCACTTTCCATACATTGTAGTAATTATAGTTTCTGATGTTGGTCTTATACATAATTTTTCTTCCAACTTTTCTTCACCAGCTTCTGTAACCCAGGCTACTTCTGGTGCAAAACCTTCAACATGCTCTTTTTCTTTTTCCAACAAACTTTCTGGTATCAAAAGTGGAAATGATGCATTTTTAACACCTGTTTCTTTAAATAATTTATCTGTATATTTTTGTATATTTTCCCATATTGCATATCCATATGGTCTTATTGTTATACATCCTTTTGTTTCTGTATAATCTGCAAGTTCTGCTTTTAATACAATATCTGTATACCATTTAGCAAAATCTTCATCTATATTTGTAATTTCTTTTACAAAATTTTTATTATCTCCCATAATTTATTACCTACTTTCCTTAATATAAATCTGGTTTGAAAATTATTATTATTTTTCAAACCTCCTTGATATTTTTAAGCACTATTAAACCCTCTCGGGAGATGGAGCCTCTTTTTTATCTTCTTGAACTAAATCATCTAATACAATTTGTTGATTTTCATCTAATTTATATTTTGGCAATTCTGGTAAATCATCTAAAGAATTATATCCAAACATTTTTAAAAATTCATGTGTTGTTCTATAAGACATCGGTCTACCTGGTATTTCAAGCTTTCCTGATTCTTCTATTAAACCATATTCTAGTAATTTATACATAGTTCCATCTACATTTACACCACGAATTGCTTCTATTTCAGCTCTTGAAATTCTAGGATTATATGCAATAATAGAAAGTGTTTCTAAAGCAGCATTAGAAAGTTTAGGTTTATTTCTTTTATCTATTATTTTTACTATATAATCATAATATTTGCTCTTACTTGCAATTTGATAATTCTCATCTGCTTTTACTATTTCAATTCCCCTTGAACTTTTAGCATAATCTAAATTCATATTTTGTATTATTTCTTCTATCTCTTCTTTAGACTTTTCTAAAAGTAGTTGCAATTCTTTTAAAGATACTTCTCTTCCAGCTGAAAATAAAACCGCTTCTATAATTGCTTTTGTTTCATCCACTTTATTTTTCTCCTTCCAAAATTAATTGTCTATAATTTCTGCAATTAAATCATAATTGCTTACATCTGTAATTTTACATTTAACAAATTTATTTATCATATTCTTATCATTTGTTTTTATATAAACAACACCATCTTCTTCTGGTACATCATTTGCTGTTCTTCCGATTAAAAACTTTCCATCAAAAGATTGGTTTTCTATTAAAACATCCATTTTCTTATTTATGTTTTTTTGTAAAATTTCTTTTGAAATTTCCTTTTGCAAACTCATAATTTTTCTTTCTCTTGCTTGCTTTGTTTTATAGTGAATTTGATCAGGCATATTGCTTGCTGGGGTTCCTTCTTCTTTTGAATATTTAAAAACTCCCAATTTATCAAATTTTGTTTTTTGAACAAATTCATATAGCTCTTCAAAGTCTTTTTCATTTTCTCCTGGAAAACCAACAATCAAACTTGTTCTTAATACAACTTCTGGTATTTGTTTTCTTATCTTTTCTATTAAATTTTCAATATTTTCTTTGCTTGTTTTTCTATTCATTTTCTTTAAAATATTGTTTGATATATGTTGTATTGGAATATCAAAATATTTACAAATTTTCTCTTCTTCTTTAACAGTTTTAATAAGCTCATCTGTAATTCCTTCTGGATAGCTATATAAGAACCTTACCCATTTAATTCCGTCTATTTTACAAATTTCTTTCAAAAGAGCACTAAGCATAGGTTTTCCATAAATGTCTATTCCATATTTTGTAGTGTCTTGTGCAATTATTATAATCTCTTTAATTCCACATTTTGCAAGTTTATTTGCTTCTTTTAAAATAGACTCCATGGTTCTACTTACAAATAAACCTCTAATATATGGAATAGCACAATATGTGCACATATTGCTACACCCTTCTCCAATTTTTAAATACGCATAGTTATTACCTGTTGCAACTTCTCTTAATAAATATTCTTTTTCTTCAAACATTGGAAGTGCAGTCATTTTAAATTCTTTTTTTAGGTTTTCACTTTTTTTATTTTGTTTTATTAACCCTTCAATTTTATCCCACATTTTATTGTAGTCTTCAATCTTCAAAAATAAATCTACTTCTGGAAGAGCTTTTAAAAGTTCATCATAATACCTTTGTACCAAACATCCCATTGCTATTAAAAATTTGCAACGTTTCTTTTTATATTCTGCCATCTCTAAAATTGTATTAATAGCTTCTTCTTTTGCAGACTCTATAAATCCACATGTATTTACAACAATTATGTCTGCTTCTTTTGGATTATTTACTATTTTATAATTATGATTTTTAAATTTACCTATTGTAACTTCTGTATCTATTAAATTTTTGCTACAACCAAGAGATATAAAACCTACATTCATTAATTTGCTCCTTCTTTTACTTCATTACTTTTCCTTTATTTTACTAAAAAATTAATATTTATTCAAGACTTTTTATTAAATTTATATAAGTCCTACTATATATTTTCATCTTTAATATAGTATTTTGTTCCAAGCATTTTATCTGGTAAATATTGCTGTTCAACTTTATGTTCTGGAAAATCATGTGGATACAAATACCCTTTGCCATATCCTAAATTTTCCATTCCCTTAATAGGTGCATTTCTTATATGCATTGGAATTGAGCCCGTGTCTTTTTCCATAACATCTTGAAGTGCTTTGTTAATACCCAAATATGTTGCATTAGATTTTTTAGATTCTGAAACATACACAGCAGCTTCAGCTAAAATAATTCTTGCTTCTGGCATTCCAATCATATGTACAGCTTGCATTGCAGAATTTGCAACAACCAATGCATTTGGGTTTGCCATGCCAACATCTTCTGAAGCACAAATAACAATTCTTCTTGCTAGAAAAACAGGGTCTTCTCCTCCTGCTAAAGCCCTTGCTAAATAAAATAATGTTGCGTCACTATCAGAACCTCTCATAGATTTTATAAAAGCACTTATGTTATCATAATGAGAATCTCCATTTTTATCAAAAACAGCCTTTTTTTCTTGTATACAATTTTTTATGATATTATCTGTGATATTTATAACTCCATTTTCGTCCATTTGAGTAGTAAGAGCAGCTATCTCTAATGAATTTAAAGCAGTTCTTACATCTCCTCCTGAAATTAAACTTAACTTTTTTAAAGTCTCATCTTTTATATTTATTTTATATTCTCCTAAACCTTCTGGCTTTAATAAAGCCATTTTTAATACCTTAAAAATATCTTCTTGGCTCAATGGTTCTAGCTTCACAACCATTGAACGAGAAATTAAAGCTTTATTTACTTCAAAATATGGATTTTCAGTTGTGGCACCAATTAATATTATAGTTCCATTTTCAACATATGGTAAAAGAGCGTCTTGTTGAAGTTTATTAAATCTATGAATTTCATCAATAAACAGAATAGACTTACCTGAAGGATTAAGCATAAAATTTTTTGTTTCTTCAACAACAGCCTTAATATCGGCTACTCCTGCAGTTACAGCATTAATTTTATAAAATTTATATTTTGTAGTTTCACTAATAACTTTTGCAAGTGATGTTTTTCCACATCCAGGTGGTCCAAATAGAATAAGACTAGAAAGCCTATCTGCTTTAATTGTTCTATATAAAATTTTATCTTTACCTAAAATATGACTTTGACCAACATATTCATCTAGATTTTTAGGTCTAACTCTATATGCAAGTGGTTCATTTAAATTCATATTGCTCCTCCTTATTTTATAAACATAGCGTCTCCAAAGCTAAAAAATCTATATTTTTGTTCAACTGCTTCATTATAAGCTTTTAATATATAGTCCTTTCCTGCTAAAGCAGAAACTAACATTAATAAAGTTGATTTTGGCAAGTGAAAATTTGTAATTAATCCATCTATACATTTAAACTTATAACCCGGATATATATAAATTTTTGTATCTC
>OLHE01001348.1_pt1 | contig 16205 bp, 11 predicted proteins | sample 1605821 | NCBI WGS metagenome assembly OLHE01 (sample SAMN03283250) | human gut metagenome | biome: human-associated habitat; material: feces | host: Homo sapiens | place: USA | collected 2013
TGAGAGACTGAATATTTACAAAAAGCCGTCGCATTGCTCTACTCATGGCGACATAATAGACTCTATTGGGTTCATTTTTATCACCCAACAAATCGAAATTGAAAAGTCTATCTATATCAAACTTACTTCCCATCAATACAAGCACATTCTCAAATTCGTCACCTTTCGCTTTATGGATAGTTCGTTGATTGCAGTCATCATCTTCAATACTTACAGTTTGAGCAATTTGTCCATATTTATAATTCGAATAAGTTTTCTTAGGATCGCCCTTAGTAATACGTGAGATTGGGATACCGATTTTAATCAAAGTTTCTACAAATTCAATCATTGTAAGATTATCTATATCGTCTTTCGATAATAGGACTTTGAGAAACGAAATTGAAAGTTCAGGCGAAAAGCCAGCTCTTTCTAAGCATGAAAAGGCTTTTTTGAACTTTCCAGAACGAGCATGTTCAATGGCTTTAACAAATGAAGTGACTATCAGAAATCTGCTGGCATTTGAATCCTTAAAATCCTTGATTTTGACTATTGGTATCTCACCTCTATTTTCAAGGAATTGATAACGTAATGAATTGGTCTCAACATTTGAATATGAGAGGACCGCCACATTTATACCTTTTGTTTCTGAGACAAATCTAAAGGCTTTTTCTTTAGATCCCACTATGAAACACACTTTATCTCCTGATTCTTCAAATATTGATTCTTGTTTTAAGTCCATACGAAGGGCATTTAGAAATTCGACAATATTTCTCAAAGACCTTCTGTTATTTTTGATTACATATTCCTTTAATCCCGGGACTGTAAATTCGAGAAATGATTTCGGCTTTGCTCCCATAAATCCATATATGGATTGAGCCACGTCTCCGATTACACCTATTATTCCTCCAGCATTACCAATTCTTGAGATTATATCGGATTGGATGGGATTAGTATCCTGAAATTCATCAATAAAGATGTATGGATATGATTTGGATATGACCTTACTCAAGAATGGATATTTTACCAGAAGTTTATAAGCGAAAAAGTTCACGTCGTCATAATGTAAGATACCGTGGTTCCAAGCAACCTTCTTATACATTATTCCGAGGCTGGAAGGGGCCGGATACTTATCATTTATAGGCTTTGAAGAACGGCATGATAATTTACCTTCCTCTTTGCTTAAATACCATCTCAGGTGAATCAAATAGTCATTCCACAGTTTCGGATCCAAATAAGTTTTAGAAGTCTTAGGATTTGATCTTAATTCCTTTTGCAATCTTTCCATGGTTGGATAATCACTGATGACATAATCATCAACGACTCCACTAAACTTATTCATATTGAAGCCGAAATCATCTGCAATGAGATAAAGGTAAGGACCAATAAGGTTGGTATACAGAAAACTATGAAGAGTGCTGACATCAACCCTGTCGCACTTCCCTAATCGAGATGAAATTGTGTCAGCGCCGATATTAGAATACGAAAAACAGCCGATTTTTCCACGTTTTCCTAATTCGGCTTTAGACATTACATTTCGCACATGATTTATCAGCCAATATGTTTTCCCCGCGCCAGGTCCTGCTTTCAGTCGAAAGCTGGTTTCTATTGGTATTAAGGATGACGAAGTTATTTCAGTAACCATTTTAGACCTTCTTCTATATAGTGTGGGACAACAAAGTCATTATGAGGCTTCCCTATATCACGATTTTCCAAGTTATCTTCAAGAATGTTAGATAATTCTAAAGCATACTCGCCCTTTTCAATGGATTTCAGATATAATGAGGCTATTAGAGCCACAATTCTTTTATCCTCTGGAAATTCTGATTTGTCCAATGCATTCAAAACTCTCTCTCTCCATGCACTTGCTGTACGAAATATTGCCGAAGCCTCTTCGTATGTTTTGCTTTCCATTAGCTTTATCAGGGTGTCATGATTTGCCATATCATCCGTGATAAGCATCTTGCATTGAGGATTATGAAGCAATAAATCATACTCAAACGTTTTTCCCTCTATAGGATCTTGTGATGAGATTAAGATATTGGGGATTTGGGAAAACTCATTATCTGTACTCACAAATGGGTTTTGTGTGAATTCATATTTTTCATCGTTCCCTATCTCAAACGGATAGCATGAAGTGAATGGACCTTGCCCCTTTATTCTTCTCATGGGGTCAATATCAGTTAAACACAATACTCGTTTATTCATAGCGAATGGCGAGTTAACCGTGTCAAACATTTTCAGGAAATGCTGAAAATATCTACCTCCAACATTGACGATACACACATGATTATCGACCAATGATTTATTAGCATATTTAGCCAAGACATTTAACAGTATTTGTTCGGCAGTTCCTTCGACAAAAATAACTTTGTCTGCAAAGAGCATATCGCATCTCGTCGCATCAAGAAAGCGTTGAACATATTTATAGGATTTATACCCTTCCTCGTTGTCCGGGAAAGTCCTATATGGATATGCAACACTTATTTTTTCCTTTTTGTCTCTCTGTACACAAATGATTTCTTTAAGAGATACGGCAGATGCAATTTGCGTGGAATGCGTTGAGACAAATATCTGTCGCACCTTATTAGTTTGGTGATTTTTTAGGAAAGACAGGAATTTATATTGCATTGAAGGATGTAAATGGGCCTCAGGTTCTTCAATTATTAATATAGGATAAATAACAGCATTTTCTCCCATACGTCTAATGTCGGTATCCGCTTGAATTTTTGCCAAAAGAAGCGATATGTATATCAGGTTGTTATATCCTAATCCATTATGAGAAATGGGCAAATCAACTCCGGTCTCATATTTTACTATTATGCTTAATGCAGAATAAAGGTCTTGTTCACTTATCTCACCATTAAAATCTGGCTTTGCATTATTGAAGGAAGCACCCGTATTCTCTGCATAATTCAACATCTGCTGTTTGCCCGTTTCGAGTCGCCCGATAATTTGCTGAATTACTGTTGTGGAGTTGCGCTTAAAATCTTCTCTAACCTCTTTCTGTTTGGTGTCTTTCTCTTCTTTTGAGAGAGAATCATCATTTTTTATATCATAGTCAATATAAAAGTCGAGAACCTCTTTAAGCAAACTGCTTCTTGAACCAAATAGGTCATTCTCCACATTCCGAAGAGCTTCTAATGACTGTACGTCAAATCCGTTTAATAGATCTGAGTCTGCTCTTTCCATCCTTGAAGGCTTCCCTCCAATGATATAATACTTATAACGACGTAAAAAAAGTTCCTCTATAAGATTCCAAGCACTGACTGTATCAGCTACAGTCTCCATAGCTTGATGGTACTCATCCTCATATGATGCCGGTAGTGCAAAAACATACGAAAGACAGGCCTCGTAGTCATCATCTAATTTAGTCAGCCACATTCTAATGAGACGGAGGTCATCCTCTGATTCATTAGACGGGTTCTTACTCGGTTTAAGAGTTGCGGTAATGATGATTTGGGGAGAATGGGCTTTCAATTCCATCAAATCAATGGGACGATGGAAATCATTGATTGTCATTCTACGAAATCGGCAATGAGGCTCAAATATCAGCCTCAATGCACGGAGTATGTTTGTTTTTCCTCCGTTATTGGGACCAATTATCATGTTGGTTCCATCATTAAACTCAATTGTCTGATTGACAAAATTGCGATATCCTTTGATTTTGAGGGTTGAAATATACATAACTGCTATTATCTTTTGCTTAGGCTTTCAATGACCAAGACGGAATTAATTTCGATACGGAATTATGATTATAGAGCTGTGTGAGTAATTTAATAATTGGCAGGTCAGATACATTTGATGAATCCGATTAGTGAACCATAGATAAACGAATTTAAATATCGTTTGTCTTGCTCAAAGTCATCCGAATCAGACGATGTTATGATGTGAATATTCATTTCGTTAGATGAGGGAGATTTGACTCGACAGCTTGTATTGCATAAGCAATCATGCTCCCGGCTTCGTTTACCGTTAAAGGGGACTCTGAACAGATATTGCAAACTCGAGCTATTATAGCCCCATTTTCAGGATTGATAATGAGCCATCCCGGAACGGCTGAACTATTTATGAGATTGGCTGTCTCAATAGCCTTCTTAATAGACTTAATCGGAACTCGTTCCTCTGTATAGAGTGTAAGAGTAACGACTCCTGTTTCAAGGTTTACCATGAAGTCGGCATCAAGTCTCGCTTCCGTCTGGTCATCAATTTCCGTTGATATTGCGGCATATTCACTGTCAGGTTCACGATGATACTGATATGCGTATCCGGCAGACTCAATCGCGGCTATTATATTACGACAGGTCTCCGGCATCTTAGCGACAGCATCTTTTAGACTTTGCATTGCCGATTTGCCACATCCTTTCTTCTTTCGGGACTTCTCCGGTACAATAGTGTAAAAGACTTTAGCCCACGAAAGAATGTCTCCCGCCGGATTCCCAAACTCAACTACGTTGCCATCATCATCCGTAATGAAAGATATTTCGTTGTTGATTACTTTGACACGGACAGACTTTTCACCATTGAAAAAGGTGATATAATCAGTTGCCAATGGCTGTATATCTTCACCGACAAACTCGGCAAAGAGGTCAAGATTGCCGTTAAGAATGTTGTAGTCGAATGTAAGACCCTCGCCGTCCATATCGGCGTAGTCTTCAAGTTCGTCTGTGTCAACCGGGATGAAAAGCTCTTTACCTTCTCTCCGGATTGCCGGGATGTCAACAGTCTCTGGCATATTGTCCTCGTTGATTTCGGCATATTCAAAAATACCCTGTTTACCCTTTACATTGAGTATCGGTTCTTTGAATAGTCGGGCATTGTCAAGATGAAGGTTATAGACGGGATGTTCCGGATCCTCAGAGAATCCTGCCCAGTCGGAACACATTGTGTCATTGACAGAGCACCCGACAATATCAACCACCCCGATGATGGCACCTGTCGGCATATCTTCGATAAGAGGGACTATGCCTAAAGTTTCCGCGTTTTCAACAATCAGTTGATACAACATGGGGAGTTCCTCCAGTGAATCAAATTGTTTCTTCTTTCCTGTGTGTATAAGAACCCGCAGAGGAAAGTTTTTCAATCCCCACGGCCGGTTCTCTATATCTTTAATACCTGCTGCTATGTACTGTGCCCAGGGCTGTTGTATTGATAAGCATTTCATGATAATGTCAATCGTTAAATTCGGGTATTTGGTCAATGTCGAAACCTCCGTCAAGTACAAAGGCACGGACATACTTCGTTGCTCTGATTCCAACCATCGGGTCAGGTACGGAGTGGTCTTCTATATGCTCGATGAAGGCTTTGGCTTGCTGACGGTCAAGAGTCTGCATTAGGGCATCGAGCCGACCTCCACGGTTGATGTTTTCGTCTGTCGGATGCTGACCTACCAGACTGCGGAGCATATTCTCATCGATGCCCATGCTTCCGGCAAACCGATGGAGCAGGTCGTTATGGGCTTCCTCTCGGTATTCTACGATATAGTCCATAAGTGTCTTGTCCTGCTCCGGCTGGATGTTTCCACTCTGGACATCATGGAGGAATAGCCCGGCATATTTCTGGTCTTCTACCGAAAGGGTAGCGAATGAGCGATGAAGCTCATCGCGTAGCGGTGCCAGTATAGCTTCTTCTTCCTGATTGTAAAGTGCCGTTATATACTTCTCAAATCTGGAGTTCATATAATCAGCGTCGATTTTGCCCGTAGCTTGTTCCACAAGATAGGTGTCAATCTCGTAAGGCACATCATCGTCGCCTCCATCACCGCTGCCTCGTTCAGCGAACAGTTCGCGGTAACGCTGGGCGAGAGTGTCATAAGTGTGTTCATCAAATTTGAGAGTCACGCTGCGACGGCGGGGATTATTTTCGTCCGGCTCGAAGAAATAGCGTTTTCGGCTCCATACAAAGCCCTGAAGTCGCGCCGCCTCAAGATGTGCGTTCAGACCTCTCCATTTCTGGGCGAAGCGCTGACGCACAGCACGGTCATCGGGCAAGGATGCGAAGTTGGATATGCCTGCTTGATGGAACATATACTCGATTTCGAGGTAGTGGGAGTTCATTCCATTAAGATTGTGTTCGAGCTTCTGCACAAAGAGTTCCAGAGGATTGCCCTCAGCGTAGAGTTCTACCGCATCATCAATGTTTTTCTTCATCGTGTTGGTCATTCGGTAATAACGGATGATGCCGAAGGGCTTATCCGGTCCGAAGATACGGTTGGTACGCGAGAATCCTTGGATAAGTCCCTCATAAGTAAGAACCTTATCCATATAGAGTGTATTTACCCACTTGCTATCGAAGCCAGTCAGCATCTGATCGACCACAATCATAATATCGAGCTGTTGCTCACGTGTTATGCGGTTGTGTGGTTTCTTGTGGCTCATACGTTTTGAGACATCCTTTTTGAAAGACTGCCATGTCGGGATAGTGTAGTTCACTCCAAACATTCGGTTATAGTCCTCCAATATCTCCACAAGGGCATCTTCCTTGACTGTAGCACCGCCATTGTTATCTATCGTCGGGTCAAAGATGGCGGTAATCTTCAGGTCGGGCATTTCTGCCTTTATGAGTCTATAATATTCAATTGCCTCCGGAATTGATGATGTGGCAAAGATTGCATGAAACTTCCTGCCGTGACTCAGTGTGTCAAAGTTTTCCTTGATGTCGCTGACCACAGCCTTGCGATGTGCCTCGGTTTGATAGATGCTTTTGCCTATCATTTCTTCGATTCCCATTACATAGCCGCCGGCTTCATCTATGTATGATGCCATAGGCACATCATTCATGTAGCGGTTAAAGACCGTCTCGCGTTCTTCATTACCCCAGACCTCTGCCTCACTGGAAACATGACATTTTTCAAGTGCGATAATCTTACGGAGGTCTCTATCCTTGAAAGTGCTGACCTTGTAAGGGTCAAAGCCAAGAACATTCTTGTCTCTGATTCCGTCGGCGATGGTATATGTGTGAAGCACATTGCCGAATATGTCGCTCGTCTCGGTCATCTTGATGGCGTTGGGACTCTTGATAGGTGTTCCCGTAAAGCCGAAGAACAACGCTTTGGGGAATGTTCGCTTTATAGTCAGCAGCATATCTCCGAAAGTTGAGCGGTGACACTCGTCGATAATGAAGACAATGCGTTTTGAGCGTATCTTGTCAAGTCGTTTCGGGTCATAACCTCCTTCTTCACCCCGCTTGTGGTCATAGACCATAGCCATTTTTTGAATGGAGGTTACTATGAGAGTCATTGCCTCGGAGGTGGATTCGAGTTTCGTAACAAGTGAATCGGTGTTAGATGTGTCCTGCACGGTCTCGTTATCGTTTGCAAATCCGCGATACTCGTCAACGCTCTGTGTGCCGAGTTCTATTCTGTCCATGAGGAACACTACCTTATCGGCGTTGCGGCTTTGGGCGATTAACTGTGCTGACTTGAACGATGTCATCGTTTTTCCTGACCCTGTTGTATGCCAGATATAGCCTCCAAGGTTCTGCGTATCGTCCCAATGCTTCATGGCGACGGCATCCGATATGCGGGACGCTGCGTAATATTGATAGCTGCGCATCACTTTAAGCACTCCGTCACGGGTGTCAGGTACGGTGTAGAAGCCAATCATCTGGTGTGCCATAGGAATAGACAGTAGATTGTCAACAATATTGTTCCATTCGTTCATTGGCACATTATAGAAGTTTGCCCAATGGAAATAGAAATCCTTGTTGAACTTACCGTCCGGGCCCGGATTGGCGAAGTACAGGGTTTCTTCGGGTGTCATCGCCACAAAGATTTGCACCATTGAGAAAAGCCCCTGCGAAAAAATACCCTCATGTGAATATTTTTCTATCTGGTTGGTAGCCTGACTGACAGGGATGCCCGACTTCTTCAATTCGATATGCATCACAGGCATACCGTTGATGAGCAACATCAAATCTCCTCGACGATTGTTAAGAATCGGCGATGCTGTGGGGAATTGGGGCTGCTGCACTATCTGGTAGCGGCTTTGTCCGGCGGCAATCTCCTGAGGGTCGTAAATCTTTACAGTGACCTCCTTACCGTAATGTTCCCTGTCATCGGGATTGTCTCTCTTGATAGCGGTTTCAACGCCATTGATAAACTTGTTTATGGCAAGAGGTGTGCGCAGATTGTTGATGTGGTCAATAATCTGCTGCATTTCGGTTTCAGTCAACGGATAGTCGCCGAGGTGATCACGGTGGCGGTTGTTCTCAAAGAGAATATCAGCCCAATTCTGAATTAGCTCGCTCTCCGTCGGGTAACGGAGTACGTCCTTCTCCCAGCCACGTGTTTTCAGTTTTTCAATCAACGCGGCTTCAAACTTTGGTTCGCTATCAAAATTAGATTGATTCATCGGGCTGTGGTATTTATAAACATCTTGTCAAGACAAGCCTGTTTGAGATTCTGGAGTTTTTCGAGTTTCTGACGCTTGGCTGCCAACAGATTGTTGATACGCCTAAAATAGTTGGATATTTCCTGTTGTTCATCCTTAGATGGGAAACACAAAGTTAGTGACGAGAATTCATCGAAACTTATAGATCTTCCATCTCTAATACCATAGGTAATTGTTTTCAGACTTTCTATGAAATCATGAGACATGAACACTATTTTCCAAAAATAGTCATCATGTTTTGAATGATCGGATATTTCAAATACCGTATATGCTGGAGACGTTATACCAAGATAATTTGAATGAGCAAATCCTCCCTGAAAGGAACGTAGATGAATGACAAAGTTGCCAGGATAAATAACTTTATATGTTACTTCATTTGATTCATTATGAAATATTGAATACCCGGATTCCTCTCGTGGTGTCATCCCTCGCAAATCTTGGAAAGCTGATAATACAGGCAAGTCGGGTCTATTACGTTCATTTGTTGACTTGAAATTCTTACCTGCTTTTTCAAAATACCACGAACCAGCAAACCCCTTAAACCGTATTTCGGGAGTGGTATTGCCGAGGCGTGGGAACATCTTTTGTAAGGAAGCCTGTTTCATCTTTTCCAAACGATCAAGTTCTCGTTCGGCATCAGCAATCAGTGCATCAATGTTCTTCAATAAACTTCCTATCTGCTTTTGTTCATCTTCTTTTGGATAAGCGATAGACAGTTCATTGATAATTTCAGACTTTAGGTTTTGCTGTTTAGTGCCTTGTGCAAAATGGGTTCCTATATAATTGCCATTATGCTTATACCATCCATAAAGAAATTCAGTCTCGACCTCTCCATTAAATTTTGGGATAAAGGCAGTGCAGGCTTGACTTATGGTAGTTGGAACGGATGTAATGGATGCCGTCCCCCTTACACCTGCTGCTTCAAGACCATAAATAGCTATCACCAACAAACCGGAAGGAAGAAGCCGTAAAGAAGATTTTTCAAATACTTCTTCGGTTATCTTTTCTTTGGTCTCTCCAATATAATGGGGTTTAAGCTCTCCGCTTGAAATCCAGTTAACAGAACCGCAGAAGGCATTGGGGATGGAACGGCTCGGAGTCGTCCCTGAATAGAGAGTAAAGTGCTCCGAAATGGAACTTTCCATCCACTCGTCGTTGTAGCCTTTGAAGCGTATCTGCGGGGTAAGAGATTTATTCTTCATCATCTGATTGCTCTTTGAGGTAAAAAATCTCTTTCTGACGCTCTATTTCGGCACGTAGCTGTTCAGGCGACGGCATATAGGTCATATACTTCGACGCAAACATGTGGTTGTTGTCGTGAAGTACGGAATAACGTGCTATGTCCTCGTCTGTATCGTCGCAAAGTAGTATTCCGATAGTTGGATTATCGTCTTTAGACCTCTTCAGTTCATCATACATCCGGATATACATATCCATCTGCCCGACATCCTGATGCTCTACCTTAGAAGTCTTTAAGTCTATCAAAACGAAGCATTTAAGGATGTAATTGTAAAATACAAGGTCGATATAATAATCCCGTTTTGCGGTGTGGACATGCTGTTGGCGGGCAACGAAAGCGAAGCCTTTGCCCATCTCCAACAAAAATCTTTCGAGGTTGTCAATTATCGACTGCTCCAGTTCTGACTCTCGGAATGATGAGTCGGCTGTGAAGCCGAGAAATTCTCCGATTACAGGGTTCTTTATGAACTCCGCCGGGTCAGGAGACTGTAACGGCGCCGTGAGCTGCAACATCTCATTTTCTACGAGGTCTTTGCGTTGTGACGCAAGCAGACGGTGGTAGTATTGAGAACTGATATTGCGCTGGAGAGTGCGGACATTCCAGTTTTGTTCGGCTGCCTCCGTCTCGTACCAACGGCGAGCATCATCATTAAGTTCTTGGGTAAGAACATAATAATGAGTCCACGACAGTAGTTTCTCAGAATTTCCAATCGCTGATTGGAAAATTGAGGGATGTGTCTTGTAGAACTGGACAAAACTGTAAAGGTAGCTCTTGGAGAACCCTTTGCCGTAAGTTGCCGTCAGGCGCTTGGATAGCTCTTTGATTACCGATGCACCGTATTGGGCACGGTCTTCGCCGTTAAGTTCTTCTTCGGCTATAATCTGCCCCAATTCCCAATTACGGCGCACGAGGCTTTCGTTTACCTGCCGATAGGCACGGTCGCGGGCACCCTCAATAATGGTGGACGCTCGGTTATATAGCGGCTCTATGACCTCGGGAGCGATAGCCGATGTGTTATGACGAATAATCTTATTCATGGCGAAGGAGTTTTTGGAACTCACGGAGTCCGGCCATATCGTGGTCGGAACCTGTGAGGTTGTCAATGAGAGAAGCGAGAGACTGCTCGGACTCAGAGATTTTACGGTCTATGTCAACGAGAGTCTCGCCATATTTGTCGGCCAGACCTTTGACCAATGAGAGAAAATCGCGTTCCCAGAGCAAAGGCAGGTCGGCAAGTGCCTTTTCAAGGCGGACGATGTGTTTTGCATGAAGAAGCGCGAACACATCATCATCGGAAAGGGTCTCCATTACTTTGAATGTGTCGTGCAGTATCTCATCTTCATACTGAGAGATAGCCTTCTTCTGTTTCTTTTCGAGGTCGAGCAGCTTATCAGCCTCAATAAGCCGGCCATCAAGTGTTTCCGGGTCAATCTTCTCTTTGCCGTGTTTAGACTTTATTGCCTTGCACTCGGCTTTAAGGTCTTTGGGTACAAAGGTCGACAAATCGTCTTTAATCCAATCCGGAGTATTGGCGACAATGCTCTCATCTTCTTGAAAGACACCGAGAATTTCCTGAATATGAACCTGAATTTTGACAAGTTCATTCCTCATGACTTCAAGTTGACCGAGCTTGTCGGGCAACATATACTCCTGCACAATTTCAAGAGGCAGAACACGGCCTACATAGCCGACCTGAACTTCGACGTCCTTGCCGTCTTTCTTCTTTATCTCATATTTCGGTTCATAGATACGTGCGGCATCAAGACCTTCTGACTGGAGTATTTCAAGGTCGCCCGAAATATCACGCCAGTGATCTTCAAGCAACTGATATGCCGCATAGCTATCTATAATCGGCTCAAAAGCCTTCATCCACTCAAACAAATCGTTGGAGACCTCACGAAGTTTGCGGTTGGCATTGACTGTACTGTACTCCTCGAAGATGTTGTTATACTGAAGCACTGGCATTTCTTTGAGCATGGAGTTGTAGCGGGCGAGAAAATCGGAGAACTCGGCGTTGCCGTTCACGGTACTGTCAATGTCATCTTGACGGAGGCGAGAATATTTCTCGTCTATCGGCTCGAATATCTGAGAGCGCAGTGAGGGAAATGCAGTCCATACATCGGAAAGCGCATCAATCTCTGAATTTGGTATTCCTCCGAACATGGTGGCATAGATGTCCCACTGTTCATCAGCGTCAGCGGAATTGACATACCGGGGAATATTCAGGTTGTAACCGTTCTCACGTACTTCATTACGTGTGATAAGACGTGAAAACTTGGGAATTTCACGTCGCTCCGTTACAGCATCAACAATCTTGCGGATGTCTCGGGCCCGCAGCTGATTGTTCTTTCCTACTTTCTGGAATCCTTTTGAGGCATCGACAATCAGAATATCATCACGGTCTCGTTTCTGCTTCAGCACCATGACAATGGTAGGAATGCCTGTGCCGAAGAAGATATTGGCGGGCAGTCCGATGATTGCATCTATGTTGTTGCGCTCAATAAGGTTCTTGCGTATTTCCTCCTCACTGCCACCTCTGAAAAGAACACCATGAGGCAGAACAATTGTCATAATGCCTCCGGGCTTTACATGATAGAGGTCGTGGAGCAGGAATGCGAAGTCTGCCGTGCCTTGTGGGGCGACACCGTAATTTTTGTATCGTGGGTCTGTCTTTGACTCTTCTTTCGGAGACCATTCCTGAGAATATGGCGGGTTGCTTACCACCGCATCACAATACAACGGATCGTAGGTCGATGTGGGGTCGCTGTCATCGAACCACGGCCAGTCTTCTTCAAGAGTATCGCCGTTGCGCACGACAATGTTGTCAGGCAGGATGCCACGCATTACCAAGTTCATGCGGGTAAGGTTGTAGGTGGCTTCCTTCAGTTCCTGAGCATAATAGACTATTTTGTTTTTGTCTTCGATAAACTTTCCTACACTTCTACCGATATTTAAGAGCAAGGAGCCTGAACCGGATGTGGGGTCGTAGATTTTGATTTCATCGGCATTGCGAAGATGATGGGCGACAATCTCGGACATCATCAAAGCAACCTCGTGTGGTGTATAGAACTCTCCGGCTTTCTTTCCGGCATTGGCGGCAAAGTTTGAGATAAGATATTCGTATATAAAGCCGAGAACATCGTAGTCCTGAGAGCCGTCAGTCGGAATATCTTTTATAAGGTCAAGCAGATTTACTATGGATTTCGTCTGTGCCCCTGTATTATCACCGAGCTTTGAAAGACCATTTTGCAGAGTATCGAAAATACCGGCATATACTTTGGCATAGGTCGGTTTGATAAGACGGGCAAAACGGTTGAGAGCGTCGCGAACATCGCCTACGGTAAAGGGAGTTTCGCGTGCCGGGTCAATCCATGTGAAAAATAAATCATTGTAGGCAATGAAGTAACCTCGCTTATCCTGACAGTATTTAATCATCTCATCGTTTTCTTCGACGAGATATTTTTTCATATCGGCTTGCGACCAACCTTCTGCACGTAAGTCCTCTACAAGTCTGTCAGACACAAACTTATAGAATATAAAACCAAGAATATAGTCCTTATATTCGTTAGCCTCAATCTTCGAGCGCATCTTGTTGGCAGATGCCCATATTTTAGAAGCGAGTTGCTGCTTATTCATGATTGTTTCGTGCTTTGAATCAGATCTTTTATATCAACGTCCAATAATTCGGCTATCTTGTTAAGGGTAGGCAAGTCGGGCTGAATAGTGTTGGTACACCATTTGGATACCGTTGCTACGTTCTTGCCAAGTTCCTCTGAGAGCCACTTGCTGGTTCTCTTTTTCTCGCACAAAACTATCTTGAGTCGATTTAGGTCTTTCATTTCAACTAATTTAGATTTGGTGCAAATTTAGTAAAATTCCCTTACAATAGCAAAGGCACCCGAAATAAATCGAGTGCCTTGCTGTCTTTTGGGGCATTGAGGAGGCTATAATCAGGCCTTGGGGAAATGAAATGCCATAATCTCAAAGAAAACCTTCTGCTCCGGGTCGGTGGGGAGATGGAATATATAGCTAAAGGAAGATTTCTCTCGTTCTCCTTTGTACGAAACAAAATACTTGTGTTTCGTGGCCTCCTGCTTAATGGTCGTCAGGACTGAGTTGAATTCATTTCCGGCTACAAAAAACATAAGGGCAACCTTTGAGTCTCTGACGGTCAGATACCTGTCAAACAACTGGTCAATAGCCTCGCTGAAAGCCTTAGCACCGCGCCAGATTTTACATTCAGCAATAAAGAGGTTGGCATTGGTGGCAGAGTCCTTTAAGCATATATCCGTTTTCCCTCCGAAGTTGAATGTCTCGCCTGTTACGGTTGCCGAGTCATAACGATCTTCAAGCCTGAAAATGAATAAATCTCTGAGAGCCTCTTCATCTTTGTTTATATATGTGCTTGGCTTACGTTCCATCGCTTGCCCGGCACGATAGAGCGTCTGAATTATATCCACATACATTTTATCATCCATTGACGGATATGTCTTATACTCTTGCCTTTTCACCTGAGGGTGTGGTACGTGTTTTTTCTTTACCGTCGGCACAGGCACTTTGTATGGGACATCAGTGGACCGGACATTGATTGCTCGAAAGAAAGCGTTTTCTGATAGACATTCGTCTTTCCTCTTTTGAAATTCTGAGACAATTCTTGAGCGCAAGTTGGAGTTAAATTGCTCTACTTCTGGATTTATTGTCAATAATGGGCCTATCTCATTGTCGAAGGCTTTGACTTTATCTCGGTTAAATTGTTCGGGATTATTATCCCAACATTCAAATGTTAGAATAAGTCTCCCTGTGCTCTCATCGACGTGGATTTGTTTTGCCGAAGCTCCTCCGATTGTGAATGTATTTGGACGAATGAAAAACAATACCGCATCGCCCTCGAAAGGATAAGAAACTTTTATCTCGTACCCTTCATAAACAACTCTGGAATTTCGTCGGTATCCATACATTGCCGCAGTATATGGGTCACATTGTGCCTCTCTCTGTATTTTTCTAGGTTCACGAATTTCTTCCATATCGCGATTTACCTTGATAGGTGTAAGACTGAACTTACTTTCAAGGTAGTCAATGTATTCATCCTCGTAAATATTTAATACGTCGCTCTTAGGCAGTTTGGCTATTTCTTGTGCCATCTGCCTGAGCCTGCCTTCAAAGAACTCAGATCTGCTGCTGTATGTTTTGGTCATTTCAATCCCAGTCATTGAGGTTGGCGATGAAATCGTCAACTGATTCTTCATCGAATAGTTCCGGCAATTCGCCCGTGTTGATGTGATAATCGTAATCGGTCATCATATCTCCAACGGGATTTTCGCCGTATTCTTCATACTCATTTTCCATAATCTGCTTCTTTCTTGGATAAATCATCGATTCTTCTGCTGAACCATCTGTATATAATATAGAACCCAATTACCAGCAATGCGATGAGAATGGATTTGCTTATCGACGAAACGAGGTCATGCTGGCGCAAATACTGGTTACATAGGGCTATGACTGCTCCATACATACCGGACATCAACAACAACAAAAGGATTGCCGAAATAGCTTTTTTCGCAGTTGTGCCAACTTTCATTATTTTGCGACTTCTTCCTTGAAAGAGTTGGCGGGTTTGAACGCCGGAATATTGTGAGCCGGGATTATGATGGTAGTATTCTTGCTTATGTTGCGGGCAGTCTTCTCGGCACGGGTCTTTACGATGAATGAGCCGAATCCACGGAGATACACGTTCTCGCCGTGAGCGAGGCTGTCTTTCACAACAGTCATAAACTGTTCGATTACAGATAGAACGGCAGGTTTCTCGATCCCTGTCGATTTTGATATTTCGTTTGCTATTTCTGCTTTTGTCATATTGCGAGGTGTTATGTTGAGGTTGATACGCTTTATAACTGCAAAATTACTAAAAATCGGGCGAATAAGCATAAGAAAGCCTGCCCAAAATGAGCAGGCTGGAAACAGGATTAGAGTCTTCACAGATGCCATATCCTGCTGCGATATGCTTTCAGTTCCTTTTCCGGAAACTGCGCTATCGCCTTATCAAATTCTCGGAGTATCGCGGCTTTGTCATCCGGTAATGCTCCCGTGATTGGTACCGTATTGGAGATATGGTGACCGAGCAGGTTGACACGTATATTCAGTTTGTCGATAAGGGTCCGCATCTCCATCAGTCGCTCTATCTCCGGCTCCTCGATATATGTGCCGTCTTGCACTTCCTGATATAACTGCGATTCCGGAAAAATTGTCAGCGACACTATGTTGATGATGCAGGGATGTAGTTTGTTGAGAACATCGGCGGTCGCTATCGCGCTTGCTTCACCGTTGCCCTTGCCACCGAGTCCGTTGAGATAGAACACATTGTAGCGTATTCCTGCCTCGTCGAGTTTTGTAAGCTGTTCAAGAATGTCGGCGGCGTGATAGCCTTTGTTCATCCGCTCCAATGTCGGGTCGTGGGCGGTCTCGATGCCTATGTTGATGCTGTCGAGTTTCAGATGGTGGAGATTCTTCAGTTCTTCAACCGTCTTGGGTGTTATGTCCGTGACGCGGGCGAACATTCCGAACGACACCATGTAAGGCAGATATTTTCGCAACAGAAGGGC
>OLHE01001350.1_pt1 | contig 16190 bp, 20 predicted proteins | sample 1605821 | NCBI WGS metagenome assembly OLHE01 (sample SAMN03283250) | human gut metagenome | biome: human-associated habitat; material: feces | host: Homo sapiens | place: USA | collected 2013
CCCCGCCGCACTTTTTATCAAGGAGGTTTTCTATGGAGTTCAGAGCGGAGATCAAACGGACGCTGACCGGCCCCGACAAGCTGCGGGCGGTGTGCAGCGTCATCCTGGACGATTGCTTTCTGGTGAAGAATGTCCGGGTGGTAGAAGGTGAAAAAGGGATGTTCGTGTCCCTGCCCAGCCGCAGGAATGTAAAAGGCGAATGGACGGAACAGTGCTTCCCCATGACGAAGGAGCTGCGGGAGAAGCTGTCCGCCGTGGTGCTGGCCGAGTATGACCGGGCGCTGGCGAAGGACGGCGGCGGGACGCCTGCCGCCTGATCCGCCCCATTTTTAACTCACACGACAAGGGGGCGGCCCCGGCCGCCCCCGGAAAGGAGGTGGCCGCTGGTTGGAATATATTCTGGTTCTGCTGATCGTCGCCCTGCTTAACGGAGCCATCGCCTACATCGACGGGCTGATGGAGGGCATCGTGCCGTTGACCCTGTACGCGGAGCAGTATATGTCCACATTGGCCGGTGTTGATCTGTTTGAAGCCCTGTTTGATATTGTGTTTGGCTTTGGCGTGTCCCTTATCATCCTGAAATTTCTCAAAAAGGGCTTTGAAACCTATGTGCTGTGGTCCGATGGCGACGCAGATGAAGAACCGATTGCCCTGCTGACGAACTTTTTCAAGGCGATGGCCGTGGCGGTCTGTTTCCCCACCATGTACGGCTGGCTTGCGGGAATTGTGGAGGAAATGAGCGACAAGATGCTGGAGGCCATCGGCCTTGCCACCGCTTACGATTGGGCGGGCTGGGTGTCCGGTATTTCCACGCTGGGCCTTGTGACCGCCATCTTTGGGTTGGTGTTCGTCATCGTGTATTTCATCCTCTACTTCCAGTTCCTTATGCGGGGGCTGGAGATTTTGATTTTGCGGGTGGGGATGCCCCTTGCCTGCGTGGGCCTGATCGACAACGACAAGGGCGTGTTCAAGCCCTACATGAGCAAATTCTTTCAATCGGCCCTTTCGGTGATTATCCAGATTTCCCTCGCCAAGCTGGGCGTGGGACTGATGATGAATATGCACATCTTCTGGGGCGTGGCCTGCATGATTTTGGCCGTGCGGACGCCGAAGTTCCTTCAGGAGTTCATCGTTACGACCGGAGGCGGCGGTGGCGGAGCCATCGTCAACAACGCATACCATTCTGTGCGCCTGGTGCAGATGGTCAGGGGCATGGGAAAGTGAGGTGGCGGCGAATGGTAACAATGGACGATCTTTCAAAGGCCATCATCCTGCTGGTGCGCGTGGGCACCGTGGCAAGGTTTATCTACTGCATGGTGCGGCTGGCAGCCGCCGAGGAACAGGCGGCGCAGTACAAAAAACGCGCCCGCAACACCGTGATCTTCTATGTGATCGCGGAATCCATCTGGCAGATCAAAGACCTGATTTTGTATTACTACTCGTAGGAGGTGCGAATGGACGAGGATTTGAAACTGTATATCCCTCTGGGCGTGAAGCCGGAGGCGGAGCTGTTTACCGGATTTGGGAAAAAGCAGCTCTTTCAGGCGTTGGTTGGTTCCCTGGCGATGGGCGGCGTGGCCGCCCTGGTCTGGCTGTTCACCGCCAATGTGACTACCACCGTAGTCCTGGCGCTGGCCGGTATCTTTGGCTCGGTGATGATGACCACTAAGGACCAGAGCAATTTGTCCGTGGTGGACCAGGTGCAGAATCTGGTCCGGTTCCTGCGCGGACAGAAAATCTACCCGTACCGCTACGGGGACGAATGGGGGCTTGAATAATGTACGCAGCCATTCCTGTTTACTATCCGCTCCGGCATCGGGGGTAGCAAGGGCTTTGAGCTGTGTGGGACATTGTGAGATCAGCAAATATGCCGACCGCGATTACTGAATCATTTGTAATGCACAGGAGGCGTTGGAACAGGGGGAGTAAAAATGATGTTTCAAAAGGGATGGAACCCGTGGCCCCTGATAATCGGGATGGCGGTTGGACTGACCGCCATCCTTCTTTATTTCGGGCTGTATGCCTGACCGCAGGAGGTGGTTTAACTGGAACAAGAGAAATTGAAAGAGAAACTGGACGAAGAAATCCGTCGGGCAGCCAGACCGCTGGAGGAACTGACGCCCAACGATCCCTATTTTACGCGGATTCAGGGGATGCTTGCCATGAAAAGAGAATTGGAGAACATTCCCCTGAGTGGTACGCAGCGGGATATGCTTCTGGCGATGGAGAATGTGCTGGAACAGGCGTGGGCCTTCCGAAATACGCCCGTCCCGGACCGCTGTATGAACCCGGAGAACATCAGCGAGGTGGTCTATTACTTTCTTCAGGACAAGGGCGCCGAGTATCGGGCTGGTCTACTCTACGACCGGGCCAAGGCGGAATTTGACGCCCGCATGGAGGAAATCGCCGCTCTGCCGCCGAAAGAAATATTGGATCACTCTTATGAAAAGGTCATCAAGGAAGAATTTCTCGGAGAGTTGGAGCAAGGGCTGGATGAATGGGAAACCGACACCCTGCTGACCTATCCTCAGCCTCTTGCGGCCCTATATACGGAATGGATGGACAATGATTTTTCTTTTTGGGACAGCATCCGGGGAACGGTGGAGAAAACAGTGGCGAAACAGGCGGCGGATCTCCGCCGCTGCGCGTTCCATGTCAATGGGGAGCCGCCTGTGGAAATGAAGGACTTTTACGATCTTCATGGGGACGAACTGAACGACACCGGACTGGAACCTGCCGGGGAGGTTGAGCGGTGACGCCGCTCATAGTCAAGGGCACTCTGTTCGGCCTGCTGCTCCTGTCCGCCGCTGTGTGGGATATGCGAAACCGGGAGATCCCAAACCTGATCCCGGCCCTGCTCCTTCTGTGCGGGCTGATCGGATTCCGCCCCGCCGCTTCTGTGGCGGGGCTGTTTCTGGTTGGCGGCCCCTTTCTGCTGGCGGCGGTTCTGATAAAACGGGACGGGTTTGCCATCGGCGGCGGCGATGTGAAGCTGATGGGGGCCTGCGGGTTTGTCCTGGGCGTGTGGCCGGGGCTGGTACAGGCCGTCCTTTCCCTCTCGCTGGCGGTGCTGGCCGGGATGATGGGATGTCGTTTGCAAAAACGGCCGCTGTCTGCGGTGCGCCTGCCCTTGGCCCCCTTTTTCTGCTTCGGCGGTGTGGCCGCCTACTGGCTGACTGCTTTTGCATTTCAAATCTGAACAAGTGGAGGTATCAAATTGAACAAGAACATTTTTCGGAGCCGGACGGTCATCGGCGCGGTGTGCATCCTGCTGGCGGTTCTGGTCTGCTTTGGGATCACACCGCTTTTCAACGAGGGACTGAAAGCCCAGACGGAGGCGGTCCGGGTAAAAGCCGAGGTGATCCCACGGGGGACATACATCACGGCGGACATGGTGGAGGTCTATACCAGAGGGGCTTCTGGCATGGAGGACAGCGTTGCCACCTCTCTGGATGAGGTGGTGGGGAGATACACCGATGTGGAACTGCGGAAAAATACAGATGTGAACACGGCGTGGCTGTCCTCGGAACCATTGACGCAGTACGAGTACCTGACCCAACTGAACGGTTCCAAGGTGGCGATCTCCGTCACCATCCCCACCTTTGCCAAGGGCGGTTCCGGCAAGGTGGAGGCGGGCGATATTATCATGCTCTTTGCCACCGACAAGGACACCGGCGAAACCACCCAGCCCCCGGAGCTGAAATATGTGGAGGTTCTTGCCGCTACCCAGAGTTCCGGCGCGGACAAGGAATATCAGGCGCCGGTGGAAAATGAGGAAGAAGAAAACCCGGAGGAAACCCTGCCCGCCACCATCACCCTGCTGGTGAACAGCGAGCAGGCCCAGCTTTTAGCCCATTTGGAGGAATCCAACAGCCTTCACCTGGCCTTTGTCTACCGGGGAACCCGCGCCAATGCCGAAAAGTTCCTGGCGGCGCAGGACGCCTTCTTTGCCGAACCGGAGGCAGAGTCCAGCGATGAGGGCAGTCAGCCGGAGGCCCCTGTTGACGGTGCTGACGGTGGGCAGCCCGCAGAGGATTCAGAGAAACAGGAGGTGGAAACAACGGATGGCGAATAAGCAGAAACAGATGCTTGCCGTATGGGGTAGCCCCGGCGCTGGAAAGACGGTCACGGCGGTCAAACTGGCGGCGGAGCTTGCCAAGCGGAAGAAAAATGTGGTGTTGGTGTTTACCGACCTTACCGCGCCCCCGCTTCCCGCTGTGGCGGCAGAGGGGAAGCTGCCGGAGGTGTCCGTGGGCGAACTGCTGTCCGCTCCCGGCATGACGCAGGAACAGGTGTTGAAAACTTGCGTCCCCTGTGAAAAACATCCCTATATCAGCTTCCTGGGCTACAAGGCCGGGGAAAATGTGTTCACCTACGCGGAGTACAGCAAGGAAAAGGCGGTGGATATGCTGGTGCTTCTGCGGCATATCGCGGACTATGTGATCGTGGACTGCACCAGCGTCCTGACCGGGAATGTGCTGGCGACGGCGGCGCTGGAGGTGGCGGACGATGTGCTGCGGGTGTGTGGATGCGACCTGAAAGCGATCTCCTACTTTGCGTCCTATCTTCCGCTGATCGAGGACCGGAAATTCAAGCCGGAGCAGCACATCCGGGTGCTGTCCAACACCCGGCCTTATCCGGGCGGCATGGAATATGAAAACTCATTTGGCGGGGTGAAGTACCGGCTGCCCTATCTTCCCATCGTGGAGGAACAGGCGGCTACGCTGAAGCTGCTGGAACCACTTTCCGGAAAAGAGGCCAAGAGCTATGAGCCGGTCATCGCTGCCATCGCCGCGGAGGTGTTCGGAGATGGCAAATAACATCGGCCTTTTTTTCAACACCAGCAAAAATACGCGCCCGTTTGCGGAGGTGCTGGCACAGGTGCAGGAGTACCTTGCCAGCAAGTATTCCACCCTGATAACCGACAACCCGGAGGAACAGCGCCAGCAGATCACCGCCTACATCGCCAAGTATCTCAATGATTACAGCCTGGGCGTGGAGGGTATGGATCACGAGGCCCTGATTGACAAGCTCTATACGGAAATGGCCGAGTTCTCCTTCCTGACACCCTACCTCTTTGCCAATGATGTGGAGGAAATTAACATCAACTCCTGGAAGGACACCAAGATCACCTATGCGGATGGGCGTGTGGTTCCCTCCAAAGAGCGGTTCCAAAGCCCCCAGCACGCCGTGGATGTGGTCCGCAGGCTGCTTCATAAATCCGGGATGATCCTCGACAACAGCCAGCCGGGAGTGGTGGGCCACCTCTCCAATAAAATCCGTATCACGGTTCTGGGCAATCCGCTGACCGACAAGGACAAGGGCGTGGCGGCCTCCATCCGAATTGTCAACCCGAAGCGGTTGGGGCGGGATGATTTTGTCCGCTATGGGACGGCCACCGCCGAAATGCTGGACTTTCTGGCGGCGGTTCTGCGGTTTGGCCTGTCCATTTGTGTCACCGGCTCCACCGGCAGCGGTAAAACCACGCTGATGAGCTGGATTCTCTCCACCATTCCCAATGAAAAGAGAATTTTCACCATTGAGAACGGGTGCCGGGAGTTTGATCTGGTGAAGGAGGACGCCGAGGGGAATGTCCTCAACAATGTAGTCCACACCGTCACCCGCTTTTCCGATGACCCCAAGCAGAACTACGATCAGGAGCGGCTTTTGGAGTTCGCCCTGACCTGTGACCCGGATGTGGTGTGCGTGGGCGAGATGAAGTCAGCGGAGGCGTTTGCGGCGCAGGAGGCAGCCCGCACCGGCCATGCCGTCATTACCACCACCCACGCCAATAGCTGCAAGGCCACCTACTACCGCATGGTGACGCTGTGTACCCAGAAATACGATATGGGCGACAAGACCCTGTATAACCTGGTGACGGAGGCATTTCCCATTGTCCTCTTTGTGAAGAAGCTGGAGGACAACAGCCGCAGGGTAATGGAGATTACCGAATGTGAGATTTTGGAGGACGGCGCCCGGAAGCTCCACACCCTCTACCGCTACCATGTGTCGGAAACCGCTATCGAAGATGGTAAAGTCAAAGTACATGGCGAGTTTCAAAAGGTGTCCCCAATCTCGACAAGCCTGCAAAAGCGGCTGCTGGAGAATGGGATGCCGCCCCGCCTGCTGGAACAGATCGCCGGTGGGCGGCTGGATATAAACGATGGGAAGGAGGAAACCGCTTGATCGTACTGATTCTGCTGGCCTTTGCCGGTATGCTGGCCGGTATTTTCCTGCTGCTGGGCATGACCCCCTTTGAGTTTGCGGAGGACTTGACGAAATCCTTTGCCAGCCGGGAGACGCCGATCTCCAAACGGATCGGGCAGCTCAACCACCCCAGAGAGGCCAAGGGCATCCAAAAGACGGTGCGGGAGGCCAAGGAAATGATGGTCCTGACCGGCAGGGGCGGCAAGTTTGCCGCCCTCTGCGCCCTCTCCCTGTTCCTGGCGGCTATGGGCGCGGTGATCTGCATTGTGATTCAAAACTATTTCATGCTTCCGGTACTGGCGGTTGGCATGGGACTGATCCCGTTCTGGTATGTCCTGTTCACCTCCCACAGCTACAAAAAGCTGATGAACAATGAGATTGAAACCGGGCTGTCCATCATCACCAGCTCCTATCTGCGCAGCGAGAGTATCATCACCGCCGTAGAGGAAAACATCCACTACCTGAACCCGCCCGTGGCCGATGTGTTCCGGGGCTTTTTAGCTGAAACCGGCATGATAAGCGCCGATGTGAAGCAGGCCCTCTCCAATATGAAACCCAAGCTGGACAACTACATCTTTCGGGAATGGGTGGACGCCGCCATCGCCTGTCAGGACGATAAGAGCCTGAAAAGCACGCTCACCCCCATCATCGGCAAGCTGTCCGATATGCGGATCGTGGCGGCGGAATTGGACTACCTGATGTATGAGCCGTTTAAGGAGTTCATCACAATGGCCTTCCTGCTGGTGGGCAACATTCCTTTGCTCTACTTTCTGAACAAAGACTGGTACAATGTGCTGGTGAACACGGGCTTCGGCAAGGGCATCCTGGCGGTGTGTCTGCTGGTGCTGCTCATTTCCTTTGCGGCGGTCATCCGGCTAACAAAGCCAGTGGAGTATAAAAGATAAGTGGAACTATCTACTCCAAAATCAGGTGGGATATTTCCACTATTTTGAGTTTGCGGAAATAAAGGAGCCTGATATTTCCAATTCAAAGCAGATGAAACCATTTTGCTCACCTTCCCGGTGGGCGTTTTTCATTGGAGGTGAGAATCGCGGAGATTATTCCAATCAGCTTGCGGGAGGCAAACCGCTTTATTGAAAAGCACCACCGCCACAGCGGGCGGGCGCAGGGCTGTAAATTCTGTGTGGCACTCTCCGATGGGCAGGGAACGCTTCACGGCGTTGCCGTTGTGGGACGGCCGATCTCCCGGTATCTGGATGATGGACGAACCGCCGAGGTGACACGGCTCTGCACAGACGGCATTTTCAATGGATGCAGCTTCCTCTATGGCTGCTGTGCCCGAATTGCCAGAGAGATGGGGTTTCGGAAGATCATCACCTACACGCTGTTGGAGGAAAACGGGGCCAGCCTGCGGGCCTCCGGGTGGTCATGCGCACCGGGACTGCGGGGTGGTGGGAGCTGGAATGTGCCGGGCCGTCCCCGGACGGAGAGCCGGAACACCGGCCCAAAACGAATGTATTACAAGGAATTGAGGTGAAACAGGTTGTATTTGATTTTGCTATGCTTTGGAACGCTCTTTGGCCTGGGAGCGTTCTTTTTACTGGCCGGACTTCTCCGGCTGCCCACTTCCGCCAGCACAAAGGCCGTGCTGACCGTCACAAACCGGGGAAAGGCGAAAAAGAACAGCATGAACGCCATTCTGTTCGATATGGCGGCAAAGGCGGCGCCTCTGGTTCGGATGGACGCCTATAAGCGGCGCAAGCTGGAGGCCCAGCTTAAATCCGCCGAAATTCAAATGTCCCCGGAAACCTATGTGGCGGCGGCCTGGGTCAAGGCTGGGCTGATCGGGCTGCTGGTAATACCGGCCCTGCTGATCTTTCCGATTCTGGCGCCAGTGATACTCTTTCTGGCGGTGGCCGTCTTTTTCAAGGAGCAGAAACGGGCGGATGAGATCGTCCAGCAGCGGCGGGAGGAAATCGAAACGGAACTGCCCCGTTTTGTCAATACCGTGGAGCAGGAACTTCGTTCCTCCCGTGATGTGCTGAACATTCTGAAAGCCTATCAGCACAACGCCGGTCACGCCATGAAACGGGAGCTGGAGATCACGATTGCGGACATGGCCTCCGGCAACGAGGAAAACGCCCTGACACGCTGGGAGAGCCGGATTGGAAGCACCATGCTCTCCGATGTGGTGCGCGGGCTGATCTCCGTCAAGCGAGGCGATAACGGCATTATGTACTTTCAAATGCTCTCCATGACCTTCAAACAGCTTGAACTCCAAAAGCTGAAGTTGGAGGCCATGAAGCAGCCGGGGAAAATGAGGAAGTATTCCTTCATGCTTCTGGGCTGTTTCCTGCTGATGTATCTGGGTGTTCTGGGCTATGTGGTTCTGGAAGCCTTTGGGGATTTGTTCTGATGAAGGGAGGTGGCTGTTTGAGGCGGCTGCTGAAAGAAAGACGAGGGGAGGGCTTTGTGGATGTATGCGTCCTTGTCCTGGCTGTCGCTCTTGTTCTGGCGCTGGTGGTCCGCATCGCCCCGGTGTTTGTGGCGAAACAAAACCTGGATGTGTTTGCGGATGAGCTGGTGCGGACAGCGGAGATCAATGGGCGGGTCGGTTCCGCCACCAGCTCAAAAGCGGCGGCTCTCCGGGAGGAAACCGGACTTGACCCGGATATTTCATGGAGCGACACCGGGAAAATCCAACTCGGCAACGAGGTGACGGTGACGCTCACCACCACTGTCAATCTCGGCCTATTCGGGGAGTTTGCGTCCTTCCCGGTTACGCTCACCGCAAGAGCCACAGGAACCTCGGAGGTGTACTGGAAATGAACAGGCTGAAAACGGTTTTGAAAGACAGGTCCGGGCAGGGTACGCCCATGATTCTCGCGGTGGTGGTCTGCTGTCTGATTCTGGCCTGCGTGGTGTTTGAATATATGCGGCTGGTGATCGTGGCGCAGGGCGTCCGGGATTCTGTCCAATCCGCTATCGTAGCTGTGGCAACGGAGAATTGGGATGAAGCCTACCCCGGTCTGCGGGAAGGGTACTCAGGCGGCTACCAGCTCTCCGGTTCGTCCTGGACGCAGAATGTGACCACCGGGAATGTGTATGACCGGCTGCAACAGGTGTTGGGCCTGGTGTACGAGGATGGGCGGTATCTGAAATACGCGGGGCCGGATTTGGAATACCGCTTTTACGATCTGCACATGGAACTGGAAAACGCCCCGCTTGCCCCCTCCGCGCCGGAGGGGATTACGCAGCTCAATGTGACAGGGACGGTCACGGTGGAGGTGCCCCTTTCCTTCGGGTTCGGCCATCTGCCGCCCATGCAGATCACCATGAAGCTGAACGCCAAATATGTTCCCCGGTTTTAGATTTTGTCTATTTCTACCTGACGGTTTTCCATAGCGCAAAAAAATGTTTGTGTGTTCTTCCACCTGGACGCCGTTGTTGTGCAAATGGTATAATGAGGGCGGAGGAACACATTGATCTTTTGATATAATTTCACCTTAAAAGGAGGATTCCAGATGAACGCAAAAAATAAAAAGCTGCTTGCCATCGTCGGTGTGGCGGCTGTGCTGCTGATCGTGATCGGCGTTTCCGTGTCCATGCTCGGCAAAGGCGATCAGCCAACCGGGACGGACCCGGCCGCTGCCCCCACGGATGTTACAACGGAGGATGTGAGCCAGCCCCCGGAGGAAGAAACTACGACGCCCACAGTGGAGGTCCCCGATGTTTCCGCGCCGGAAAACACCCCCGCGCAGGAGCAGGCCAATCCTGTTTTGAATGTTGAACAGGAAGATCAGGTGGATGTTGATTTGACCGACAGCGAAACAAAGCCGGAAACCACCCCGCCGCCCGCCCCGTCCCCGGAGGAACAGCAGGCGGCCAGCGAGAACAATGAGCCGATTGTTTCCGACCCCGCCGCAAACCAGCCCCAAAACGGCGATACGCAGAATGGTTCCATCTACATTGAGGGCTTCGGCTGGATTCCCGATGAAGGAGGTAGTTCTGTGCAGCACAATATTGATTCAGACGGGGATATAAATAAACAAGTTGGCACTATGGGATAACATTGACCGCAGAGTACGGCAGAAATGCCGTACTCTTTTTGTGCCCTTTTTCAAAAACAACAGATTGGAGGTGCGCTTTTGAAACGGATTTTTGCCTTCTTTTTAAGCCTTTTGCTTATTCTGGGCATCTGTCCCATGAGCGCCTTGGCCGATACCGGAGGCAGCGGAAATGTGGACGGCGGTGGCGGCAGCATGGGACAGGGAACCTCGCAGAACTCATGGAATCCGGGCATGGATGGTGTGAGAATTTCGGTTGTCGATGCCGAATCCGGTCAGCCGGTGTCTACTCCCTTTGACCTGACAAACAAAAATCCTACGATTAAAATTCATTTTGGAAAGGTCAGCAAAATCCAATACAGCAGAGGGGCGGGCATTTCCCCCACCACAGGAAATTATGATTACTATACGCCTGCACAGGCTATGCCCCGCATTATCAGCACCGGCAGCACCAAAGCAAATATTGAGGCCATCAAGAAGTATTTTTGTTCCGAGTATGCAGTTGAGTTGGTAGCACAGCAGACAGGGATCAATTACGATGATCTGATCGGCGGCGAGTACAAGTTGTTTTTGGAGCCAATCGCCTACTTCAAACACAACGGGGTCATGTACGCCATGACCGCCCATGAAGCGGCGCTCTACGACAACCAGACGGGCGGCGCCCTGCGCAGGACCATGACGAGCCTGACCCATAAAAATCTCCCGCTGGCGATGTACCTTGAATATTCGGATTTGGGCTTTGCGGCCTACTCCGGCCCCACGAACAAGACCTGTTCCAATGATACCATCATCGCCTACCTGGGCATGGGCATCGTCCGATTTGAGGAACAGCCCCCGGAACAGCCGGAACCCACCAACTATGACTACGAATACCGGGTAGACACCGATGTGATAACGCCGGTGACGCTCTATGCCGGTTCTGAAATCAACCCGGACGGCCCCGCCACTGTGACCTTTACCATCAAGGGCAGCACCTACCGCATGAGCAATATCGTCATCCCGGAGGGGGACAGTCAGCTTGCGTGGGTGAAGTGGCATACCCCGTCCGAACCGCAAGATATTACCATCACGGTGCGCACAAATCGGGGGACTCTGAGCCAGACTACCATCAAGGCAAAAGTGGTTGATCTTTCCGGCAACGACCCGCCGGACCCGAAGGCCACCGACACCGCAGGAAGCTGGCGGCCCAGCAGCGTCCCCAGCCGGGAGGAAAAGTCCTACGCCGCATGGAGCGTGTGGTGGGCACAGTGGCACCCGTATTGGGTGTGGCACAGCACCGGCGATGATGATGGATATTGGGTGGATGAGGGCTGGTATGACTTCTTCCGGGACAACTACTCCGCTTCCATGACCGCCACCACAAGGATTGAACCGGATGAGAAGAACCCTACCGCCTCTGGCAGTACAATGAAGTCTGGCTATGGCATCAATAACACCGTCACCGCCACGGTCAGTACATCGGCGCCCATGTCCCACTACACCTACGGCCAGACGGCGGTTTCCTATTTTCCCGAATTTAACTATACGACCTACTGGCGCCTGCTGGACCGGCTCTCCAGCGGAAAAACAGCCCGGTTCCAGTTTGCCGAAAATATTTACAGCACCTACAAGCAGCGGGTCCATTTTTCGCCGGTGTGGTTCCCCGATGGGAGCTACACGGTCAATACCCATGTGATGGATATTTGGACCCCGGCCGGGATGCTCTGCGCCAATCTCACCGATTCCGTGACGATCAGCGGTTCCCTTTACGATGACTGGCATATCGCGCCGGGTAATCCATGATGAGAAAGGAAAAGACGATGAACAGCAATAGAGAAATCAGGGTAATGATATTTGAGCCGGGAAAGGAACCTTATACCGCTATGCTGGAGGATTCCCTGGAACACCGGCAGGCCCTTGTCGGCAGCGAGATCGAATGTATCTCCCTGCCCTATGAAACCGTCCTGTGCTGTAATGCCGCTGGCAAATGGATGGGCCTGCCCGCTAACCGCCAGTTCGGGAGTGACACGATTCACGGGACTTTCTTTCTCTACGGCGACACCCCGGAGGGGCGCGGCGTATCGCTGACCGAGGAACAAATCGCCTGTTTCCGGGACTACTTCACAGAGCCACGGCCTTCCGTCGTGACCTTTGAGGTGCGGTCAGCAAAAGATACAGAGGAATTTCTGCGGCTGATGTTTGGAGGCCGGAAAGGTGGTGGTTCAAAATGAGCAAGATGTTTTCTGTTGTGACCCTGGCCTCTGACTCCGGCCTGCTGGAAGAATACTACGCTCCCGGAAGCCCCGACTGTGCGGAGGATCTTCTGGAGGATGAAATCATCCGGGATGATTTGAGGAGCCTGCCGAAAAGCGACCGGGTTTATGCGGAGGTTGGCACCTACCTCTACGGGGAAGGTGAAACAGAACGGGCCAGCGAAGAAGAACTGGCCTATTTCAGCAAGAACTTTGAAGAACTGTATGCCTCTGTGCAAGTGGACTGGATTGGCGGGCACAGCTTTGGATTTGCGGTTGAGGATGTGCTGCCAGACTATACCGATGAGCCGGAACCAGAACTGGAGGACGAGGATGATTTGGAACTATAAGCTACGGCAGAGAAAGGGAGGTTGATAGGTTGCTGCTGCCGATCATTATGATTTTGGTATGCGTACTGCTGGGAGGCGGTACGCTTCTTTTTTTGAAATTCTCAGAAAAGCGCAAGAAGGCCAAGAGCAGGGATAAGGAAGAACTGGCGCAGATGACCGCCAATGAGTTCGTCAATGTCAAGGATATTCGCGGGAGCTTCCTCTACACCCGTGACGGCATGGCGCTGGCGTACCTGAAAATATTTCCCATCAGTACGGAGCTGTTCAGCAAGAATGAAAAGCGGTTGATTGCCAAGCAGCTCACGGCCAGCCTGTCCAGCGGGCAATATCCGTTTCAGCTTTTGGCGGTTTCCCGCCCGGTGGATATTTCTCCCCTGATGGCGGAGTTGTCCTCCACCCTCACCTCTTCATCGGATATAAAGCAGAAGGAATTGCTAAAGCATGAGATCGTGGAGATGGGCGGGTTTGCCCTCTCCGGCGAGGTGGTGGAACGGCAGTTTTACATCAAAATCTGGGACAGGGCGGTTGATGGAGTGGAACGGGAGCTGCTTCAAAAGCTGAAATATCTGTCGGGCTATTTTGCAGACTGCGGCATCCAGACCGAGATTTTGGAGCAGCAGGACATTGTACGGCTGTGCAATCTGGTAAATAACCCGGCTTATGTCCATTTGGAGGACGCCGGTTTTGAAGCGGCGATCCCGATTTTAGAAAGTGTAGGTGTTGTGTAAGAATGAAGCACACCCGGCAGGATTTGAACATCATGCAGGGTTGGAGCCTCGAAAAAAAGATCAAAGTATCGCAGATGAAAATATTGGAATGGTACAGGGCGTACAACGGGCAGGTCTTTACCAGCTTTTCAGGCGGTAAGGATTCCACGGTACTCCTTGATTTGGCACGGCAGGTCTGCCCGGATATTCCCGCCGTGTATGTTGACACAGGGTTGGAATACCCCGAACTGCGCGATTTTGTAAAAACGAAAGACAATGTGATTTGGCTTCGCCCACGCTATCCGTTTACGCAGATCATTGAGAAATACGGCTATCCGGTCATTTCCAAGGAAGTGTCCGATGCTATTAGCGGCGCACGGAAGGGCCAGCCTTACCGTCTGGCCCGCCTGAACGGTGAATTGCTGGACAAGAACGGAAAGAAGTCGATCTACAACTGTGAGAAGTACAAGTATCTTCTGGACGCCCCTTTTGCGGTTTCAGCCCGGTGCTGTTACCACATGAAAAAGGCCCCGCTGAACAAGTTTGAACGGCAGTCCGGGCGGCATCCCATTACGGGAGTGCTGGCCTGTGAGAGCAAGCTGCGGGAGCAGTCTTACCTTAAATTTGGCTGCAACGGCTATGAACGCAGGCGCCCCCTCAGCCAGCCCCTTGCCTTCTGGCGGGAGGAAGATATTTTGCGCTACCTGAAAATGACCGGCATCCCCTATGCTCCCATCTATGGGGATATTGTGGAGGTCAAAAAGAGGAACGGCGCCCCGACACTGAAAACCACCGGCGTTTCCAGATCAGGGTGTATGTATTGTATGTACGGCGTTCATCTGGAGCATGAGCCGAACCGTTTTCAGCTCATGGAGAAAACCCATCCCCAGCAGTACCACTACTGCATCCATGAGCTGGGGCTGGGCGCCGTGCTGGATTATATCGGCGTGCCGTATTCGTGTCACTGATTTGGAGGTGTATCATTGTTAGGAACCAAGAAGAAAGAAGAAACGCTCCCTGTCAATGAAGCGTTGCTGAATGTCATTACCCCGATGGGGCTGGAAATCAAGCGGAACAGCCTTGTGATCGGTGAAAATATGGGAAAGGTCTACGGGGCGGTCCGATATCCGCAAAAGGTGGAGATGGGCTGGCTCTCCAAAATTACAAACATCCCCAGCACCATTGTGTCGGTGGGGATCACCCCGATTGACAACAGCACCCTGATCTCCGCCCTCTCCAAGAGCATTGTCCAGCAGCGGGGCGCCGCCGACAGCGCCAAAGACCCGCTGGCCCGCCAGCGGGCGGAAAAAGCCGCCGAGGACGGGGAGCATATCATGCAGAAAATCGATCAGGAGGGTGAAACCGTCGCCATGATGTCGCTCACGGTGATGCCGGTGGCGCAGGATGAGGCGGCCTTCTCCAAAATCTGCCGCCGTGTGGAGAGCGCGTTCAGCGTTCAGAAATGCAAGGTCCGTACCCTTGCCAATCTGCAAAAGGAGGGGTTTCAGAGCATTTCGCCTACCTACCCCGCCAATGGGACGGTGGACAGCATTGTTTCCCGCATCATCCCCATGAGTACCTTTGTGGGCGGTTTCCCCTTTGCAAGCTCCGGTTACAGTGATGGCCGGGGCTATTATTTTGCCAAGGACAGCAGCGGCGGGCTGGTGATTCTGGACCCCTGGACACGCGGGAACGACCGTACCAACAGCAGCTTCGTTGTCATGGGCGTGGCCGGTATCGGCAAAAGCACCGTGGTCAAGCATATCATGCTGTCTGAGTATATGAAGGGAACCAAAATCCTCTGTATCGACCCGGAATCCGAATATAAGGATATGTGCCGGAACCTGAATGGAAGCTGACTCAATGCGGGAGGCGGCAAGAACGGCCGCTCCAACCTTTTGCAGATCAGACCGGCGCCCCGTGACGATGAGGACGAAACTGACAAGCTCTATACGGATGAAGGAAATGGAATGTCCGATATGGCGCTCCATATCAAAACGCTGGAGATCATCTTCTCCCTGTATCTGCCGAGCCTGACCGATATGCAGAAGGCCGTTCTGAAGCAGACGGTCATTGAGCTGTATCATCAGTTCGGCATCTTCTGGGACACAGACATTCGCCAGCTCAAAGCAGCGGATTTCCCCATCATGGAAGATCTGCACGGCCTGATTGAAAAGAAAGCCGAGGCCAACCCGGACAATCCGGTGTTTCGTGACCTCGCCATGCTGCTGTATGACGCCGCCAAAGGCAGCGACAGCTTCCTTTGGAACGGACACAGCACACTGGAGGCCGACTCCCATTTTGTCTGCCTGGATACCCACAGCCTGCAAAACGCTGCGGACAACATCAAGCGGACGCAGTATTTCAATCTGCTGACCTGGTGCTGGGAGCAGATGAGCAACAATCGCGGGGAGCGTGTGCTTCTGGTATGCGACGAGGCGTACCTGATGATCGACCCGCAGGTGCCGCAATCCCTGGCCTTCCTGCGGAATGTGGAGAAGCGGTCCAGAAAATATGAGTCCGCCCTGGCGATCATCTCCCACTCGGTGGTGGATTTCCTGGCGCCGGAGATCAAGATGTACGGGCAGGCCCTTTTGGATATTCCATGCTACAAAATCCTGATGGGCTGCGACGGCAAAAACCTTCAGGAAACCAAAGACCTCTACA
>OLHE01001355.1_pt1 | contig 16137 bp, 23 predicted proteins | sample 1605821 | NCBI WGS metagenome assembly OLHE01 (sample SAMN03283250) | human gut metagenome | biome: human-associated habitat; material: feces | host: Homo sapiens | place: USA | collected 2013
GATGGGCAAGAAATACCCACAAGTAGATTGTCTTTGTCCTTTCACGGCATCTCAAATAAGTCCGTGGAATAAACTATTACGTAATCCCGATTTGAAATTCAAATTAAAAAAGGGGGCTATTATGTCAGACTATATCTCCACGACAGCCGGACCTGGGTGTGATATGCTTATATCTCCTGAATTATATGACTGTATCAGGCTTTTCAATGTCATGCCGTATCAGGTTTTTCCAGCTTTAATTGACGCCAATAAAGATATTAGGGAATACTTGTGGTTACATCTATACGGACTTCCTTTCGTGGATTTAATAGACTACAAAAAATCATCATTCATCAGGACAGAGTGGACTATTCCACAAGATTCTATTGCTCTGGAGTCTTTCAGCCAATATCAGCAATTAAAATCACAGGATAAGACTGGGGCTTTTGGCGTAACATTTGATTCGCTCACATTAAGAGATAGAAGCATAATTTGGGATTTGTTCTTTCCGTTTCCATTCGACAGTACAATCGTTATATCTGAACGATTAGCGGATGAGTTAATCAAGTCCAATTATACCGGTTTGTCAATCGAACCGACTGATTTAATCTCTTGCACATTGAATAATAAAACTGACCGATAAACGATTTTGGAACGGAGAGAACAAAAAAAACAAAAAGTCGGAGAACCCTATATGGAAAACAGATTACAGTTTCTACTAAGAAAAAATAAAGGGAAGCAGTATCTTCCCGAATATCAGGAACAACTGTCCAAACTTGTTATCGGTGACAACTTCAAGATATTGAGTTTGGAAGACTCCGATACAATATCTGCGGAAATTATACAGAACGGCGAATTGTTTCAGCAGGGCAATGTCGCTTGGAAATCCCAACGGATTCCGTTTTTGGAGAAAACCGAATTGAAACAGATTCTGTTACATATCGGGAGAAGATATAACGATGCGGTTTATATGGCAATCAAGCATTCCGACCTATGTGGCAGAGCAGTCTTGAATGGAATAGATTTCTTTAATGCGATTTTCAATATGAGGATGAGCATAGCGGACTGATTGTGTTTTACGACCTAAGTTTAACCAATTCGCTGGTGATTGATTTCTACGAAGAATGGAATGAATATTATTATGATGTGGAAATATACGGTAAAGATTGGTCTCCGAATTGTATATAACAATAATGAAAAAATGTCATAAACATATCTGGAATAAAATTCTAAAGCATCCATTGTGGTATCTCTTTGGGATGTTTGTATTAGTGAAAAGAAGTTAGCGATGAAAAACGAAATTTATCATACTATAAATGTGATTGGTTGTGAGTGTTCAGTTAATTCTATTGACTATGATGCTTCCGACCTTATTGTTGCGCTTGACCGATTTGACAATAATAAGACAGTTACAATCCGATTTAAGAATGTATTTGCGTATAGAGTTACTCTTGAACATTTTAGAATTATTGAGGTAATGGACGGAGTGACTTCTCATCCATTATACGAGGTCAGTAATTCTATATATTTGAATGAAGTGATGGCAACAGGCATGAGAATGTTATACGGTTCTTCTCTCAATGTGAAACACTATGCCATAAAGACAACAGAGCATATCGTTGATGTATTAACTTCTGAAGCCTATATCATAGAATGAAACAGACCGCTAAACGATTTTGGAATTGGCACACACTTATCGTAGTGTTGATTATCTCACTACTGATTGCGATTGTCGTGTTTTTCAAAAGGTGTATGACAACTGATACTGCTGATATAGAGCGTGTGGGAAATGAAATTATCGTAATGATTGATGATTTTCAAAAAAGGAATAACCGGCTTCCTGTTGGTCTTAATGAATTGGGGAGTCCTTTCACGGATAGAAGCGAGACATACGAATATCGGGATTATCTATTTTATTATGAACCTGCTAAAGACGGACAATATTGGCTTACCGTTACGTTTGGACCTGATGAGAATTACACCTATTATTCACAGCGTAAATATTGGATATGGGATTATGATCAGAACCCGACAGCGGAAAAGCAAGAAGAACTATTCGAGGAAGTGTTCCAGTCATATAAGCCCGTATGGAAATATGATAGTCTTCGTGCAAACACAGACAGCATCAATACAATCTATCCGTCTGCTCCAGATTCGATGATTTATTGCCGTCAATACTATGATGACGGGAAACTTGCCGCAGAAGGATGGATGCTCCAAGATTGGAGTAGAGAAGGCGACTACACAGATAATATCGGGACATGGAAATATTACACACGCGATGGCATAATGATAGAAAAGCAGTGGCCGTTAAAAATGATATCGAGCAATGAAACTGACTGATAAACGATTTTGGAAGTTTGAGGCAATGATGCTACTTTGTGGTGTCATATTGTTATGCCAAATGTTAGTCGTACTTTTATGCAACGGAGTCGAGTTTGAATCGTGCAACGGGGCTGCGCTGATATTGCTGTTTCCTGCGTTGTGCCTTTCTTTTGCGATATCAGGCGTTCCGACATGGCTGATGTATAAAGGAAATTCGTGGCTGAGGCTTGCGGGATGGCTGTATCTGTTTTCTGCTGTGCTGCTGATTGTGCCGCTCTTAACATTCTTATTCGACTGGAATCCTGTCACAGCAAATATACGACCGGACAACATACCTGCGGATGAGGGCAAATACTTTACAGACAACGAATTTATAATTATGATTTGTGCAGGATGGGTGGTTCTCCTCATTATCCCCGTGTTGATTATGTCATATCTTACCAATCGTTGGATTGCACTTGATGCAAATTAATTATCACAGTAAATAATCAAACGATTATCATATGACCGACAAGGAGTATAGAAAAATAATAGCCGATGCGAGGCGTAGCGTGAGCCGGAAATATGGCTTTCGTCAAAGCTCTTATATCAATTTCAAGGTAGATGGCGGCTACTTTTTCTGTCTGTATTTTCTGACCGGAGAGGTCCGGCTTACTGTCAAGCCGATGTATGCCGATGATTTGTGGTGGGATATATGGGGCGCGACGGAAAACAAGAAAGAGCCTCTGAGCTTGCGCGGAATAGGCGCATACACTCTGTCGGGGCAAGTACTGGCTTCATACGAGATTGCAAAAACTACTGATGAAGGAGAACTTACAAATACGTTCAATAAGATATTTCAGGATGCCAATACGGAAATAACAAGATTTCTGGCCGAGAATCCGGATGCCGACATATTTTATCCCGATGAATCTAAGATGGATCACGACCCCGACCGACTGCTATATATTATAGCTCTCATTCATAATGGCAGAGAGGAAGAAGCTTTGTCAATTATCAAAGAAGCCCGCAAGAATAAACATAGATGTATTTTTCAGAGCGGAATGTTTAGCGATAGCTACACATATATCCGCCGTTGGTGCAACCGTGAGCAAGCACCCATTCGGATAAGAAATGTATTTGCATCCATTTTCAACAACATTGTCCGGATACGTGCATACGCATTGATGGCTTTGGGTAAAAATAACAAGAAAGAGACCCTTCCCGACATTTATGATGTCCGGCTTTTAGATGGGGGAATTGTGATGACATTATGCTTTTCAATAATATTCATATGGCATAATTTCACGTTGGCGTGGATTACACTTGCTGTTTATTTCATATTCGTCTGGTTCATGGACTTTGAGAATCGGAGTGAACGATATTATATCCGTTTTGGGAATTTACCAAATAAAACAAGACTAAGATGGAAAATTAGTATGTGGATTTTAGTAGTTGCACTCTACATCTATTCATTCGCAATTATCTTTTTTGAACCATGAAACTGACCGATAGAGAAATAAATGCGATGGTTGCACAGACATCGGATGTCAGATATGAGTATTCATTGAAGCGTATAGCGGATAATGACAGTTTTTGGTGTCTGTCATCGGGAGAGGATGCGTATATGTTCATTCAGGAAAAAGGAGTGAAACTGTTTCCAATATGGCCTTTTAAAGAATATGCGAACCAATATCTCTTGACACTTGGATTTGAGAAGGACTGCAGATGCGTTGAAATAGATATTGAAAAATTCACAAATGAGATTGTCGATTATCTATGCGATAATAGCATTAAGGTCTGTGTGTTTCCCATTTCACATATTGACTATGGCAGAATAGTCAGCGTAAATACTTTTGCCGAAGACTTATCCGTTGAACTTGAAAACTATATATGACACATGACAAATAAAGAGCTATTTCTGCTTGCTATTGAGCAACTAAAGACCGAGTCTTTTCTCAAAGGTTTTAAGTTTCGTAAGCGTGATTCTTCTTTCATTCAACAAGAAGGAGGTTTGCGACGGCACATCGAATTAGATCATTGGAGTAAGGAGGGTGTGCTTATAATCTATCCAATCTATATGGTTCGTTTCGATATTCTATTGAAATGGTTTGAGCCGTATAACGTCAAATCACCGCAGGCCCGGCAGGATAATCCATCTATCGGATTTACCGGAAATATGCTTGGTCGACAAGATGAATTTAGGATTACAGAATCAACATTCGAGCAGGACTACACAACACTCCGTGATTCACTTGCCGAATGTTCCGATATGGTATTTTCTTCGTACAGCTCGTTACGCGATATGTACGACAGAGTGATAATACCCATATTGGAGGGCAAACGGTCATTGCCCGATGTCGGGGCTGACTGGGCGTTCATATATCTTACGTTAACACGCATGGTTTCTCCTAAAGATTACGCCGCTGTCAAAGCATTAGTATTGGCGCAAGTCCACAAAATGGCAGATAGACATGAGCCAAACATAATGGACTACATCTCACGGCTTGATGAGATAATCAATGTCATGGAGCAACATTATCCCATAGTATAAAACAATGACAGATAAACGATTTTGGATAGCGTGGGGAGTGATGCTCGTTCTCATTGTCGGGTGTTGCTTGTCCGAAAGTTGGAGTGAAGATACGGCAATGCTTGGCGGAGCTTATGCGTTGTCACTGTTATCTACTTGGATATGTCATAGGGCAAGACCGAGAGTTGCTTATGGCAATCTGATTGTGATGATTGTCTATAATGCGATATTGGCTTACAATCTTGTCTTTAACAGTCGATACGGAGCTGGAATGACATGGTGGTTTTATGCGGTTCTCCTAAACACCGTCCATTCATTTGCGATACTGATTTACACTCTTCTCATTCGCAATAAGTTAATACTCCATCGCAATAAATAGTTATGGAGTATTATGCAACAATAGGATATACCCCGATGGAGCATATCCTATTGTGCAGGTTATCTTATCTAACAAACAAAAGTGCTATTTCGGTCAGCCTGCGGGTGTATAAGCCTTTATGTTTCTTGCCTTTGTAGCGGCAATGGGAAACGTAGGATTTGAAGATGTCGCGGTTGCCGGCTTTGAGTTTCTTCAGGACGGTGGATTTGTTGACGACGCCGGGGCCGCAGTTGTATGCGAGTGCGCCGAGAAGAACGGAGTCCTTGCCGTATCTGGAATACATGGCGCAGAACTTGGCGAGGTCTTTGCGGAGGAGAGCGTCTGCCTGTTTCTCGGTGAGCTGAACACCTCGGCGATATTGTTCACCCGGCTGGACCTGATGACCGTAGCCGACATAGGGCCAGTGCTTCGGCTTGTGGAGTGTCTCGAATTTCTTGATTATCAGAACTGCCCGCTCAAAGAGCGGCAGCTCCATGATACTTCGCTTTGCGGCGAAAGCCGGCGAAGTGACCGCGACGGTCACTATCGCCATAAGGAATATCAGGATTTTTCTCATCGTATGATCGGGGTTACAGGTCCTACAATCGGTCCGATGATTCCGGGAGTCTCGCCGCCGTCATCATCGCCGCTCTTGCCGTTGAACTCGAAGGTCTGCTCCCACGGCGTCGAGCCGAAATTATCCTCTATCACGATGAGAAACTTGTGAGCCTCCGAAGTACGGGCGGTGTAATTGAGGCGGAAGGTCTTGCTCTCCAGAAGCACTCGGTCGTTGTTGACCAGTACGGGACCGTCAACGAGTTTGAGGGTGCCCTGACCGTCATACTGGAAGTAACGGATTGTGTAGAGGGTATTGGAGTAGTTGCCCTCCGGCTTGATCTCGAAGCGCAGTTCTACGGTCTGCCCCTTGACAATCTTGTCGCCGTAGGGCATCACTTCGACGGTGAAGGGATATGACTGCTGGACATCGAGGTCATCGGAGCAGGAGGTCATTGCGAAGACGATTGCAAAGAGAGCAATCCAGAAGCCGAAGAAACGGCCGTGGGTAAGGCGTATTCCGCCGAGTTTGTTGAGAATTGTTTTCACGTTTTTCAGAGTTTGAGTTTTGATGATTTTCTCGGATAGAGCGACATAAGGTAGTCGTTCAGATCCTTGTTGTCAGGATAAAGTGCCGACTTGTCCATGACCCTGTCGCCGAACTCGCGGCGCAGTCTGGCGACTGCGGCACGCCCGGCGGTGTCGTTGTCGAGATAGCACAGTATCAGCGGGTATTCCGCAAGAGCCGGAATTGCCTTTCCGATATTAGCCACGGAGTTAAGCACAACACTGTCGTTACCGTCGTTGTAGCCGAGGCGTTCAGCCGAAAGAAAGTCTATGAAGCCCTCGAACACGTTGCATCGGGGATTGCCGCCGGATAGACGGGTAATGTTCTTTGGCGGATAGCTTCCCTTAAAAAATGGATTCCTAAGCTCAAATCCATGTGCGTTGTTCTCAAAGCCGATGGCGTAATACCTTTTGCCGTGAAGCTCGTAGTCCACCTGCACGCAGTAGCGTTGTGCAATCTCTTTCGGTATGCCGCGCCCTGCCAGATAACGGAGTAAGGCGGCCGACTCCAGCCGGGATATTGCCACATTTTCAAAAGTCGGCTCCTCTACAAAAGGCAACGGTTTGTAAGGCTCTGCCACGGGCATATCCATCTTTTCCGCGATGTACCTTGCCTGCTCAACGAAATCGGTCTTGCCCGACATTACCCCGGCGAGTGTGAATATGTCGCCGCCTTCGCCCGTACCGAAATCGAACCATACATTTTTACGCGGGTTGACATGGAAAGAGGGTTTTCGCTCGTTGCGATAAGGCGCATAAAACCACAGGCCCTTGCTGTCGCGCCCGGTCGGATCGTAGCCGAGGCGGTGCAGGAAATCCACAAGGGATATTTTTTTGATTGCGTCGATATCCATAGGCTAAAAGCGCATTTTGCGACCGGGCTTCGGGGTTTTCTCCTTCGGCTGCTCCTGACCGGCATCGGCTCTTTTACCGTCTTTGTTCTTGACAGGCATTGCCAGAAACATATCGGTATCCGCGCTCTTTCCGTTGCCCAGAACCTCGTAACATTTGAAATCCATAATCTTTTTCATCTCGACGGCGATGAAAAGATTTAATTCCGAGCGGTTGCAACTGCCGGTTATCTCATAGGCGAGGTCGTATATTCCGCCGTAGGATTTCTCCGGCTCCTGCTTGTCGTACCAGCCGTTATTTTCGGTATCCACGACGATGGAGCCGTCAGAGGAATATGGACTGTCGTATGTCAGACGGTTGCCGTCGCGCGCTGTCGGCTCATAGCCCATAGCCCGCATGAAATCCGCAAGAGGCAGATGGTGTATGTCAAGGTCAAATACTTTGATACCCATAGCTCACTCGATTATGAATTTGACACCGACGCCATACTGCGTATGGAAATGCCCCGTGGAGTTGCCGAATACAAAACGCTCTTTGATGTTGGCTGTCAGCGCGATTTTATCAGAGAGATAGAAATCCGCCGAGAGAGTGAGCGTACCTCCATAGATGAAGGCGTCGCCGTTGTGGAGCGTGGAGCCGTCGGACAGGGTGTGCTTACCCCAGTTCACTGTTTCATAGCCGCCGAGAGCCGACAATCTGCCATAGAGGTGGAATGTCTGGGAATAGTCGCTGACGAGGTGTAGGTTATATCCCGCCTCCGCCGTGAACTGCGCCACCGGGATACGTCCCTTTTCAGCGTAAGGTTTATAGGTCTGGAGATACTCGCCGCCGAAGCTCCAAGTATTCGCATTACCCTTGAACACTGAGTAATACACTCCGAATGAATAGCCGCAGTCGCGGGAATTGCCTGTATAAAAACCGTCTGTCATATCCGCCTTTATTTCCACGGCTGACATACCGGGGAGGCATCGCTGGGCCATTGCCTGCCCCCCGCAGAGGGCAAGCATGGCAGCGAAGATTGTAAGAATCTTCTTCATGGCCGGTTACTGAATTGAAAGTTCGTCGATTACATTTGCACGCACAATATCCTCGTTCTCCACCACGAAGGACTGGTGCCGACCGCCGTCCTTTTCGGCGACCTCGATAACGAGCTGCTTGTCGTCGGGGATGGTAAATTTCTCCAGAGCAAACACTGTTCGCTCCGAGGATTTTGCGGGAACGACCACGACATAGTTCTGGGCGCGGAGAGGTTCCAAAACCTGTTCCTGCATGGCGGTTCGCTTGATAACCTTCTTGTCCACAATCTTGAACGAAACAAAATCGACATCGAAAGGGATATTGGAGGTATTCTTCAGTTCCGTATGGAAATACAGCAGACCATTGTTTGCATAGATGGATTTCAGAAGAAACTGCACACCGAAACGCTTTGACCCGATATGTTTGATTTCGCGCTTGTTCTGCTTGTGGATTGATTTCATAATCAGCTTGACAAGCATAGGCGATTCAGAGCCAAGACGCTCCAAGTATATCTCCTGCGCGTTGTTGGGACGGTTTACCGATTCGCCATCGTGTAGAAAGTCAGTCATTTCAATATTGAGCAACAGCGGCTCTTTGGCAAATTTCACATTGAAGCTGTAATATGATCCGTCTTCGGTAATGACCGACAGGTTTGTTTCCTGCTTGAAGGACTTGAAGGCGGATTTGACACGCAGCACGTTCTTCGCGCCATCGGCAAGTCCGGCGACAAGGTTCTCGTTCCCCAAATCAACATAAGTGATTTCTGCCGGGAAGATGATGTGCGTCGTCTTCTCATAACATACCTCCAGTGCGTGAGGGGGAATCATGCGGTCAAAGCCGACTTTGCGGGTAAGACCGCTGAACTTGTCGCCGTCGGTGTAATTGGAGCCGTACACATTGAGGTCGTGTTCAGCTACCTGTTCAGTGGCAGGCGACACGTTGTTACCGGCACTATCGGCCGACTTTTTGCCTTTTGCGAAGGCGGGGGTTGCCATGCCGAGAACGGCGATGGCTGAAAGAATAATTGTTTTCAGTTTCATTTTTTATGTTGGATTAAAGTGGTTTTTAATTGTTTTCAGGCTGGTAAAGCATTACGCGGTACCCGGATTTGAGATGCACCTTGACGGTACGCATCTTCTTTGTGAGATACTGGCTTACGCCGTTTATCAGACCTCTCCCCACATCGGAGGCAATCTGCGCCCCGGTATTGGTGGAGATGTTGATTGAACTGCCCATCGTGCTGCCCATGTTGGCACCGATTTCGTGGAGCGCGTCAGATTCCATCGAGTTGGGGATGTTTATTCCTTCCTGACCGTCGGAATCATACACTTTCAGCTCCACCTCATAGATTGAGCCTCCGGTTTCTACGGATGTAATCTCTATCTCTAGACGCTCGTCCTGCAACCTTGCCAGTCCCGTCAGAGTTGTCTGACGCGGGATTAGTCTGTTGCCGATCCACATCGGTTCGGTTGTCCGCAGTTTTATCGACTGCCCGTTGGTTACCGACTGGTCTCCGGCTATGACAGCGGCGATTGTGTTCCTGCCTGCCGAGCGTTTTATGCCGACCGAGGTGTTGAAGCCACGGTCGTTTGTGACGGCACTCAAAGTCGATACGACATTGTGGGTCACATTCTGCACCGGCTGCACGTTGCGTTTCCCTTTCTCTTCGGACTGAGCCGGAGGTGCCTGACCGTCGGCATTGCTGCCGTTGCCCATATACTGCGCCGCCAACTGATAAGACCTTTCAAGCAGTTCCATCTCGTTGGGTTGTCGGGTCTGCTGTTGTGCCATAGCATTCTGCATCTCCAGCTCATCAATCCGTGCCTGCAATTCGGCCACCTGCGCCGATTCATTATAGTCAGGCACATAAAAATCCTGTAACGATGCCTGCGCCTGCTGGTATGCCGCCGCAGAGTTCTGGATTTCATCGGGGATTGTCGGCGTTGCCGGGGATGTAACAGTGTCGAGCTGGAGCGACACGGCGTTGATTGTGCTGTCGTTGCGCGACTTGTCTTTCTGCGCCGCCTCCTGTTCGTATGCTTTCAGTTTAGTGTCGGGCATACCGGCGGAAGTCTGGTCTGGCAGCTCCATGTTCGCCTTTCCTTTTGCCGTCTCATCCTCGCTGCTTGGGGCGAATATGATCCACAGGCATACAAGAAAGGACAATATAAGGAGTGTATAGACCGTGAGGCGTTTGAGCCGTTCCCGTTCAGCCGCAGTCTTGGGCTTGAACTTCGCTTTGAGGTCGTCAAGGAATTTCATGGCCCGTGTTGTTTGTGGGTAATTCCAGTTGCCTGATATGCTCTATCTCGACCGCCTGCCGAGCGTGGCCGGCACCCATCTTGTAGCAGGCGTGTCCGAACACGAAGAAGGCAGTGAGGATGAACGCTGACAGCAGGACTGTAACGACCATCAGCCGCTGGTTACGGGGAAGGTCGTCGCACGCCTTTTTCACCCGTTCTTTGATTTTCCCTTTCGGTGCGTGCCACACCTTATTATATAAGGGTGCCACGAGGTTGTTGATTTTCTGTTTTATGCTCATTGGGATAAGTTTCTTTTTGTGGTTATCAAATCTTTGTTCTCCAAGATTGTCAGACCCTCGATCATGAAGCCGTTGGGATTGTCGTCGGAGCGCGACACATTGGAAAGTCGGCACTGTGTTATAAGCGACCTTTCTGTCACGTTGCTCTGACGGATAATCATCTGCCGGGCGTAGGTTCTTACCTGATAGGGATAGTCGTTGAAATCAGCGACTATGCTGTCCACCTGCAACACCTGTGTGATGTTTCCGGCGATGATGCGGTTGTAATATCCCTTCTCCACATAATCGGAGTAGTAATTGTAGGCACTCCTGTCGGCCAGAGACATGGCGCGGTTGATGTTGTGTTCAATCGCCGACTTGTCGGGCGACAGGGTGAAGAACAGTTCATGGAAGCGGCGCACGTGTTCACGCGCCTCAGCCGGTCTGTTCTGCTCCATGTCCTGAGACAAGGCAAGCATCAGCGACTTGCCGTTGTCAAGGACATAGATTTTCTCGCGCTGCTTTTCGGCGAAATTCAGCGACAGCACCACGGAGCCGATTGCGATGAAGGCGCAGAGCGATACCATGACTATGCCGAACAGTCTTATCTGCCGAAAAGAGGTCTCGATGTTTTTTAATGACTTAAATTCCATATTTTTAATTGTTGATTCTATTTTTTGAGATAGCTGAAGATATGACGAATAACCTCCACTGTCCAGCCGTTGCCGAGCATACGGTAAATATCCGCCTCGCTGCATATCCATTCATACCATTCAGGGACGGTCTGCAAACGGCACCATTCCTTAGGGGTAAGATGTCGTATAATAATATTTCCGCCGCTAACGAACATACACACACTTTGATGACTTGCCGTTGCCCTTACACACGCACCCTTGCCACTTACGACAGGGCGGAATCCCGTGCCGGATTTCCGGGAATCTATTGTGCCTGATATAATATCCGAATCGGATTCGCCATATTGGAAGGCAATGACCATATTGTCCTTTTGGACGGTTGTCAGCGTATTGGTCTTTCCGTCTGTACGAATCTCCGGATTCTGTTCATTGCGTCCGGTATCGGGGTTGAATCGTCCTCTGAAAGCCACACAATGCGGAGTCCCGTTTATTACCGATTTTGTGGCAATTGATGTCCCCGTACTTTCAAAATCAAGCTTGATAAGATGACTTATCTGCTTCTGTGAAAGATAGTACCGTTTGTCAACATCGTTTTCCAAAATATCTCTCAGAAAGATACACCTGTCTTTCGGTTGTGGAATATCGGAATACACTTCGGTGAAAAATAAATTGGGTACTGATTTTGTGCGGATATTTGTCCAATACATCCTGACACGGTTTTGGGCCGACACCAAAGCAGAATTTATCATTACCGGAAACAATCCCATTTGTTCAGTGATTACATTCTCACATTCTTTCAGCATCCTGACATTCTCCAACAGGAACTTCACATCGGGATTATATGCCTGAATTTCACGCAGAATCCTGACGTACTCAAAAAACAGTTTGCTTCGGGGATCACTGAAATTCAACTGTTTCCCGGCAAAACTGAATCCCTGACACGGGGAACCTCCTATAAGCAGGTCAATGGGAGGAAGTTCTGATGCCTTCACATCTGTCACGCTGCCCAGTTGGATTGTATCAGGAAAATTGTGTTGAGTCTGCCTTATTGCCTTACGGTCAATTTCGGATGCGAAATAATGTTTTACTGTAATGCCGGCTTCCCGTAATGCTATGGCCCCGCACGACATACCGTCAAACAATGACAGCACGGTAAGTCCGTCTTTAGACATAAAAAAGATTGAGCCATATTATTTAAGGAGTTTGCCGACACGCCCCGCGACATTGCCTGCCACACCACCTGCGACACTTCCGGCCCACGAGCCTCCGGTCATTGCGGTGTTGTTGATTGAGCGGGTGTAACTGCCCATGCCTCCGGCCTGTATGATCCATCCTGCCACAGTGGGGATTGTGAAATATCCGATGATACCGATTATCATGAAAATCGTGTAAGCGGTATTGCTTCCGTCAAGGTCAACATTCGGATTATTAGTCAGTTCCGAAATGTCGTTCTGCAACATCAGGACTTGGATTTTCGCAAGGATTGTGGAGAACAAATCCGCGACAGGCAACCACAGATATGTCTGAATATAGCGGCATATCCATTGGACGAGTGTGTTCTGGAATCCGTCCCAGACCGATATGGCAAAGGAAATCGGTCCGAGTATCGCCAGCACTATCAGGAAGAATGTCCTTATCGTGTCTATCGTGAGCGAGGCAGCCTGAAAGAGCATCTCCAATAATTCCCGAAAGAAATTCTGGATTGCCTTCTTCACTTTATACATACCTCTCTCGATATACATTCCGGCAGCGGTGCCAATCTCCGTCACTCCTAACTCGTCTATCTGCCTGTCAAACTCGGCATCATCCACGAGGTAGGCAGTTGACGGGTCATTCATCATTGCCTCATATTCCAGACGGTCTTTTTCCTCCCGGTACTTTTTCATATCAAGGGTTTGGCCTTCGAGCATCGAGGCTGTGCCTTGAACAATCGGCGACATTACGGAATTGATGGTACCGAGTACGACCGTGGGAAAGAACATTATGCAGAATCCGATTACGAAAGGACGCAGGAGCGGGAAAACATCTATCGGTTCGGCTCTTGCCAGTGCCTGCCATATACGGTAGGCGACAAAGAACAACGCGCCTAATCCGGCAATTCCCTGTGCCACTCCAGCCATGTCGCCACACAGAGGCATCATCTCATCATAGAGCGACCGAAGTATGGAGTGGAGGTTTGAGAAATCTATCGCGCAAAGCATAGGCATCACCAGTATTTTTCAGAGCCGTCGCCGTAGAGACTTATGACACGCTGGGTGTCGGCTTTCTTCTTGGCGCGGAGATATGAAACGCTGATGTTCTTGTTGGTGAAGTATGCCGTAAGGTTCTTCAACCGCTTCATTTCCTTGTAGCAGTCATCCACCACATCCATGCGGTCTTTGTCCGTCATGCTTAGCGTTGTGATATTGACCACCTGTTTCAGATCGCCGAGGACGCCGTTGGCTTCTTCAAGAATCCGGGTGTAGCCTGAGGCGATTGCCGAAAGTTCTCCGCTGGTGAAATTCGGGTCAGTCAGCATCTTTTTGAAGTTGTTGACATAGTAGCCTGATATATCGCCCAGCATCAGGACTGTCTGCTGCACCTTGCGGGCATCGCGGACGAGATTGTTGACCGCTTGCAGAGCGTCATAATACTTTTTGGCCTGCTGGTAGATTTTAACCGTCTCTTGAAAATTACGCACCATATTTGTCGCGGTCGTTGACTCTTGCACGAGTGATTTTGAAGAGTTTACGATGGACTGTGCGATGTTCGACGGGTCGATTACCGTCCACTGGGCGTTTGCCCTGCCCGTGCCTAACAGGAGGCACAGGGCGATTAGGGGGAATAGAAATTTCAGTTGTCTCATTTTTTACGTTGGATTTTTGCTTTGGCAAAAGCCATAGCGGTTATTGATTGTGTGAGTTCACTCGGTAAGGTGCATTGAATAATCCTCAAAAGAGCCTTCCTTTCTCTTGTACGAATCACTCGGATAGATTGTGAGGAATAATCCGTCCGGGTCCGGCAGGAGTTCTGTCCGTATTCCACATTTGAAAAAGTGGAATACATCGTTCTCCCTGTCGTAGTGGAGAGGATACATTTCCGATTTCTCTATAAACTCGGAATCATAGTTGGCTCCGAAGAAGATAAAGAAGCGGCCACCGTGTTCAGATATTTCAATATCGTTAGGCGCGCCATCACAGCTTTCCCATTCACCGAGAAGCTGAAAACGCGGGTCGGCAATCAGCCGACCTTTGGCTTGAAGGGTTATTTCAGTTTTAGTCATATTTTTAGGGTTATCTGATTTTGGAGGCCATGCCTCCGATTATTTTCACTCCGGCGTATAGCAGGAGCAACGGGGCGGTGATAAGGGCGGCAAATCCGAGGAACATGCCTGCCAGTATCACCCAAAGCACATAGAGGACTTTCATAGCGGCATCCATTGGGAGAGGTGGTTGAGAATGTTTGTAATCACATCCGCCACAAAGGGTCTGGCATACTGGACAGCTTTGTAAGCCCCTACGAATACGGCAGACAGAACAGCTATCCCGGCGAGAAAAAGGATTGTGCCTGTCAACACTCCGAGTATCGGGTGGAAGACTTTGGGTATCTTCATACGGCATCCTCCCTTCTCTCGTTGGCGAGCATCTTTATGGCAGCCTCTACGCTACCACCGAGTTGTGCAGCTTTGTTCAGTACCTGAATCTTCTCCGTCTCCTCGGTGGTGTAGCAGAGATATTCCTCGGTAGATACCTCCGTGGCATAGACAGCAGACTGAGTACCGCCGAGTCCGATCCAGACTTCTTTATAAAGCCGGTTAGGATTGTTAGCCATATTGATGCTGAGTATCTGAGCCTTCTCCTTGTCGGTCAGACCTAACAACTCCTGTATCTGGTCAAAGCGGTTCATATACTTTCTCTGGTCGAGAAGTATCTTGCAGTCGGAGTTGTTGATTATGGTCTCCTTCACAATCGGCGACGATATAATGTCGTCAACCTCCTGCGTCACAACCACAGCCTCCCCGAAATATTTGCGGACGGTCTTGAACATATATTTCAGATACTCAGCCATATTCGCCGAAGAAAGAGCCTTCCACGCTTCTTCCACCACCATCATCTTGCGGATACCCTTTAACCGCCTCATTTTGTTAATGAAGGCCTCCATAATGATGATAGTCACCACCGGGAACAATTCTTTGTTATCCTTCACGGCATCAATTTCAAAGACCACAAACCGCTTGTTGAGCAGGTCAATGTTTTCTTTAGAATTGAGAAGGAAATCATACCGGCCTCCGTGATAATACTGGCGCAGGGTTGTCAGGAAATTATCTACATCGAAATCCTGTTTGTAGATGGGAATAGGACGCTGTGCCATTTCAGCACGGTATTCATCGCGCATAAACTCGTAAAACGAGTTGAAACACGGCACGATACTCCTGTCAGACCTCATCCTGTCAAGGAACATCGACAATGCCGAGCCAAGCTCGCCGCTTTCCGTTTTGGAAACTCTGTCGTCCTCTGACTTCCAGAGCGTCAGGAGCAGCGTCTTGATAGAGTCCTTCTTCTCCACATCGAAAACACCGTCGTCCGTGTAAAACGGATTGAAAGATATTGGGTTATCCTCCGTGTAGGTGTAATAGATACCGTCCTCGCCGTGGGTACGGTTGTGGATAAGATTGCACAAACCTTCATAGGAGTTGCCGGTATCTATCAGCAGAATATGGGTGTTTTGCTCGTAATACTGGCGCACGAGGTGGTTGGTGAAGAAAGACTTTCCGCTACCCGACGGCCCAAGTATGAACTTGTTGCGGTTTGTGGTAATACCGCGTTTCATCGGCTCC
>OLHE01001371.1_pt1 | contig 16018 bp, 16 predicted proteins | sample 1605821 | NCBI WGS metagenome assembly OLHE01 (sample SAMN03283250) | human gut metagenome | biome: human-associated habitat; material: feces | host: Homo sapiens | place: USA | collected 2013
CCATGCCGCCGCCGATGATGATCGTGTCGGCCTTTTCCAGGAGGTTATTGATGACGCCGATCTTATCCGACACCTTCGCGCCGCCGAGGATGGCGACGAACGGGCGCTTCGGATCTTCCAGCGCCTTACCCATGACGGACAGCTCTTTCTCGATCAGCAGACCGGCATATGCGGGCAGATACGCCGCGACGCCGGCAGTGGAAGCGTGTGCACGGTGCACCGTGCCGAACGCATCGGAGACATAAAGCTCAGCCATGCTCGCGAGCTCTTTTGCGAATTCGGGGTCATTTTTCTCCTCGCGGGGATCAAAACGCAGATTCTCCAGCAGCAGAAGCTGACCCGGCTGCAGCGCGGCCGCCTTGGTCTTGGCGTCCTCACCGACGATATCCTTGGCAAAGAGCACGTCCATACCAAGCAGCTCTGTCAGGCGCTTGGCCACCGGCGCGAGCGTGAGGCTTTCCTTCCACGTGCCCTTCGGCTTGCCGAGGTGCGAGCAGGTAATCACAGCAGCGCCGTGATCGAGCAGGTAGCGGATCGTCGGCAGTGCGGCCACAATGCGCTTGTCGCTCGTGATCTCACCGGTCGTCTTGTCCTGCGGGACATTGAAGTCGCAGCGCAGGAGCACTTTTTTTCCGGAAAGCGGGACGTCCTTGACGGTCTGTTTGTTGTAGTTCATCTTGCTTCCTCCTGGTTTGTGATTTCACACGGGTGTGTGATATGGTATTCAAAGATCCAGATCGATCTGTCCGAGCAGATTCTGCTGACGCAGCGCCTCATAGCACAAGATCGCCGCAGAGTTGGACAGATTCAGGCTGCGCGCCTCCGCGCGCATGGGGATACGTAGGCAGTGGTCGGCATAGCGCTCGCGCAGCCACTCTGGCAGGCCCTTTGTCTCCTTACCGAACATGAGCGTCACCTTTGGCGCAGAGAGATCGGCGTCGGCATAGCTCACCTTTGCCTTTGTCGTGAGCAGCCAGAGATTTTCATCCCCATTTTTGGCGAAGTACTCGTCGATGTTCTCATACACCGAGATATCGACCAGATGCCAGTAGTCAAGTCCGGCGCGCTTGACGGCGCGGTCGGAAATATCAAACCCGAGCGGTTTGATCAGGTGCAGCCGCGAACCCGTGCAGGCACAGGTACGCGCAATGGCGCCGGTGTTGTTCGGGATCTCCGGCTCCACCAAAACGATATCTACCATAATGCTTCCTCTTCGTTATTTTTTTCAAATTCGCAGCCGATTATATCTCTGTTATTGTATTACTTTGCTGCTTTTTTTGCAATCTCCCTTTTAAATAAAGCTGTCACTGGAAATCGCTGCATTTCTGAACTTTTCGTGAAACATGCCGAAGACCATTGCATAATGGATGAAAAAACTTTATAATATCCACAGAATCTATCGATTTCACGCAAGATTCTATGCGTGGGAGGTACTATGACGCAACTTTGTTCCGTCTGTCCGCGCGGATGCGGTGTTGACCGCGCAGACGGACAATTGGGCTTTTGCGCAGTTCCGGATGCACCCATGGTGGCGCGCGCAGCGCCGCATTTCGGTGAGGAACCGTGCATATCCGGCACACGCGGCAGCGGCGCGGTCTTTTTCTCCGGCTGCAATCTGCGGTGCATATTTTGCCAGAACCGCGACATCAGCCGCGGCGAACACGGAAAAGAGATCACCGTCGCGCAGCTCCGCGCTATTTTTTTGCGCCTGCGGGACGAAGGTGTGCACAACATCAACCTCGTTACCCCCAGCCACTACACGCCGCAGATCGCCGAGGCGCTCACGGGTCTGTCCCTTGGCATCCCGGTCGTGTGGAACAGCTCGGGCTATGAGTGTGTGGAGTCGCTGCGTATGCTCGAGGGGCTCGTGCAGGTATACCTGCCGGACATGAAATACGCCCTGTCCGGACCGGCAGCACGCTACTCCGCCGCCGCGGATTACCCGCAGGTCGCCCGCGCCGCCATTCTGGAAATGTACCGTCAGACCGGTCCGTTTCAGCTTGATGACGACGGGATGCTGCAGCGCGGCGTACTCATCCGACATCTCATTTTGCCGCATCAAGGCGAAAACACCCGCCGCGTCATCGACTGGGTCGGGCAGACGTTTGCGCCTGGGCAGGTGCTCTTCAGTCTCATGAGCCAGTACACGCCCGTCGGCGATCTGGCGCAGTGGCCGGAGCTGCAGCACCCCGTCTCCCCCGCACTCAACGATGCCATGTACGAATACCTGATGGACAGCCCCATCACAGACGGTTTCTATCAGGATCTCGATGCCGCGACCGACGACATGATCCCGGCGTTTGACGGCACGGGCGTTTCGGCAGCAAATCCATCAATACAGTAAAGATATATGGAGGTACCCTCATGGAGTACAAAGAGATTCTTGAAAGCGCACGCACTTGTATCGGCCCGTACTGCAAGGCCTGCCCGGTGTGCAACGGCAAGGCCTGCGGCAACCAGGTCCCCGGCCCCGGCGCAAAAGCCCCCGGCAACGGCTTCACCCGCAACTACGATGCGTGGCAGAAGATCTGCGTCAACATGGACACCATATGCCCGAACGAGCCGGTCGACACGGCTGTGGAGCTGTTCGGCACCATGTACCGCTACCCGTTTTTTGCAGCCCCGCTCGGCGCGATGAAGATGCACTATGGCGACAAGTACAACGACCGCGAGTATAACAGCATCCTCGTCAATGCCTGCGCCGACAGCGGCATCGCCGCCTTCACCGGTGACGGTGTGGATGCCGCGGTGTTCCAGGGCGCGATGGAAGCCATCCGCGCAGCTGGCGGTGTCGGCGTGCCGACGATCAAGCCGTGGAGCCAGCAGCTGGTTTTTGAAAAGCTCGATCTGGCCAGAACCAGCGGCTGCAAGGCCGTCGCCATGGATATTGACGGCGCGGGCCTCCCCTTCCTGAAAAATCTGACGCCGCCGGCCGGCAGCAAGTCCGTGCAGGAGCTGACAGAGATCATCCGCTACGCCGCCATGCCGTTCATCGTCAAGGGCGTCATGACCGTGCGCGGCGCGCAGAAGGCCGCCGAGGCTGGCGCCGCTGCGATCATCGTCTCGAACCACGGCGGCCGTGTACTCGGTCAGACCCCGGCCAGCGCGGAAGTGCTCGCCGAGATCGCCGATGCTGTCGGCGGCAGCATGAAGATCTTTGTCGACGGCGGCATCCGCACCGGCACGGATGTGTTCAAGGCGCTGGCGCTCGGCGCGGACGCCGTGCTCATCGGGCGTCCGTTCGTGCCAATGGTCTACGGCGACGGCGCGCAGGGCGTAGCGACGTACATCGAAAAGATCGGCAGCGAGCTGCGCGACACGATGGCCATGTGCGGCGTGCACACGCTCGGCGAGATCACGCGCGACTGCGTGCGTGTGCTCTGAGGCAAAACAACATACAAAAACCGAGGGACCTGCTCCCTCGGTTTTTTCTGTGTCTCAATTGTCCCAGACCATGGTCGCAAAGTAGTCCTCCGGCGTCTCGGCGCGGCGGATCAGGCGCGTGGAACCGTCCGGCTGCAGCAGCACCTCTGCGCAGCGGAGCTTGCCGTTGTAGTTGTAGCCCATGGCAAGGCCGTGTGCACCGGCATCATGGATGACAAGCAGATCGCCGATGTCGATGCCCGGCAGCATCCGGTCGACGGCAAACTTGTCATTGTTCTCACACAGACCGCCGACAATGTCGTACTTGTGGTCGCAGGGCGCGTCCTCCTTGCCCATGACCGTGATATGGTGATACGACCCGTACATGGCCGGACGCATCAGGTCACATGCGCAGGCATCTGTGCCGATGTACTCCTTATAGATGTGCTTTGCGTGGATCGCGCGCGTCACAAGATGACCGTACGGTGCGAGCATAAAGCGGCCGAGTTCGGTGTACAGCGCCACATCACCCATGCCGGCCGGCACAAGGATCTCCTCATACGCCCTGCGCACGCCTTCGCCGATGACGGCGATGTCATTGGCCGGCTCATCCGGCCGGTACGGGATACCGACGCCGCCGGAGAGGTCAATGAACGTGATATGGCAGCCGGTCTCCTGCTGCAGCTCCGCCGCCAGCCGGAAAAGCATACGCGCCAGCGCGGGATAGTATTCGTTTGAGAGCGTATTGGAGGCCAGAAATGCATGAATACCGAACTCCTCCGCGCCCTTTGCCTTGAGCAGCCGGAACGCCTCAGCGATCTGCGCACGGGTCATGCCGTACTTGGCATCGCCGGGATTGTCCATGACCTGAAAGCCTTCACGTGTTTCACCGAGCGAGAACGTACCGCCGGGGTTGAAGCGGCAGCCGATCTTCTTCGGGATATAGCCGATCGCGCGTTCCAGAAAGTCCACGTGTGTGAGATCGTCCAGATTGATGACTGCACCCAGCTTTGCAGCCAGCCGGTAATCCTCGGCCGGGGTCTCATTGGAAGAGAACACAATATGCTCACCGACACAGCCGATGCGTTCGGCCATCATCAGCTCCGTGAGCGATGAACAGTCGCATCCGCACCCCTCCTCCTGCAGAACCTTCATAATTGCAGGCGTAGGCGTCGCTTTCACCGCGAAATACTCGCGAAAACCCGGATTCCATGAGAAAGCAGCGTTCAGGCGGCGGGCATTTTCCCGGATCCCCTGTTCGTCATAGATGTGAAACGGTGTGGGATACTGCGCTGCAATTTGCTCCAGCTGTGCTGCGGAAACAAACGTTTTTTTCATTGGAATTCCTCCCTGCGAAAACTGAAATTGCACCCATTGTAGGAGCCGCTCGAGTCCATGTCAAGAAGGCAAAAACACTTTTGCCGTTCCATGCACACGCACTGCAAAATCGTCTGTCCGCTCCGTCATCTTGCCCGGAACTGATAAATCTTCTCTCAAATATCGTCGAGTGTCTCCGTCTCCACCGGCTGCGCCGCCTCGACAAAGCGCACCTGCAGCACCGCCTGCGGCCAATTGACCGAAATGGCAGCCGCTCGAGCGCGCGCATGCGCCGCTGCATCAATCTGTGTACACAGGTCAGTCAGCACCTCGCGCGTCAGATAGCCGCCGCGCCAGTGAAACACAAGACCCGGCTGCTTTTTGCGCAGCGCCTGATCGACCCGGCGCGCAGCCTCCTCCGGCTTTGTCCACGACAGATGCTGGAGCTTATAGTAAAACTGCCCGCCATCCGTACAGGCCGGCGCCGGATACAGAAGCTTACGGTGGTCTCGGAAAATCTTTGTGTCGTCCAGATTGAAATAGTCATAGCGCAGTACGCCGTGCTTGCTGAGAGAATTGTCAAATGTGGCGTCCAGATGATAGCACTTTCCGCCGAGCTGCACGATGTTCCACGCGTGCAGATAGCGATCCCCGTTGGCACGGTCGCGGTCGCTGACGGCGATCATGCACGGCAGGCCAAGCCCGTCGCACAGGAGCTTGACCGTTTTGGCCATGCCCTCGCAGACACCGACGCCGTTGGTCAGCGGGCCGATGACCTCGTGCGAATACGGTTTTTCAAGCTTATCGTAGCGAACGTTTTCCACAATGAAATCATGGATCGCGCGCTCCTGCTCCGCCGGTGGCAGGCTGCGCAGCGGATGCAGTAACCGTGCCGTGCGCGCCTCAATTGCCTGCCGGTGCTCACGGATGCGCTTTTTTTCAAAGCGATACTCGGGACAAAAGTCCACGAACTCCGCCTCGGGCACAGCGCGGCACGAAAAACCGACGGCGTAAAAAATCTCCGGGTGATCCAGCCGCAGCTGGAAAAAGAGCGTGCCGAGCGTCTCCATCGAAAGGCGCGGGATACGCGCCGACGGCGCAAGCTCCCGCAGGCAGGTCAGCATACCGTGATACGCCGCGCGCTCCGGCGGCGGAAGCTGTTGATAATAATATTGCGGATGCAGCTGCATGGTCACTGCGCTCCTTTCGTCAGATCGGCACGAGGGCTGACCTGAAAACGTTTTTTATATGCCCGCGAAAACGCGGAGTAGTCATGATACCCGCACTCAAAGCAGGCATCCGTCGTGCGCATCCCCTGCGCGATGAGGTCACGCGCCACGCGCAGGCGCTTATCCGTGAGGTAGCCGTGGATGGTAAAGCCGGTCTCGGCACGAAACAGGCGCATCATATAATACTTGCTGAGATAAAAGGTGTCCGCGAGGGCATCAATGCTGATGTCCTCGGTCAGGTGCGTGTTGAGATATTCGAGTATAGCAGCCGTCTTTTCGTTGCAGTGTTCCGAGGGGGCGTAGCTTGACCCGTCGTCATTCAGGCCGCGGCCGAGCATGACCAGCAGCTGCAGCATCTGCGCGCGTGAGAGCAGATCATGTCCGTAGGCCGTGCTTTGCTCCTCTGTCTCGAGCGCGTCCAGTGTGCGCAGCAGTGCAGTACGGCGGTCAGCCTCCGGGCGCAGGACAAAGCTCTCCCCATCTGCCGGCAGATGAAAACAGGCGTCGAGCGCAGACACTGCCGTTGACTGCGCGCGCAGAAAGTCCGGCGATATGTAGAGGATCACGCGCTCATAGCGCTCGTTCGGGTCGATCTGCGCTTTGTGGATCGCGCCCTGCCGCACAAGCACCACATCATACGGCCGCAGCACATGTGTGCGCCCTTCGACGATATAGTTTCCGCGCCCGGCCAGAAAGAACACCAGCTTATGAAATTCATGATAGTGGAAGGCCGTATCCTCAGCCAGCGCACTGCTCAGATGGAACAGACGGTAGTCCTCATGCAGGTATCCCCTGCGCTCATAATCAGTCTGCTGCATAGCTCGCCTCCAAGAAAGCATCTTTTGCAATATATGATAGCATTTTTGTACAATTATTGCAAGAAAAAACTCTATATACTGTCACCAAAGCGCTGTTTCGGCGCAAACTACGCACTGGGAGTGTTGCATTTATGTCCAAGGCAAACAGTTCCAAGTCTTTCTTTAAGACTTACGGATTCCTGATCTTCATGATCTCCGGCATCGTGGCCGGTTGTCTGGTGGGCGCTTTTGCCCCAGATTTCGGCGGCAAGATCAAGTTCCTGGGTACGCTGTTCATCAACATGATGTTCTGCGTGGTCGTGCCCATGGTGTTCTGCTCCATCGCCTCCGCCATCGCCAACATGAAGAGCGTCAAGCGCGCCGGCAAGATCATGGGCGTGACCATCGCCACGTTCCTCGTCACTGCTGCCATCGCCGGCATCCTGATGTATATCGTCTGCCGCATCTTCCCGCTCGTGGACGGACACTACACCATCACGGAGGGCGAGATCGGCGACACACTGGGCTTCGGCGACATGATCGTGAACTTCTTTACCAAGCCTGACTTCACGGAGCTGCTGAGCCGCAAGGCCATCCTGCCGCTGATCGTTGCGGCGGTCATCTTCGGCTTCGGCATCCAGATGAACGGCGGTCCGGAAACCAAGACCGCGAAGCTCCTCGAGGACATTACGGGCTGCATCATGAAGACCGTGAAGCTCATCACCTACTATGCCCCCATCGGCTTCTTCGGCTTTTTTGCCGACCTGGTCGCCACCTACGGTCCGGAGCTGGTCGCGGATTACAGCCGCACGCTCATCATCTACTACGTCATGAGCTTTGCCTACATGTTCGTCTTCTTCCCCATCTACGCCCAGTTCGGCGGCGGTAAGGGCGGCGCGAAGATCATGTTCTCCAAGCTGTTCCGTCCGGCAGCCGTTTCCTTTGGCACGTGCTCTTCCGTTGCGACTATCCCGACCAACATGGAGGTCGCGGATGAGACCGGCATTTCCAAGGATGTCACCGACATTGTCCTGCCCATGGGTGCCACCATGCACATGGACGGCTCGGCCATGTCCGCCATCATCAAGGTCGCATTCCTCTTCGGCGTGTTCGGGCTGGACTTCACGACGGAAAAGGCCATTCTGGCCATCGTCGTGGCGGTATTCTCCTCCGTCGCCATGAGCGGCATCCCCGGCGGCGGCGGCACGGGTGAGCTTGTGGTCTGCACCATCTTCTTCCCCGATCAGCTGGCCGTTGCTTATCCGATCGCGCTTGCCATCGGCAACCTTGTCGACCCCCCGGCCACCATGGTCAACTCCGCCGGCGACTACGTCGTGTCCTTCATCGTCTCCCGCTATGTAGACGGCAAGGACTGGCTGCAGAAGACCTTCGCAAAGAAGAAGGAAAACGCAGCCATCGAGCAGTAACCCGCTCAGAGACCTGCCAATGTATCAAATTCCTCCCACCCGGAAACACTACGCTGTACCGGATGGGAGGAATTTTTATGCTTGGAAAAGTCGAGATCTGCGGCGTGAACACGGCGGAGTTAAAGGTTCTGAGCAGCGATGCCTGCCGCGCGCTGCTCATTCGTGCAAAGCACGGCGACCGTGACGCGCGCGAGCAGCTCATCGCAGGAAACCTCCGGCTGGTGCTGTCCGTGATCCAGAAATTCACCGGCCGCGGCGAGAGTGCGGACGACCTGTTTCAGGTCGGCTGTATCGGGCTGATCAAGGCCATCGACAATTTCGACGCGGAGAACCATGATGTGCGCTTTTCTACCTACGGCGTGCCGATGATCTCCGGCGAGATCCGGCGCTACCTACGCGACAACAGCCCCATCCGCGTCAGCCGCTCCACGCGCGACACGGCATATCAGGTGCTGCAGGAAAAGGAGCGCCTGACCGCCGCAACTGGCCGCGAGCCGTCACTCGATGAGATTGCAAAATCGCTCGGTCTGCCGCGGCAGACAGTGGTATTTGCGCTCGATGCGATCAGCGATCCCATCTCCCTCTACGAACCGATCTACACCGATAGCGGCGAGAGCATCTGCGTCATGGACCAGGTCGGCGACACAAAAAATACCGACGAGCAGTGGCTCGAGCGGCTGGCGCTCTCGAGCGCAATGGGCACGCTCAACGCACGCGAGAAAAAGATCCTCTCTCTGCGCTTTTACGCCGGAAAGACACAGATGGAGGTCGCCGGTGAGATCGGCATCAGTCAGGCACAGGTGTCGCGGCTTGAAAAGCAGGCTATTGGCAAGATCCGCGGTAGCGTCTTCCCCTCATAAGCTGCGGTGCCGCGCCATAGACTGTTACGAAAACGCTGCGGAGGTGTCCCCATGAAATGTTGTCTATCCGACCTGCGATATAAAGAAGTCATCGATCAGAGCACCGGTCAGCGGCTCGGCTACGTCTGCGATGCGGAAATTGATTTAGACGACGGTAAGATCGTGTCGCTCATTGTACCCGGGCAAAAGAAGCTCGGCGGCCTGCTCAGCGGCGACGACGACTACATTCTGCCGTGGGGGTCTATCTCGCGGCTGGGTGAAGATATCATTCTCGCCGAGGTCTCGGGGCAGCAGCCGCGCCGCCGACGCGAAAAGCGCCAGAATCATCTCTGAGCACACGCAAAAAATGCAAAAAACCGGCCAAATCCTCTTGCATTGGCCGGTTTTCTCTGGTATAATACCAGAGCATTACGCACGGGAGTGGATGTGCGACCATGTGGTTTCGGCCTGGTCGGGCACAGAAGAAGCTCCCGGAGGTAGCAACTAATTAAAGGAGGAAACAAAAAACTATGGCAGTCGTATCTATGAAACAGCTTCTTGAGGCCGGTGTCCACTTCGGTCACCAGACCCGCAGATGGAACCCGAAAATGGCGGAGTATATCTACTGCGAGCGCAACGGTATCTACATCATCGACCTGCAGAAGACCGTCAAAAAGCTCGAGGAGGCTTACAGCTTCGTGCGCAACCTCGCTGAGAATGGCCAGACCATCCTCTTCGTCGGCACGAAAAAGCAGGCTGCTGACGCTGTGAAGGAAGAGGCTTCCCGCGTCGGTATGTACTACGTCAACGCCCGTTGGCTCGGCGGCATGCTCACCAACTTCAAGACCATGCGCACCCGCATCGACCGTCTGGCTCAGCTCAAGAAGATGCAGGAGGACGGCACCTTCGATATGCTCCCGAAGAAGGAAGTCATGAAGCTGCTCGGCGAGATGGAGAAGCTCGAGAAGTACCTCGGCGGCGTCAAGGAAATGAAGAAGCTCCCCGGCGCTCTGTTCGTCGTTGACCCGCGCAAGGAGCACAACGCCATCGCCGAGGCCCGCAAGCTGCACATCCCGATCGTCGCCATCGTCGACACCAACTGCGACCCGGACGAGATCGATTACGTCATTCCCGCCAACGATGACGCCATCCGCGCCATCCGCCTGATCGCTTCCACCATGGCCAACGCCGTGCAGGAAGGCCGTCAGGGCATCGACGCTGAGGATGCCGCTTCCGAGGAAGAGGCTCAGAAGGTCGAAGAGTAATCGGAAACTGTAAGGGCGGGCCTCGTACCCGCCCTTCTGATAAAAATAACAAAGGAGAAAGAATTATGGCATTTTCTGCTGCTGATGTGAAAAATCTGCGTGAAATGACCGGCGTCGGCATGATGGACTGTAAAAAGGCTCTGACCGCTGCCGATGGCGATATCGATAAAGCCGTGGAATGGCTCCGCGAAAAGGGCCTCGCCGCCGCTCAGAAGAAGGCCGGACGCATCGCCGCCGAGGGCATGGCTTACGCCGTTGACATTGACGGCATCGGTGTGATCATCGAGGTCAATGCCGAGTCCGACTTCGTGGCCAAGAACGACCTGTTTGTGGAGTATGTCAAGGGCGTCGCCGCTGTCATCGCAAAGGAAAACCCGGCCGATCTCGACGCGCTGTATGCCTGCGCTTACGGCAACGGCAAGACCGTGCTCGAGGAGCAGAACGACAAGGTCCTCGTCATCGGCGAGAACATCAAGGTCCGCCGCTTCGCGCGCTACGACACCGGCCTGAGCGTTCCCTATGTCCACATGGGCGGCCGTATCGCCGTGCTCGTCAACCTCGAGACCGAGTCCACCGACGCTGCTGTCATCGAGCTCGGCAAGGATGTCGCTATGCAGATCGCGGCTCTGAACCCGACCTACATGGACAAGAGCGACGTCTCCGAGGAGTTCATCGCCAAGGAGAAGGAGATCCGCCTGGCTCAGGCCAAGGAAGATCCGAAGAACGCCAAGAAGCCCGACGCCATCATCGAGAAGATCGTCATGGGTGGCATCGCTAAGTACTTCAAGGAGATCTGCCTGCTGCAGCAGCCGTTCGTCAAGGACGACAAAGTCTCCGTCGAAGATCACATCGCCGCTGTCGCAAAGCAGATCGGTGCCTCCATCAAGCTCGTGGGCTACACCCGCTTTGAGAAGGGCGAAGGCATTGAAAAGCGTCAGGATGACCTCGCTGAGGAAGTCGCCAAGCTCGTGAAGTAAGCTTTTGAGCTGACAATATCGATTTTCCGGTTCCGCAGTTCTATCCGAGCTGCGGAACTTTTTTTGCCTTTGGGGAGCCAGCATCCGATTTTCTTCCTATTTCCGTCTGTTTCTGGCGGTAGAGTGACTCTACAAAGCAGTAGAGACACATATTTTTGCGTAGAGACTGTAAAAATGGAACGTAGACAGGGAAAAATGACAGTAGGTTGAATTTGCACACCCACGGGTGTATGGATAAAGAGCGCACAACGTGCAGCACTTTGAGCAAAACAAAGGAGCACCCATATGATTCAGATCTTTACCGATACGTCGGCGAACCTGCCGGCCTCATACATTCAGAAATATGCCCTGCGCGTGATCCCGCTGACCTACCTGATCGATGGTGTCGAGGCGCATCAGGACCCGACTGTGGACTTTGACGGCAAGGCCTACTATAACGCAATGCGCAGCGGCACGTCCGTGACGACCGCCATGATCAACATCGCCGGTTTTCTCGAACCGCTGCGTGAGGTGCTTGCGGCCGGCGACGATGCGATCTACATCGGTATGTCCGGCGGAATCAGCGGCACGGCACACGCTGCCTCCCTCGCTGTGGAGGAGCTGAAGGAAGAATTCCCGGAGCGGAAGGTCGCCTCCATCGACACATATGCCGCCTCCCTCGGCGAGGGGCTGCTCGTGGTCGAGGCTGCGCGTATGCTCGAAAACGGCGCGTCCTTTGACGAGATCGTGGAGAAGATCTCGCAGCGCCGTCATGTGATGTGCCAGTATTTCACGGTCGACGACCTCGCCTATCTCGAGCGCGGCGGCCGCGTGAGCAAGGCTGCCGCTATCGTCGGCACAGTGCTGAAGATCAAGCCTCTGCTGCGCGGCGACGAAGAGGGCAGAATTGTCCTGTGCGGCAAGACGCGCGGGCGCAAGCAGTCCCTCACTTCCCTTGCTGACTTCTATGAAAAGCTGGTCACAGACAAGACGGAAGAGATCGGCATCGCGCACGCGGATGACGCCGAGTGTGCGCAGTTTCTGCTCGACGCACTGCGCAAGCGCGGCTTCACCGGCGACTGCCTGACCGTATGCTATGAGCCTGTCACGGGCTGCCACGTCGGCCCCGGCACGGTGGCGCTGTTCTTCTACGGCGTGCACAGATGATCGGACATGATAAGATCCCGGAGCGTGATTGTTGACACGCTCCGGGATCATCTTTTTATGTGTCGCTCCGATCGACCTGCCGGATCATTTTTTCAAACTTTGCACGCGGGCCCATGACCTCGCGACCGCAGCCCAGACAGCGGAGCTTAAAGTCCGCGCCGATGCGCAGCACCTCCCAGCGCTTTTCACCGCAGGGGTGCTGCTTTTTCATCGTCAGAATGTCACCGACTCGAATGTCCATCGCTCACTCTCCCTTGATGCGCTGCCAGTAGGCGCGCGCGGCCTGCTCGGTCTTGTTGTCGCCGTACTTGTAATAGTGTTTTCCCTTGAGCTCATCGGGCAGATACTGCTGCTGCACCCAGTGCCCCGGGTAGCTGTGCGGATATTTGTAGCCCTGCTCGCGCTCAAAGCCCGTTCCGTCGGCGTGGACATTTTGCAGCTCACGCGGGATTGGCCCTGCCTTCCCCGCCCGCACGTCCGCAATCGCGGCGTCGATGGACATGACGACGGAGTTGGACTTCGGCGCGGTTGCCAGCAGCAGCACCGCCTCCGCCAGCGGCAGACGCGCCTCCGGCAGGCCGAGCTGCAGCGCCGAGTCCACGCAGGACTTGACGATCGTGGCGGCCTGCGGATAGGCAAGGCCGATGTCCTCGCTCGCCGAGCAGAGGATGCGCCGGCAAGCGCCGATCAGATCCCCGGCCTCGAGCAGGCGCGCGAGATAATGCAGCGCCGCGTCCGGGTCTGAGCCGCGCAGCGACTTCATAAGCGCAGACACAACGTCAAAGTGATCATCACCCGCGCGGTCGTAGTGCATGGCGCTGCGCTGCGTGATATTTTCGGCATCCGCGCGCAGGAGCTGAACAGCCGCACCGTCACGCGGCGCTGCAGAAAAGAGCAGTTCAACTGTGTTGAGCGCCTTGCGCACATCGCCGCCGCAGACAGAGGCGATATACCCCGCTGTGCCCGGTTCGATGCCCGCCGTGACGTTCTCACGCGCGCAGAGAATGGACACTGCGCGCAGCACCGCCTTTTCCACCTCGGCAGCCGGCACTTGCTTGAACTCGAACACCGTGCTGCGGCTGAGCACCGCGTTGTAGACGTAGAAATACGGGTTTTCCGTCGTGGAGGCGATGACCGTGATGCGGCCGTCCTCCATGAACTCCAGCAGCGACTGCTGCTGCTTTTTGTTGAAATACTGGATCTCGTCAAGATACAGCAGCACGCCGCCGGGCGTGAGCATGGTGTCGAGCTCCGCGATGATATTGCGGATGTCCGAAATGCTCGCAGTCGTTGCGTTCAGGCGGCGCAGGGTGCGGTTCGTGCTGGCAGCGATGATGCTCGCGACGGTGGTCTTTCCGGTGCCGGACGGGCCGTAAAACACCATATTGGGGATCTCGCCGGACGCAACGATGCGCCGGAGCATCCCGTTGGGACCAAGTATATGTTTTTGCCCGACCACATCGTCGAGCGTGGTCGGCCGGATATCATCGGCCAATGGTCTGTACATAGTGCGCCTCCTGTGTTGCGATGGCGATATTATAGCGCATTTTGCCCGCCTTGGCAACTCGCCGCACTTGGCAGGCGGCGTAAAATGTGCTACACTGCCGGAGAGGTGAAGAAAATGCGCACACCCGAACAGGTTCGGGAGATTCTCCGCGCGCTGGCCCAGGCCTACCCTGCGGAATGCTCCCTGCAATATCAGAAGGATTACGAGCTACTCTTCGCCGTGCGGCTGGCAGCACAGTGCACGGACGAACGCGTAAACCAGATCACGCCCGCGCTGTTTGCGCGCTTTCCGACGCTCGAGGCGTTTGCCGCCGCAGAGCCGGAGGACGTCGAGCCCTATGTGCGCTCGTGCGGGTTTTTCCGCGCAAAAGCGCGGGACATCGTGCTGTGCGCGCGCAAGCTCGTCGCAGAATACGGCGGCCGCGTGCCGGACACGATGGAGGCGCTCACTTCCCTGCCCGGCGTCGGGCGCAAGACGGCGAACCTCATCCTCGGCGATATTTTCGGCAAGCCGGCCATCGTGTGCGACACGCACTGCATCCGGCTGTCCAACCGTCTCGGCTTTGTTCGGGACGAGAAGGACCCGGTCAAGGTGGAAAAGGCGCTGCGGGGACTCGTCACGCCCGCAGAGTCGAGCGACTTCTGTCACCGCCTCGTGCTGTTCGGCCGGGAGCACTGCACCGCCCGTGCGCCGCGCTGCACGGACTGCCCGCTCGCGGACATCTGTCCGTCGTTCGGAAAAATGCGGTGAAAAATATACAGATTAAACAACATTCACAGAAAGTTTTCTGTGAACCTTGCAATTTACTATCTCTTTCACTATGGAAAGAATGAGGAAATTGTGGTTTAATAGTTATAATAATATTTCCCTTGCAAATGGAGGATGAAACATGGTACGCGAGGCAATGGAGTTCGTAAAGGCATATGACCCGGAACTGGGCAATATGATCGAGGCAGAATATAAGCGCCAGCAGCGCAATATCGAGCTGATCGCATCCGAGAATATCGTAAGCGAGGCAGTCATGGCGGCGATGGGCTCGGTTCTGACCAACAAGTACGCAGAGGGCTATCCGGGCAAGCGCTATTACGGCGGCTGCGAGTGCGTTGATGAGGTGGAGCGTCTGGCGATCAGCCGCGTCTGCGAGGTATTCGGCGCAAAGTTCGCAAACGTTCAGCCGCACTCGGGCGCTCAGGCCAACATGGCGGTCTATCAGGCGCTCTGCAAGCCGGGCGACACCGTTATGGGCATGAGCCTGGACAACGGCGGCCACCTGACCCACGGCTCCCCCGTGAACATGAGCGGCAAGAACTACAACTTTGTCTCCTACGGCGTCTCCGCCGAGGATGGCCGCATCGACTACGCCGCACTGGCCAAGCAGGTCGCGAAGGTCCGCCCCAAGCTGCTGGTCGCCGGTGCATCGGCCTATCCCCGCGCCATCGACTTTGAGAAGCTGGCCGAGATCGCCCACGGCTACGGCGCGATGCTGATGGTCGATATGGCGCACATCGCGGGTCTTGTCGCAGGCGGCCAGCACCAGAGCCCCGTACCCTACGCCGACGTGGTCACCACCACGACCCACAAGACGCTGCGCGGCCCCCGCGGCGGCCTGATTTTGACGAATAACGAGTATATCATCAAGCGCATCAACTCCGCCATCTTCCCCGGCACGCAGGGCGGCCCGCTGGAGCACGTCATCGCCGCGAAGGCCGTCTGCTTTGGCGAGGCGCTGAAGCCGGAGTTCAAGGAGTATGCCCGCAAAATCGTTGAGAACGCGAAGGCGCTTGAGGCCGAGCTGACCGCCCGCGGCGTGAAGCTGGTCTCTGGCGGCACGGACAACCACCTGCTGCTGATCGACCTGACCGACGAGGACTGCACCGGCAAGGAGCTGGAGCACAATCTGGACGAGGTGCACATCACCGCGAACAAGAACACCGTTCCCGGCGAAAAGCGCAGCCCGTTTGTGACGAGCGGCGTGCGCATCGGCACCCCCGCCGTCACGACCCGCGGCATGGGTCCCGACGAGATGAAGGTGATCGCCGACTGCATTGCAGACTGCGTGTTTGACTTTGCGAACAAGAAGGACGAGGTCGCCAGCAAGGTCGAGGAGCTGACGAAGAAGTTCCCGCTGTATGAATAAGCCTTGATTGAAAA
>OLHE01001374.1_pt1 | contig 16003 bp, 14 predicted proteins | sample 1605821 | NCBI WGS metagenome assembly OLHE01 (sample SAMN03283250) | human gut metagenome | biome: human-associated habitat; material: feces | host: Homo sapiens | place: USA | collected 2013
ATTTTGACATTTAAAAACCTCGTTTCCTATGTCCAAGAAACGGGGTCCATATCAAAAAAGGCTTTTTTCAATACTTTCAAAAACTTTTCCAATACTATCATGAATAACTAAATTACATATATGGTCGTATTGAGTAATACTTTTATTTATTAAAACTAAATATTTTCCTCTAAAATAATTTATAAAAGAAGCTGCAGGGTAAACATTTAGCGATGTTCCTCCAATAATCAATAAGTCACATGTTGAAATTTCATTTATTGTTTTTTTAATAACACTTTCATTTAAACCTTCTTCATATAAGACAACATCTGGTTTTATAATACCACCACAATCACATTTAGGAATACCAGTAGAATTGAATATAACATCATCACTATAAAATCTATGACACTTCATACAATAATTTCTTTTAACTGAACCATGCAGTTCTAATACATTAGATGAACCAGCGTCCTGGTGAAATCCATCAATATTTTGAGTAATAACACTACTAAGCATATTATTATGTTCCATTTTACTTAAAACATAGTGGGTAATATTAGGTTTATAATTATTCGGATTTAATTTATCTCTATAAAAATCATAAAACGCACCTGTATGATTAATAAAAAAACTATGAGAAAGCACTTCTTCAGGAGGATACTTATATTTTTCATTATAAAGTCCATCACTACTTCTAAAATCCTTTAGACCAGATTCAGTTGAAACACCTGCACCACCAAAAAATACAATCTTTTTACTATCTTTAATCATTTCAATTAATTTATCAATTTCACTCATTTAATCACCAATAAAATTATAAATCAAATTAACAAAACTATAAATAATAAATATAATAAAATACCAAGAAAATAACTCACTCAAAATGACTAAATTTGACAAAGAAATTTATTTAGAGTAAAATTAATATATCAATTAACACATTTGAGGTGAATTAATTTGAAGAAAACAAAAATAATTACAGGCATGACATTTGTTGTGGCTATTATGATGATTTCTATTGGGATGATTATTCAAAAAGAAGATTCAATGTCAAAAATAAATACAAATGTCAACATAAGTAATTTTAAAATTCAAAATATGGCAGCAAGTGCTAACATGATAGTAAAAGATACTGAATCAAAGGAAGAAAATACTGAAAGTACGAATTTACTATTAACAGAAGTTCAAATGGAAACTGCTCCAGCTTCAGTAATTATTCCACCAAGAATAGAAGTATATGAAGGCATGACTCTAGAAGAGTTAGCAGCAAAGTTAGATAGAAGTTTAGGAAATGATTTAGTTGCTGGAAAAGGAACCTTAATAGCATCAGAATGTATTAATAAAGGTGTAGATCCATATGTTGCTGTATCAATATTATTACATGAAACAGGTTGTAAGCATTCATGTTCTAAACTAGCAAGAAGTTGTAATAATTTTGGAGGTCAAAAAGGTTCTCCAGGATGTAATGGTGGTGCATATAAAGCATACAACTCAATAGATGAAGGTTTAGTAGGTTTTATAGATAACTTATATAGAAACTATTACTCAAGAGGATTATCAACAGTTGAACAAATTGGTCCAAAGTATGCAGAAGGTAATACTTGGGTTAGCAAAATTAATTGGTATGTATCTCAAGTAAGAGCAAGTTAATAAGAGTATGTTTAAAACATACTTTTTTCTTTGCAAAAAAAATAAAATAGTGATATAATTAGAGACACTTTGGGGTGGTATCATGATAAGAAAAGAAACGTTAAAAAAAGAACAAATATTAAACTTAAAAAGAATAAATAAAAAACAAAAAATAAATAATAAAAAGGTGGACAAAGTAGTAAAAACAAAAAAGACAGATAAAAGAGTAACGAGAAAAAAGTCTAAGAAAAAAAATAATACTATCAAAGGAGTAATAAAAAAAATAGTTCCAGGAACATTAGCTTTATATCTCGGAATAACACTTATTAGTTCATCAAATGCAACAAATATTATTTTAAATAAAACTCAAAAAAATATTGGAATAATAACAAGTAATATAGCAAGAGCAGACACAATGGATGAGGATGTTTCATTGTTAGATGCTATTGAACAAAATGAAAATTTAACTAGAGAAGATAAAGAATTAATAGATACATTAGAACAACTAATAATAGAAGATGAATATCTAGATATAAACCAAGCAAAAAGGGCATTAAGAACAATAAAAATAAATTATAATGTAGAAAAGCCAATAGGTGTTGCTGATAGTACAAAAGCAAGATACAACGAGGGAACAAATATAATAGATGTATATGAGTCGAGCGAAACAATAAATAAGGATCTATTACGACATGAAATAGTTCATAGTATTTATGTAAATATATTTACGAAGTTTTTACCAGATTATTTTTCTGAAGGAATGACTGAATTACTTATAAATGAATATGTTAGTGAACTACATTATGATGAGAAAACTACATATCCATTTGAAGTAACAATGGTAAAAATATTATGTGAAATGGTTGGAAGCGACAATGTTAGAAAGACATTTGCAAAAGGAAATATGAAAACTATTGAAAATAAAGTAGAAGATATTGCAGGAACACAAAGGACAAAGGATTTCTTTAAAACCATAGAAAATATATTTAAAAAATATGAATCAGGTATTAAAATCAGTGATGATGAATATAATAAAATGATGAATTTTCTAGATTCTTATTTTACATATACTTACCAAGAAGGTAAAGATGAAGAAAAATATGAAAGATATCTTTACTATAGAGGTATATTATCTTTAATAAATAAAGAAAACTCATATAATAGTTACTTAGATTATTTGAATGAAACATATACGCCAAGATATCCATATTTCTCATCAGAACTAGGATATAATGAGCAAAATAGTTATACATATCAATATACTAAGTAGTTTATATAAAACAGCATTATTTGACAAAATACAAAACATGTGATATAATTAGAAACGTAATTGATGGCACATTATTCTAGTCAATTACTTTATTAGGAAGACGAGCTTAAAAATTCGTTAAAGGGCATATCTGTGAAACCTTTGGTGTCTGCTTCTTACGCCCAGTTTGGGGTGGATGCTGGAGATGAAGGATACTGGGCGACTCATAATGGCATATGAATCCCGACCCATTATCCGTGGAGACCTATTTTTGTGCTAAACCTATACGTGAATACTGATGGATTTAGTACGCAATAGGATTAAACCTGTGCGGTGGCGAAAGTTATCCACAGCGTAGCCTGTCTTGAGTGAAAACATTGGGATGAATGATCAAGTTTATATGAACAGGCCGCTCATATAAATGTGCGTTTTGAAATTATTTTTGCAAAAAAGGACTAATAATAAAGTGTTGGAGAGGAAATCTCCTAGGGTGTACTTCAATATAGGATTGCAGTGGGCACTAAGTGGCAATCAAGTCGTATGAATCGGAGACGACATATTAATTCTTGTAAAGGGGAACCGCTTATCTGGTAACGGATATGTAAGAATTAGGGAAATCCTACTTGACCTAAGGCCCAAAGTTTACTATTTTGATAGCCAAACAATTAAATTGAATATAAAGTAGTTTAGCTACTTTTTTTTATATATGAAGGAGAGTATAAGTATATGCTGAAAAAGCAACAAAAAGAAAAAAATGAATTAGAAAATTTAATTGAGGTAACCAAGAAAAAAGAAAAAGTAAAAAAAGAACATGTTGATAAAAAATGGATTGCAACAGTAGTAATAGTTGCTTTCTTAACATCATTCACATTATCATTTATATCTGAAATGACAATACCAAATTTATCACTATGGTTAGGAATATTAGTAACATTATTCTTTATATTTCTTGGAATATTCTTTGATATCATAGGTGTATCAGTAACAACAGCTGACGAAGCAGTTTTTCATTCTATGAGTTCAAGAAAAGTAAAAGGAGCAAACGTTGCTGTTAAATTCAAAAAAAATGCTGATAAAGTTTCAAGCTTTTGTTGCGATGTTATAGGTGACGTATGTGGTATCATATCAGGTGCTGCCGGAACAACAATTGCTGCAATATTAGTATCTCAATTTAAATTCAATGCATTATTCACATCAATTACAATAGCTGCTATAATAGCATCAATTACAATAGGTGGAAAAGCAATAGGAAAAAGCTTTGCAATTAATAAAAGTAACATTGTACTCTATGAATTTGCTAAATTTATATCAAATTTTTACAAAAAATAAAAATACATGGTATAATATAGCCAATATGGAGGCTTTATGGGTTATAGGTTAGAAAACAAAGATATAAATCTTAATGAAAAGAAATTTACAAGAATTGCTCAAGGAAAAACAGGAAATGTTTTTAAATGTAATGGTTCTGCAATAAAAGTATTTAATAATTATGCAGAAGATATAATTGATTTAGAAACAGCAAAATATTTAACAGGGATAAGAACAAATAGAATAATATTACCAAATAAATTATTATTCTATAACAATGGTTTTAAAGGTTATTCTATGAAACTGGTAAAAAAAGATCCAAGACAAAGGAAAATTATTAATTGTCCAACAGATGAATTAATAAGAAATGTAGAAATAATAGAAGAAGACATTAAAACATTAAGTGACAAAAAAGTTTTATTAAATGGAATTAATCCAGAAAATACAACATTCAATGGAAAACTATATTTAACAGATCCAAGTAAATATAGGATATTAGACATTGAAAGTACCGAAGAACTTGAAAAACTAAATAACTATCAGTTTTATATTTTACTAACTAATTTAATTATAAAAGAATTAAATAAATCTCATATATCTGCATCAACTATACAAAGAATGAAAGAATTGTTAAGTCTAAAGGATGATTCTATATACTATAGTGATTATTTAGAAGAAATTTTAGAAGATAATAGTTCAATTAAAACACTAATTAAAAAAATATAAAAAAATGACAAGAGATATAACCTTGTCTTTTTCTTTGGATTATAGTAAAATATAATAAGTTTTGAGGTGGTAAAATGATACAAGTATCAAATGTAAGTTTAAAGTTTGGAAAAAGAACTTTATTTGAAGATGTAAATATTAAATTTACTAATGGAAATTGTTATGGATTAATAGGAGCAAACGGAAGTGGAAAATCTACTTTCTTAAAATTACTAAGTGGTGAATTAGAAACAACTACTGGTGAAATAACAATTACAAAAGGAGAAAGACTTTCTTTCTTAAAGCAAGACCATTATCAATATGATGATAAAAGAGTTATTGATGTTGTTATAATGGGAAATTCTAAGTTATATGAAATTATGGAAGAAAAAGACAAGATGTATAATCAAACAGAGTTTACTGAAGAAGATGGTATGAAACTTGCTAATTTAGAAGCAGAATTCATGGACTTAGACGGTTGGAATGCTGAACCAGATGCTGCACAATTATTAAATAATTTAGGTGTAAGTGAAGAATATCATTATATGACAATGAAAGAACTTCCAGTAAAAGAAAGAGTTAAAATTTTACTTGCACAAGCTTTATTTGGAAATCCAGACATCTTATTATTAGATGAACCAACAAACAGTTTAGACATTGAAGCAATTAAATGGTTAGAAGAATTTTTAATTAACTTTAATAATACAGTAATTATTGTCTCACATGATAGACATTTCTTAAACAAAGTATGTACACATATATGTGATATAGATTATTCAAAGATTAAATTATATATTGGTAACTATGATTTCTGGTATGAATCAAGTGAATTATTACAAAGACAAATGAGAGAGTCTAATAAGAAAAAAGAAGAGAAAATAAAAGAATTACAATCATTTATTGCAAGATTTAGTGCAAACGCATCAAAGTCAAAACAAGCAACTTCTCGTAAAAAAATGTTAGATAAAATTCAATTAGATGAAATTGTTCCATCTAGTAGAAAATATCCATATATTGATTTCAAAATTGAAAAACCAGCAGGAAAAGAAATATTAAAAGTAGAAAACTTGACAAAAGAAGTAGATGGTAAAAAAATATTAGATAAAGTATCATTTACAGTATTAAAAGGAGATAAGATATGCTTTATCGCTGAAGATGATATGGTAAAAACAACATTATTTAATATTTTAATGGGAAAAGAAAAGTATGATAAAGGTACAATTGAATGGGGAAAAACTATAAATCCAGGATATTTACCTCAAGATAATAATGAATTCTTTAATACAGATAAAAATATCATGGAATGGATTGGACAATTTTATGATATAAAAGATGAAACGATATTAAGAGGATTCTTAGGTAGAATGTTATTTTCCGGAGAAGATGTATTCAAGAAAGTAAATGTTTTATCAGGTGGAGAAAAAGCACGTTGCATGTTATCTAAAATGATGTTAGAAGAACCAAACTTTTTAATATTAGATGAACCAACAAACCATTTAGACCTTGAAAGTATAACATCATTAAATAAAGGTATGGTAAACTTTAAAGGAGAACTATTTTTTACATCACGTGACTATGAATTAAATAGCACAGTTGCTAATAGAATAATTGAAATTAAGTCAGACGGAACAATAATAGATAGAACTATTCCATATGAAGAATATATAAGTAATAAAGAAAATTAATTGACGTATTAAAATATATTTAGTATAGTTTAATTGAAAAGAGGTAATAATATGGAAAAGAAAAAAGTATTTATAAGTGTTGGTATTGTTTTAGCAGTAATTTTATTAATTGCTTGTTCAACAATCGGAGAAAAAACAGGTACATCAAATGATTTAAATAATACATCAAATGATGCTTCAACAATAGTTGCAAATGCTCAAAAAGAAAGCAATGCAGTAAAAGATAGTGAAAAGAAAGATTTTACTCAAATTGATGTAGACAAATATCTAGAGTATTATAAAGGTGAAGAAAACACTTTAATATTAATAGCTAGACCTACATGTCACTATTGTCAAATAGCAGAACCAATTATTCAAAATATTGCATATAAATATGATATAAATATTAATTACTTAAATACTGATGAATTTAAAGATGATGATCAAGAAAAATTAGTTAACTCAGATGATACATTTACAAATGGTTTTGGTACACCATTATTATTAGTAGTATCAAATAATAAAATAGTTGATTCAGTAGATGGATTAACTGATAATGCACATTATACAGAATTCTTTAAAAAATATGGATATATAAAAGAAAATTAAAGGTGGGATAATATGGCAAAGAGCGTTTATAAAAAAGTATTAGCATTTAAAAATAGACATCCAGGTACAATTGCGTGGAGACTTGAAAAACATTCAGCAGTCATTGAAAAACATTTAAATCCAGGAGAAGAAGTAATATATGCTTTTGCAGCTCAAAAGAATGATAATCCATTTAATATAATCACAACAGCAGTAGTCGCTTTAACAAATAGAAGATTATTAATTGCGAGTAAGAGAGTAGTATTTGGATACTTCTTAAGTTCAATAACACCTGATATGTTTAATGATCTCAAAATATCAAGTGGAATTATTTGGGGAAATGTTTATATTGATACTATAAAAGAATTTGTCACATTATCAAACATTAGTAAATCAGCATTAACTGAAATAGAAACTCAAATTTCAAGTTATATGATGGAAGAAAAGAAAAAATATAGACTTAGAGAAGAGACAAAAGAGGACTAGAATAAAGTCTTCTTTTGTTTTATAATTTTATTAGGTGATAATATGAAGAAAAAAATAAAATTATTAATCTTACTAATATTAATCATCTTAATCATATCATTAATAAAAAATATAATAAAAAAAGAACATGATATAAACTATGAAACATCAAAATATAAAATACATGAAACATATAAATATAAAAATAAGATACATACATATATTTTAAAAATAAAAAATAAAGATAATATGTATTCATTCATATTAAATAATAATATTCATAAAAAGAAGCAAATTGTAACAGAAATAAAAACTTATAGAAAAGGTAATATAACTTGTATTATTCCAATCTATAAAACTAAAAAAATAGAAAATAATCTATATTGTACAAAAGATAATATTCAAGTATCAAATTATTATTTAAAAGATAATGATAATTATAAAAAAATACTAAAGCAAGTAAAAAAATATAACATAAGTAGTTTAAATAGTAGTGACACAAAAAAAGAGTATAAGAAACTTACAATTTTTAATAAAAATATTAGTAATGATGAAGTATATACAATATGGGATTATAAAGGAATATATATATTAAAAAACAATAGTTATAGTTATCAAAAAATATTAAATGAAGATTTATATGATAATATAATGTCCACTATTGTAGATAAATATTATGTACTATTTGAAAATACATCAGTAAATGGAATAGAAAAAGTTTATTATTATGATTTAGAAAAAGAAAAACTAAAAGAATTTAATTTAAATGAAGTAATATCAAAAGACTCTTATATAAATGGTACATATAAAAGTTATATATATTTGACAGATAGAAAAGAAAAAAAACAATATAAATTAAATATAAAAACAAAAAAAATAGAACAAGTTAATAATGGCGATGTTAACTACTTATATTATAAAAATGATAACTTTCAAAAAATGAATAAGACAGAATTCTTTAAAGAAGATATGTTATTTAAAAATTATAATGAAAATAAAAAATATGAAGATAGTAAATATTATTATTACTATGAAAATAATAAGTTTTATAGACAAATAAAAAAAGAGAACAAAGTACTATTATTTGAATTAAAAGATGTAGATGAATGGATGGTAGTAGGGGATAATATAATATTAATAAGTGATGGAATAGTTTATAATTATAGTGATAATACAGGATTAAGAATGATATTAGAAAGTAATGAATTAAAATATAATTACAAAAACATTTATAATTATTGGAAGAAAGATTAATCTTCCAATTTTTTTTGCATAAAATAATAATAAATTAGTTGAAATTAAAAAACAGATTTGCTATAATATTAATTGCAACGGGGCTTTAGCCAAGTGGTAAGGCGTGGGTCTGCAACACCCTGATCACCGGTTCAAATCCGGTAGGCCCCTCCAATTTATATGCGAACGTGGTTCAATGGTTAGAATACGGCCTTGCCAAGGCTGTGATGGGGGTTCGATTCCCCTCGTTCGCTCCATTGACGAATCTGTTCGAACTATTTAGTTTGAACTTGATATATAGAATCAATCGAAAGATTGATTTTTTTGTGTCTTACAAAGAAATCATCCTAAAGAAAGGATGGTGTTTATGATTAATATTATCAAACAAGAAATACCTATTGATGAATCACTTAAAAAGAAATTAGAATTTATTTGTGATTTTTGTAATACTACTCCTACATTTATAAATGGAAGTATTAGAAAAATTGATAAATCTAATTTGGCTTATGTTGAACCTCACAAAGTAATTATCAATAATATAATGTTTCTTGTTTTTAATTATTCTAATGATGTTTATATCAAAAACTTCGGTAATAAAATTAAAATCAATGAATTAGAAGATTATTTAAAGCGTACCAACTAGTAATTTTGCCATAAATAGTTTATAATTAAATTAGAAAAACTTATATCTGATTTATTTATGGGCGAAGTAGTACAAATAAGCCTAGTTGTACTGCTTCGCTCTTTTTTAGTAAAGGAGATGATGATAATTGGATGATGTAAAAAAAGTTTGTGGTCTATATATGAGAGTATCAACTGAAGATCAAGCACGAGAAGGTTTTAGTTTACCAGAACAAAAAGAAAGATTAGAGGCATATTGTAAATTCAAAGGCTTTGTTATTAAAGACTATTATACTGATGCTGGTATAAGTGCTAAAACAGGCAATTATAGACCTGAATTTGAAAGACTTAAAGAAGATATTAAATCAAAGAAAATAAACACTATAATTGCCTTAAAACAAGATAGAATAACACGAAGTATTTTTGACTGGGAAGAACTTATGAGATTTCTTGAAGAAAACGACGCTTATCTTGATTGTGTTAATGATGATATTAATACTACTAATGCTAATGGCAAAATGGTTTCAAGAATATTAATGAGTGTATCACAGCAAGAAATAGAAAGAACAAGTGAAAGAACTAAGGTTGGTTTAGCTGGTGCTATTAAACAAGGACACATACCACATCAAGCACCACTAGGTTATAAACATGAAAATAAAAAATTAGTTATAGACCATTTAACAAAAGATGTTGTCATAAGAATATTTGAACTTTATCATAAAGGAATGTCATATCAAAAGATAAGTACACTATTTAATAAAGAACAAGTATTGGGTAAAACAAATTGGAGAGATTCTTCTATTGTAGCAATTTTAGAAAATGAAATATACAAAGGCGATTTTGTTCATGGTAAAAGGACAAAACATCCTACTTATTATGAAAATGTTGTTGAACCTATTGTTAGTAAAGAAATGTGGGAAGAATGCCAAGTTCAAAAGAAAAAGAATTCTAAAAGCTATCAAAGAACTTTAACATATCTATTCTTACAAAAATTAAGATGTCCTAAATGTAATAGAATTTTAGGTGGTAAAGCGACTCAAAAGAAAAATGGTAATATTTATTATTACTATTACTGCCATGATTGTAAGATAAACTTTAAGGAAAGTTTAGTTGAAGAATATTTTAATGATTTTGTAAATGAACTTGTAGAATATGATTCAGTAGTAAATCAGTTCTTCTTACCAATGATTAAGCAAAAATTTGATGAACCACAAGAAGAATTAAAGAAAGATATCAATAAGCAAAAAGACAAACTAGAAAGAATTAAAAGAGCCTATATTAATGGTGTATTTAGTTTAGAAGAATATAACGATGAAAGAAAGTTAGTTGAATCTGCACTTGAAAAATTACAAAATGAACTTGCTGAAGCAACATCTTGTAAAACTCTTAATTTTACCCCACAAGATATTTTACTTAAAAGAGATATTGATTATATAAATAAAGTTAAATTAGAAAAGGAATACAAAGAAAGAACTAAAACTTGGAAAGATTATACAAGAGAAGAAAAAGCAGAACTTATTATGAAATATGTTGATGATATTAAATTAGGTATTCTTAATAATTATATTTATGTCGAGAATATCAATTTTAGAGAATCAATATGTAAGCCTTGTAATGAATTATTTTATGCTGGTTATATTGATGTTAAAACACCTGCTATCTTTGGTAATATTGTAGGTCAAATAAGGTTTAGCAATTACTTACCTGAAAAAGAAATTGGTAAACATATAATGAGATTAAGACAATATTATGATGTTGGCTTTGAAGAAGCAACTTATTATGTAGAAGATAGAATATTCTATTTTAACTTTATTCACGATGACAGAGCAATAGTCAGAGTATTCCCTATGGAAGATTATGCAAAAATAGATCCTGATATAAAAATGAAAGAATATAAATATGGAATTATTTATATTCGTGGTAAAGATGAGTTTCAAATGCAAGATATAAATACTGCTTTTGATTATATACCTGATGAAACTAATGATTGTGTTATTTATACGAAAGAACCTATTCCTATTGAAATTGGTGTAAAACCTGTAAAGAAAGAGTTGTTGTACGAAGAAGAATAAAATGCGTGGCACGTTTTGTTGCGTAGCAATGAAAGTGGCGATAGCATTTTATAAGACTTATGTAATTTTGTTTTATTACGAAGTTTTAAAACATTATGGAATAAGTCATAAAAGGGTTCTAGGGAATCCCTAGCCCACGAGGTTATTTTGTTAGTATGACAAAATACCTAGGGGGTTAAATATTTTGTCAAAGCCAAAATATATCTCTAAAAAACAAAGGAGTTGATTATTTATGAAGAAAGAATTTTATAACTTAAAATATGGAAAATGTAAATTATTAGATGAGAAAAAAGACTTATATTTAGTGTATGCCGAAAACTGTGAACTACATTATATTGTTTGTACCTATATTGATAATATGGGAACTATGATGGGTCAAGAATTTTTTGAAACACTAAATCAAGCCACATTATATTTTAATAAAGGAGCGTGATTATTATAGAACTAGCATATTCTTTTCATTTAGGTAGTGATAAAAATAAAAGAAACACATCAAGAAGTAGTGCTAAATCTAATAGAAGTGGTTCTACTTCTCTATCAAATAATGCCATACAAAATTCAGCAGGTTTAACGAAAGTAGATAAACATAATTATAGAAAGTATGATAACAATCAAAATGATATTGAAATTATTAAAGGTAGTTCTTCATTAGTCGATGATGTAAAAAAATTATATAAGGAAGAATTTGATGAAGCAAAAGAAGAGTATAACCTAAAGCAAGTAAGAGACGATAGAAAAATCAAAGATTATTTTACTCATATAAGTAATAATGAGAAAAATGATTTAGCCTGTGAAATAATAATTGAACTTGGGGATAAAAAGTATTGGGATACAAAAGATGATAATTTTAAAAGAAGAATGACAAATGTTTATAAAAAGCAAGTTGAAGATTTAGAAATTATATTACCTACTTTTAAGATAGCAAGTGCTATTATTCATTATGATGAAACAAGTCCACACTTGCATATTGTGGGTGTTCCTATAAAATTTAATAATAAAAACGGTATGAAGAAACAAGTTGGTAAATCTGATGTATTTACAAAAGAAAGTTTAAGAAAACTACAAGATAAAATGCGTACCTTATGTATTGAATCTTTTAATAAAGAATATAATCTAACTAACACTTTAAAAGGTAAGAAAAAAGGTAGAAATCATGATTATCATATCACTGAAATGGATAATTATTTAGAAATGAAAGAGCAACTTGAAAAAAATCAAAAAAGCTTAAATAAAGCTAAACAACAATCTGACCTATTAGATAATGATACAAAAGAAACAAAAGATATTGTTAATAATTTGAAATTAGCATTTGGTAGAAAAGATAAATATGTTATAACGCAAGAATGCAAAGATAAAATCAATAGTTTTATTAGTCAAGTAGAAAATACAAATAAAGAATATAAAAATATTCAAAAATTATCAACAACACTTACAAATGTTGACTCTAATATTAAAGAAAACAATAAGAAAATAAAAATACTTACCGAAAACAATGAGGCATTGGAATTACGAGTTAAAAGTCTTACTGAAAAAAATAAGTTAAAAGATAATGAAATTGACGAATTAAAGGAAGAAAATAATTCTTTATTTGCAGAACTTAATTATTTTAAAAATAAGTTTATAAGACTTATTAAATTTATAAAAAATAGATTATTTAATAGAAAAGATAGAGATAAATATCGTGATTTTTCAAGAGATTTATACGAGCATGGTGTTATTGAGGATAATACAATTAAAGAATTAAATGAAACTTATAAATTCAGTAAAGAGCATGATTTAGACAAAGAAAAAGATGATTACAATATAGAGATGTAATCATCTTTTCTAACATTCATTTACAAACTCGACTATTATGTATCTATTTAATTTTTATTAATTTATTACGCCAGTTAATTTTATATAAAGAATTTTTGAGCCATCACTATTTTTGTTTGTCCAATATTCTATCTCATTAAATGTGTTGATATTTGATCCTATCCCTTGACTATTGATATGTTCTATTATATCTTCATCTTTTAATGATGAATTAAACACTTTAACAATTTTAACTATTAGTTTTTTTATTTCAACGTCATCATTTTTACCATTGTCTATATAAACGCTGACCTTGTTGGTTAATAAACCACCAGTTATGATTGAATCGAAACCATCTATATTTATTTTTACCTGATCTTTATGATCACTTCCATGATGATGATACACAGTCAACATATCACTAGTAATCTTTGTTTCAGGATATAAATTGTTATATAAATTTATAAACTTATTAATATTTTCATCATCTTTGTAATATTCAATTAATTTTTTTTCTTTAATTTTTAATGTAATTGGATCATAAATATCAACAGTATTATCTACACTATAAATATATTTATTATCCAATTTTATGGATATAAGATTTTTTCCATCCATTTCTATTAGAAAATCTTTATAATTCTTATTTTTTAGACTTAGTTTATCACATGTATAAGAGTTGGAAAAATAACCGTTTATATTATCTATTCCAACTAGTTCGTCTAACTTGTCATATGTTTCTTGTGAATAACATTCAATTATTCTATTTTTCTTTTCTTCTTCATCCTGCAAACTACCTATTGCAGCGATTATAAAAAATATAATCCACATAATAACAACAATAAAAATTTTTTTCTTTTTATCTAATTTATTAGATTTTAAAATGAAATATGTAGCAGTAAATGGTAATAGAAAAATCCATGCCAAAATTAACCACAATGTTTTATTTTTATTTTTTTGTAAATAATTATTATTTATATAATTTTCATTTTTATTTTCTTGCTGTGCCCTTATTCTACCTTTCTCAAACTCATATCCGCTTTTTTCCATGTCATCTAACTTGTGATGTTTTACTTCATCATCAATTTTAAAATCTGAATGACAAAATTCACAATGTACATCTTTTATCTCGGAATCAACTTTTAATTTAGCACCACAATTTTTACATTTCATTTCAATTAATTTCATATATATCAACTCCCAACTAACATAATTATACACAATACATCCAAACCATAAATTAATTATTCAATTACTGCTCTTACTTTTAAATACATTATAACATCAATTACTGTAATATTAAACAAATTGACTAAAAAATGTTGAAATTTTCAATTAATATTGTATATTTGGAAAAGTTATAGATGTATACAACAATTGGCTCCATAAAGAAATACGATTGAACTTTTCAAATTTTTTATTACAACTAACTCACATTTGAGTTAGTTTTTTTGTGTATCAAATCCCATGTGTCAAGACTTAAAAGTAAAGAAATGATGGTATTTATGATAAATATTATTAAACAAGAAGTTGTTATTGAAAAGACCTTTAAAGAAGTTAGAACTATAGGAGCTTTAACACCAAATCTTAAGATTTAGTGTTATTTTCATCAATATTTTCACTCTCATCAGGTCTATCAACATTATTAATTGCATCTTTCATATCTTTATATAACGAATTATGTGGCAATACATTTAATCTATCAGATGCAAATAAGGTCCTTCCCTCAATATAATTGGCTATTCTATTACTTGAATACGAAATAGATTCGATAGAGTCTTCTATTTTAGATAATTGATTTCTTCCATATATATTTTTCTTAAAAGATATAGTTCTTGAATAATTGATATATTTATTATCATTTCCTTGAATATATGAAATGTCAATATCTAACACAGGAAATACTTCCGTATCTATTCTTTCACCATAAATGCCAATTATACCTTGCACTTCTTCTGTAGGATATAGCATAAATTCACTTTTAAATAAATCGTCTAACATTAATTTATTATTATCACCATTATTTTTAAGCCTTTGAATTTTTAACTTAATCTTTTTTGCTTCAGTCATGCCATTATTTTTAACTGCTAATACAAGCATTCCGTTTATTTGATAGAATTCGAATGATAGTAAGGGCTTCAAACTATTAATATACATTTTATTATTCTTTATATTTGAAACAACTGTAACGATTAAGGCTCCTAAGGCAATCATTGCAGAAATTAAAGCAATTATATTAGAAATATTGTTATCCTTTAAAATTTCGATTATTTCATTTAATTGATCTTTTATATACATGAACATCATCACTCCTCTTATCAGATATTATACCATATATATTTAGAAGTCTTATTAATTAAAAAATTAAGGAAAATGTAAAGAGGTTTGTTGCAAAAAGCTAAAAATATGTTATATTATATTTAGTGATTGATATTTATGTATCAATTCGTATATTGGAAAAAGTTGTAGATACCTACGACATTGGCTCCAGATTGATAGGAAACTCGAACTTTTCGAGTTTAAGTAATAAATGCTAACTAGAAATAGTTAGTTTTTTTGTTATTTAAGAAAGGAAAGTGATGAGTTATGACAATAGAAACTAAAAAACTTGTAATAAGTGAAGAATTAAAAAGAAAGGTTGAAATGATATGTAAGTTTGCTTATGTGGAATATTCCTTTACTAATGGATATAT
>OLHE01001381.1_pt1 | contig 15957 bp, 13 predicted proteins | sample 1605821 | NCBI WGS metagenome assembly OLHE01 (sample SAMN03283250) | human gut metagenome | biome: human-associated habitat; material: feces | host: Homo sapiens | place: USA | collected 2013
TTTTCAATTCTTCCATAAGCTCTTCAATAGAATGAACGATTATGGCATCTTTCACCTTGTAATTCTCATTTCTGGTAAGAACGATGTTTATGCGGTTTTTAAGAGGAAGCCCTCCTGGGAAACTCTCCAGGTTCTTTCTTCCCATAACACAAACCTTGCCAGTGGTCTCCTGACGAAACATTTTCATATCCGCCGGAATGCTTACAAGAAGCTTATTGTCTTTTCCAATTCCCCAGTTTTTGTCAGCAGCTACTATTATTTTCATTTCTTATAATCTCCTTTATACGAACTCCTAGAGCATGTCTAAAAATCATTCCCGCAATCTGCACGCCCCACTTTGCGGGAGATTTTGCCCAAATTCGGTTGCCGTAGCCCGCTACAGCAGCCTCACCATATCTGAAACGCATGCGGCATTGGAACCCTTTCTCATTTACTCCATGTTTAAATGGCAATCGGAATATTTTTAATCTGAGGCCAGGTCTGATAATTCTCCACGATCAGATCATCCGTGGTAAAATCATAGAAATTCTTCACATTCGGATTCAGTTTCACAGTCGGTGCCGGATAAGGTGTCCTGGAAATCAGCTCCTTGATAACCGGAACATGTCTGTCATAAATATGACAATCCGCGATCACATGTACCAGCTCACCGGCTTCCATGTCACAGCATTGTGCGATCATCATAAGAAGAAGGGAGTACTGGCATACATTCCAGTTATTTGCAGCCAGGATATCCTGGGAGCGCTGGTTCAAAATGGCATTTAAAGTCAGCTTGTCCTTTCCAGGCTCCTTTGTTACATTGAAGGTCATAGAGTAAGCACATGGGTAAAGATTCATCTCATGAAGATCTTCATGCACATAAATATTGGTCATAATACGACGGCTGTATGGATTATTCTTCAGATCATAAAGAACACGGTCTACCTGATCCATCATGCCTTCTTTGTACTGATGCTTCACACCCAGCTGATAACCATACGCTTTTCCAATGGAGCCATTCTCGTCAGCCCAGCTATCCCAGATATGGCTGTGAAGGTCATGAATGTTGTTTGATTTCTTCTGCCAGATCCAGAGGATCTCATCCATAGCGCTCTTTAATGCGGTCTTGCGAAGGGTCAGCGCTGGAAATTCCTTTCTCAGATCATAACGGTTCACAACACCAAAACGTTTGATCGTATAAGCAGAAGTGCCATCCTCCCACACTGGCCGGACCTTCTCCCCTTCTGTACTGGTTCCGTTCTCAATTACGTCTTTACACATATCTATAAAAATATGATCAGCTAAACTCATACCTGTCTTTTTCCTCCTGGTCTCCATTGTGCGTTCTTTATAGCAACACGATACCTGGCTGCCAGAGTCTCTCCCCACCAAGTATCTCGCTGCTTTTCATACTTCAACAATTTTAGCATAGATTCCTGTAAATAACAAGTTCTTTGCCCTCCTGTCTCCCTTCTGCTTGCTCTGGTTTTATTGTTTTTTCAAAGCCTTGTCAAATCACCTTTTTCTTTACAATCTTATTTTCCCATGTTATAGTAAACCCCATGAAGAAAATTTTAATCCATTTACTGAAACCTCTTTCTTTTCTTCCTGCAATTCTGATGATGTATCTGATTTATTCATTTTCAGCCCAGACAGGGGAGGTGTCCGGAGCCCTAAGCTATGAAGTCAGCTACCAGATTGTGGAAACCAAGAATGAAGTTCTCAACGAAAACAAAACTTATGACGAGCTCGCCTATTCTGCCAGCTCCATCGAATTTTATGTGCGAAAAGCCGCTCACATGACAGAGTACTGTCTGCTTGCCATTGCCATTTCTTTCCCACTTTATGTTTACGGAGTAAGAGGTATCTGGCTGATCCTGCTGGCAGGCGCCATCTGCGTAGGCTTCGCAGGATTAGACGAGTACCACCAGTCTTTCGTGGCAGACCGCGGGCCTTCTGTACGAGATGTGAGCATCGACAGTATCGGGGTTACAGCGGGAATCCTGCTGGTGCAGGCATTCTGCTGGTCCACCCTACATAATCCAAGCGGGAAACGCAGGCGCAGGAAACGGCGCTAGAGCATGTATTTCAACAAAAAAACAGACTTCTGATTGATTATCACTCATTCAGAAGCCTGTTTATTTTTTTATATTTAGTATTGTATTCGTAATTTCGTGCTGTTATAATCATAAAACGCAAAAGTAACCGCCCGGTCTGCAAACTAGTACATCGTTCTCGAAATAACTACACCACTCATTTTTCATACATATATTAACACTATCTAATATATCAATTTCTTTTCAAAAAACATTACTCTCTATTCTTCATCCTCTGTCGCATCCCCTAACTGGCTAACCAGATTAGCGCGGTCAGCAATAGACATTTTCTTATTCAAGGATGAAGTACTTTCCATTTTAGATTCAACTGTCCTTGAAGTTTCTGTCTCAGAAGCCTGCGCTTCACTTTCTGCATTCGACTCCTTCTGAATCTTGCCAGCCTTTATGTTGCCGCGGATTCCATTGATCACGAAAGCCACGCCAAGCACAATAAAAATCACTCCCGCAACCATAAAGCCAGGACTGCTGCCCTCAGCACCATTTATTACATTCTGGCAAAGTGAAACACCAAGATAAGCCACATAAACCCCTGCCAGAATCATAACCAGGCAGGTTCTCATAGGCATAGCAGACTTCCCATTTCTGGCTTTCTGCTTCTCATTTACATCAGTCTCTTCCAGATTCTTATTTTCCATATTCATCCCCCTTATGAAATAGCAAACTGACTCTCATACAGATTCGCATAGAAGCCCTTCTTCGCCAGCAATTCCTCATGTCTGCCCTGCTCGATAATATTTCCGTCCTTCATGACCAGGATCAGATCTGCCTCCTGAATAGTGGAAAGACGATGTGCTACAATAAAGCTGGTTCTTCCTTCCATCAACTCTGCAAAAGCCTTCTGCACCTTCACCTCAGTACGGGTATCAATGGAAGAAGTGGCCTCATCCAGGATCAACATAGCCGGGTGCATCAGCATAACCCTTGCAATGCAAAGAAGCTGCTTCTGTCCCTGGGAAATATTTCCGCCTCCCTCTGAAATCACGGTATCATAGCCGTTTGGCATACGCTTGATAAAACTGTGGGCATGTGCATGCTTAGCTGCCTCCATAACCTTTTCCAAAGTCGCATCCGGCTTTCCATAGGCAATGTTCTCGCGGATGGTTCCTGCCTTCAGCCAGGTCTCCTGAAGCACCATACCAAAGTTTCGTCTCAGGCTGTCTCTTGTAAGCTCTCTTACCGGATAACCGCTTACCTTAATCTGTCCCTTATCTACATCATAGAATCTCATAAGAAGGTTGATCATAGTGGTCTTACCGCATCCGGTAGGTCCGACGATGGCGATCCTCTGTCCAGGTTTTACGTCAATGGAAATATCAGTAAGAAGCGGAACTTCTTTTCTGTAAGAAAAGGAAACACTCTCCACGCTTACACGGCCGTCTGCTTTCTCCAGCTCCCAAGCATCTGGCGCATCTGGCTCCTGTGCCGGTGTATCAATAAAGTCAAAGAGACGTTTTGCACATGCCAGCGCATTCTCCAGCTCTGTGATAACGCCGGAAATCTCATTAAACGGCTTGGTATACTGATTTGCATAGTTCAGGAAGCTGGTCAGCTGTCCCACAGTCATACCGCCCTTAATTACTGTAAATGCACCAAAAATTCCAACTGCTGTGTAAACAAGACCATTTACAAAGCGTGTGGATGGGTTTGTAATAGAGGAAAAGAAAATCGCTTTGATTCCGCAGACGCGAAGCTCTTCATTTACTTTTCCAAACCTTTCATTAGCTCTCTCCTCATAGGAAAAAGCCTGCACGATCTTCTGATTTCCAACAAGCTCTTCCACAATAGAAGTCATCTCCGCTCTCTTCTCGGACTGCTCCTGAAACATGCGGAAGGTTCTGCCTGCGATAAAGCTTGCCACGAACAGGGAAATCGGAGTGAGCAAAATAACGATCACTGTGATCTTCACACTGATGGAAAGCATAAATCCAATGGTTCCAAAGATGGTCAGCACACCGGTAAACAGCTGGGTAAAGCCCATAAGGAGACCATCTGAAAACTGACTGACATCAGAAACAATACGGCTTAAAATATCTCCTGGCTGATTGGCATCTATATAAGATACCGGCACCTCCTGAAGATGGGCAAACGCCTGGCTTCGCACATCCTGCACCACGCTGTAGGTAACCTGGTTGGTAAGAAGGTTCATCACCCACTGGGAAACTGCATTTCCCACAACGATCACAGCCAGAGTTCCAAGTACCTTTAAAAGTCCGGCTACATTTACATTTCCCGGACCTACGATATTATCTACACCGTTACCAATAAGAATGGGTGTATACAGGGTAAATCCAACGGTGACAAGCGCTGTCAGAAGCATAATGATAATTTTTGCTTTGTAAGGGCTGATAAATTTCAGTACCCTCTTCATAGTCTCTTTATTCCTTCCCATCAGCGGTTCACCTCCTGTTCGGAAAGCTGTGACAGGCAGATTTCTCTGTAGACCTCACAGGATTCCATAAGCTCTTTGTGTGTTCCCACACCAGCCAGCTCACCATCATCCAGAACCAGGATCTTATCTGCCTGCTTGATGGAGGTTGCTCTCTGGGAAACGATAAACACAGTCATTCCCTTTGTCTGCTCATGAATGGCATGACGAAGAGCCGCATCTGTGGCAAAGTCAAGGGCAGAAGCACTGTCATCCATGATCAAGATCTCCGGATCTCCCACCAGTGCTCTTGCTATGGTAAGACGCTGGCGCTGTCCGCCGGAAAGATTGGCGCCGCCCTGACTTACCATGGTATTTAAGCCCTCCGGCTTACTTTTTACAAAACCACTTGCCTGCGCAATGGAAAGAGCCCGTTGGATTTCTTCTTCGGAAGCGTCCTCTTTGCCCCATTTCATATTGTCACGGATGGTTCCCTTAAACAGAACTGCCTGTTGTGGTACCATCCCCACCTTTTTACGAAGCTGTGAAAATGGATATTCTTTTACATTATTTCCATCAATTACCACATTACCGGAAGTTACGTCATAGAAGCGTGGGATCAGATTGACCAGAGTGGATTTACCACATCCGGTACCACCAATGATACCGATGGTCTCACCTGGTTTTGCCGTAAAGGAAATATGGGAAAGTGCCGGCTCCTTGCTGCCTGCATAGGTAAAGCTCACATCTTCAAAGACAACTCTTGCAGCGCCTGCATTTTCTTTCTGAACACTATTGCCCTGATCCGTGAGAGACGGCTGTGTATCCAGCACCTCATTCAGACGCACACCGGAAGCCATAGCCTTTGTCACTGCCACGATCAGGTTTGCAAGAGCGATCAGTGCGATCAGGATCTGGTTCATATAGTTTACAAGGGCAACCACTTCCCCCTGTGTAAGAATACCCACAGACACTTCCTTGCTTCCATACCAGAGGATTCCGATAATGGCAAAGTTCATGATAACCGTAGTGGCAGGATTCAGAAGTGCGGAAATTTTTCCCGCTCTTACCTGCACCTTGGTGTAATCGTCGTTTACTTCTGAGAATTCTTTATATTCTTCCTGCTGTCTTCCAAAAGCCCTTACCACTCTGGCACCCACATGATTCTCTCTGGTGATCAGGGAAATTCTGTCCAGGAAGGACTGAGCCTTTTTGTAAATTGGCACTGTTGTGCGCATAATTCCGTAAATTACAATGGAGATCACCGGAACCGCAATCAGGAAGATCAGGCCAATCTTCACATCAATGGTAAAGGACATGATCACTGCACCCACAACAATAAAAGGAGAACGAAGGAACAGACGAAGTACCATGTTCACACCAGTCTGTGCCTGATTCACGTCATTGGTGATCCTTGTCACAAGGGTAGGAGTTCCAAGCATATCCAGTTCTCTGTAAGAAAGCCTGCTGATATGGGAAAAAAGCTCCTTGCGAAGGGCAGTGCTGAATCCCATGGCTGCCTTTGCAGAAAAATACTGTGCAGTCAGAGAGCATGCAAGGCCAATCACTCCAAGCAGTACCATGATCACACACTGGTGCCAGATGTAGACATTGTCCTGATTCTTAATGCCGATATCCATGATTCTGGCAACAACCAGAGGCACGATCAGCTCAAAGGTGGCCTCCAGCATTTTGAACAAAGGAGCCAGAAAACTTTCTTTCTCATAGCCCTTCAAAAATATAAGCAATCTCTTCATCTTACTTCTTATTCTCCTGGATTCGTCCGTATAATCTGGTCATGGCGTTAATTCTGTGAATGATCTCATCCGTAAGCTGACCTCTTGTAAGACGCCATTTCCAGTTGTCTCCCAAAGTAGACGGCGTATTCATTCTCGCTTCATTTCCAAGACAGAGATAATCCTGCAAAGGTACTACGCACACTTCTGCTACTGAGGACTGTGCCGCCCGGATAAGCCCCCATACACATTCATCTGTGTCCTTATCCTCACAGGCTGTGTACTGGTTCACGTAGGCTCTGTTTGACTGGGTAAGGTTCCCAAGCCAGCCCTTCGTAGTCTCATTGTCGTGGGTTCCAGTGTATACAATGCAGTTTTTGTCATATCGGAAAGGAAGATATACGCTCTCGCCGCTTTCATCAAAGGCAAACTGAAGCACCTTCATACCCGGATATCCGGATTCTGCCAGAAGCTCCCTGACACTGTCTGTAAGGAATCCCAGATCCTCTGCGATCACATCCAGATCCTTAATTTTCTCCTCCAGAACCTCGAACAATTCTATTCCAGGACCTTTTTCCCACTTTCCGTTCTCAGCGGTCTTATCTCCATAGGGAACTGACCAGTACTCGTCAAAACCGCGGAAATGATCGATCCGGACCTTGTCGTACAGCTTCATACAGTGAGTCATACGAAGGATCCACCAGTTATAACCTGTTTTCTTATGATATTCCCAATTATAAAGCGGATTTCCCCACAGCTGACCAGTTGCGGAAAAAGCGTCTGGAGGACATCCTGCCACTGCTGCCGGTGTAGCCTCCTCATCAAACTGGAACAGATCCGGGTTCGCCCATGCATCTGCGCCATCAAAAGCCACATAAATAGGAAGATCACCGATGATCTTAATACCTCTGTCATTTGCATATTTCTTCAGCCGGTTCCACTGGCGGTAGAACCAGAACTGCTGAAAGGCATAGAAGCTGATATCTTCCTTCAGCTCCTCTCTTGCCTTAGCAAGTGCCTCCGGCTTACGTGTCTTTAAGTCCTCCGGCCACTGATTCCAGGAAATTCCCTCCAGGCTGTCCTTTATTGCCATATAAAGACAATAATCTGCAAGCCAGAAGCCCTGCTCTTTCTCAAAGGCTTCCATCTCCTCACGGATCAGCTGAAGCTCCTTTTCTTTCCCATCCATCTGGTAAAAACGTCTGTAAGCCTTCCGAAGAAGGGAAAATCTGGAAAGATAAACCTTCTCATAGTCCACATAGCTTCTGCTGCCGCCCCAGTCACATTCTGCACATTCTGCTGCTGTGAGAAGGTCTCTCTGGATCAATTCCTCCAAATCAATGAAATAAGGATTTCCTGCAAATGTGGAAAAAGACTGGTAAGGGGAATCCCCGTATCCGGTAGGTCCAAGTGGCAGGATCTGCCAGTATTTCTGACCCGCTTCTGCAAGCTGATCTACAAAAGCGTAAGCTTCTTTAGAAAAACATCCGATTCCATAGTTGGAAGGGATACTGGATATAGGCAATAAAATACCGCTGGCTCTCATCATATGTTCCTCCTGTCTGGTTCAATAACCATTATCTGCTTATTATACCGCTATCATGCATAATCGGTCAACAGAATAAAACAGCTTCGCAAATTTTATCCTGCTTTCGTTGCTGCTCAAAAAACAGGCACCCGGAAAAATTCCGAATGCCTGTCATTTTCTTCTGCATCACATTTAAGTAATACCAAAAGACTTATATTCTTTTGACTTGATTATTTCTTACTTGTATAACCGAAGAAGAAGTATCCAAGTGGTGTGTAGTACATGCCGTCAATGTCTGGATTGAGCATATATGGCTGTGTATAGAAGTAGATCGGAGCAAGCACGCTGTCCTGTCCAATGAGGATATCCTCAGCTTCGTGGAATGCTTTCATACGCTCTTCCGGATCGGAAGTAGCTTTTGCTGCATCGATCGCTGCATCATAGTCTGGGTTAGAGTACTGAGCGTCGTTGTTACCGCCGTCTGTGTACCACATATCCAGGAATGAGCAAGGATCGTTGTAGTCTGCGATCCAGCCGTTACGGGCGATCTGGAAGTTACCATCTTTTCTGTTCTGAAGGAATACGTTCCAATCCTGGTTGTTCAGGTTAACAGTTACACCAAGCTCTGTCTGCCACATGTTCTGAAGAGCCTCACCGATCTTCTTGTGGTTATCAGCTGTGTTGTACAGATACTCTACAGTCGGGAAGCCTTCGCCGTTCGGATAACCAGCGTCTGCAAGAAGCTGACGGGCCTCTTCGCAGTTAGCCTCATAATCCTCATCGGAAATGCTGTAGTAAGAACCGCCTACTGTACGGAAGTCATCACTACCAGCACCAGCTGCATCATTTACACCGTTCGGTACATATCCGTCAGCCGGAACCTCACCAGCCTGAGAAACGTTCTCTACGATGTAGTTACGGTCGATTACAAGTGAGAATGCTTTACGGATGTTAGGGTCAGAGAAAACTTCGTCCTCTGTGTTGAAGCATACATAGTAGGTTCCAAGATAGTCACCAATCTCAAGCTCGCCAGAAGCAAGGTAGGTCGGGATCTCGTCTACAGGAAGGTTCTCGATGAAATCAAGCTCTCCGTTGTTGTAACCTTTGAGCATTGCGTTGTTGTCATCAAGAAGTGTAAACTTGATAGTATCCGGTCCAAGATTCTCATAGTCATAGTAGTTCTCGTTTTTCTCCATGGAGATGTAAGCATTGTGAGACCACTCTGTCATTTTGTATGGTCCATTGCCAATGTATGTGCTTGGATCAAATGTCCAGTTGTCACTGCTCTCTACCATATCCTGACGAACCGGGAAGGTTGCCGGGAATGCCATGATTTCTTCGAAATACGGGCAGTCATAGGTAAGATCGATCTGAAGAGTCTGATCATCAACTGCTGTAATTCCAAGAGTGCTTGGATCCGCACTTCCGTCAGCAACTGCGTCATATCCTTTTACCATGTCGATCATGTAGCAGTAATCTGCTGCTGTCTCAGGATTTGCTAGACGCTGCCATGCATAAACGAAGTCACCAGCTGTTACAGCCTGTCCATCAGACCATTTGATTCCGTCACGAAGTTTAACAGTGTAAGTAACTGTACCATCTTCGTTCTCGGCCTTTTCCCAGGACTCAGCCTGTCCAGGAGCTGTGACAGCATTTCCTTCACCATCATTTACCCATTTAGCCAGACCTTCGAACATATGGTTGCACATGATAGCTCCATCAACTGCAGAGTTCAGTGCAGGGTCAATTGTCTGTGGTTCAGATGCGATACAAAGGTTCAGGTTGAATCCTTCGTCAGATGCTGTATCCTCGGCGAATACAGGAGTTGCTGCCATGCTTAATACCATAGCTGCAGTCAGTGCCATAGACATAAATTTTCTTCTCATTACATTTCCTCCTTTATGCTTTTTTGCGCCGCATGAGAGATGAGAATCGACGCTTGTATTCATCAGCTCTTCCGTGAAGAAGAACGAAATACCTAAACTTCCTTTATTTGTCCAGCAAATGGCAGGCTGCCCAGTGGCCCGGCTCATGCTCTCTGAACACAGGAGTTACCTGGCTGCACTTTTCAGTGGCATATGGACATCTGGTGTGGAAACGGCATCCGCTTGGCGGATTCATAGGACTTGGCACGTCTCCTTCCAGAATAATACGCTTTCTTGTCCGGCTCAGCTTTGGATCCGGAACCGGAACTGCGGAAAGCAGGGTCTGTGTATATGGATGGATCGGATGTCTGTTCAGCTCATAGCTCTCGCCCAACTCAACAAGAGAGCCAAGATACATAACACCGATTCTGTTGGAAATATGACGGACAACGGAAAGATCATGGGCAATGAACAGATAAGTCAGACCCATCTGCTCCTGCATGTCTTCCAGCATGTTTACCACCTGTGACTGGATAGAAACATCCAATGCGGAAATCGGCTCGTCACAGACGATGAACTCCGGTTTTACTGCAAGGGCGCGGGCAATACCAACACGCTGCTGCTGACCGCCGGAAAACTCATGTGGATAACGGTTTGCATGCTCTGTATTTAATCCAACCTGCGCCAGCAGCTCTTTGATCATGTCAGCGCGGTCTTTCTTACTCGCTGCAAGCTTGTGGATATCAATGGCCTCTCCAATGATCTCACCAACTGTCATTCGAGGATCCAGGGAAGCGGACGGATCCTGGAAAATGATCTGCATTTTTCTTCTGTAGGGAAGCATTTTGGCAGCTTTGGCTTTTCCAAGAGGTTTGCCGTCTTTATCCAGAGGATTGTCGTAAATGGTTTCGCCATCATAAATAATCTTTCCTCCGGTTGGCTCATAAAGGCGAAGAATCGTTCTTCCCAGTGTAGTCTTTCCACATCCGGACTCTCCTACAAGACCGAGTGTTTCACCTTTTTTGATATAAAGGGAAACATCCTGTACAGCCTGTACCCCCGGACCTTTTATGCCGTTTACCGGAAAATATTTTCGTAAATTCTCAATTTCAAGAAGCTTCTTTTCTTCTGCCATTTATTTCTCCTCCTTGTTCATAAGCTCCTGAACCCGAAGCCAGCAGGCGGAACGATGTTTCTCGCCCACTTCCACGTAAGGAGGCATTTTCTTCAGACAGATCTTCATGCAATGCTCACAACGTGGAGCAAACGGACATCCTTCCGGCGGATTCAGCATATCAACCGGGGTTCCCTCGATTGGGATCAGTCTTTCATAGCTCTCGGCATCAACACGGGGCATGGAACGAAGAAGACCCTTTGTATATGGATGTGCAGGCTCGTAGAAAATGTCATCTACAGGTCCCTGCTCCACAATTTTACCTGCATACATAACGGATACCTTGTCACAGATATCTGCCACAACACCAAGGTTGTGTGTGATGAAAATGATTCCCATTCCGGTCTTTTTCTGAAGATCCTTCATCAAGTCAAGGATCTGTGCCTGAATGGTAACATCAAGGGCTGTGGTCGGCTCATCTGCGATCAGAAGCTGCGGATGGCAGATCAGTCCCATAGCGATCATGACACGCTGTCTCATACCGCCGGAAAACTCGTGTGGATACTGCTTCATACGCTTCTCCACATTATTGATTCCAACCAGTTCCATCATTTCCATGGCACGTTTCTGGGCTTCTTCTTTGCTGATTTTCTTATCATGGGCACGAAGAGCTTCCACAAGCTGATTTCCGATGGTGTAAACCGGATTCAGACAGGTCATGGGATTCTGGAAAATCATAGCTACTTTGTTTCCGCGGAACGCAGTCATCTCTTCCTTGGAAAAAGAAAGGACATCTTTTCCCTCGAAGGTAATGGAGCCTCCGATAACTTTACCTGGGGACTGAAGAAGCCCCATAATAGAATATGCCTCCTGGCTCTTTCCAGAACCAGATTCTCCAACAACTCCCATAACTTCGCCATAATCAAGGTCATAGGAGATACCGCCAACGGCTTTTACCTCGCCGGCCGGGGTAAAGAAGGAGACTTTCAGGTCTTTTACTTCCAGCAATTTATTTTTCTGTTCAGACATTGTTCTCCTCCTCTCTTATTTCTTCAGCTTCGGATCAAGAGCATCGCGAAGTCCATCGCCAAACAGGTTGAATGCAAGGATCATAATGCTCAGGATCACGGAAGGTACGATCAGTCTGTAAGTATAAGTGTACATACCGCTAAGTGCGTCTGTTGCCATGGATCCAAGGCTTGGAAGAGGTGCGGAAACACCAACTCCAAGGTAGGATAAGAAGGATTCCAGGAAAATTGCAGACGGTATCTGCAGGCAGGTAGTAACAACGATCTGTCCGATACAGTTTGGAAGCAGATGACGGCGGATGATTCTGCCGCCAGATGCACCAAGTGCTCTTGCTGCGGTTACATATTCCTGCTGTTTCAGCTGAAGTACCTGGCCACGGATAATACGGCTCATGGTAACCCAGTATAACAGACCAAATGCAATAAACATGGAGATCAGGTTCGGTCCAAGTACATTGACAAAGGATTTCATAGGACTGGTTCCTGATGAATTCACATAGTCAGTAAGGATTGGTTTCAGTGCAGTTGCGATCAAAAGGACAACCAGCATCTCCGGAACTGCATAAATAAGTTCAACAATACGCTGCATCACTGCGTCCACCTTGCCGCCACAGTAACCGGAAATAGCACCATAAAGGGCGCCGATCACCAGTACCAGGATAGCTGCGAATACGCCGACAGACATGGAAACACGGGCACCATACATAACACGGACCAGAATATCACGGCCATACATGTCAGTACCAAACACATGTGGGAATACTTTTTCCCCATTTGCCTTGCGCTCAAGCTCTGCCTGGGAATAACCGAAAATATGCTTCTTGATTCCAAGCTCCTTGCGGACGGAATCCTCATCTACACTCTGCTCCTCAGAAGAGTCTTCTGAAGGTTTTGCAGCAACTTTTGCTTTTGCACGGATAACTGCTTCATCTTTCTTTGTAAATTTCTCGCCCTTTTTCTCAGCTTCTGCTTTCGCCTGGGCGATCATTTCATCTACATCCACTACATCGGACTGGGTTCTGGAAGCGATCTCGTCGTTCACACGCTGGGTGTCCTCCAGTGTGTAGTGATAGGGATAAAGGTTCTCAGCACCTTTGTTAAACTCGTCATAGCCATATGGAATCAGAAGCGGGCCCACAAAGGCAAACAAAAACAGGAATACGATCACACCAAGTGCAACCATAGCCACCACATTTTTCTTTAATCTTCTCCAGGCATCTTTCCAGTAGGAAACACTCTGGCGGTCCTGAATAAAATCATCCTTCTCCTGTCTGGACGCAGATGCAAAATCATCCGGACTTAAATCCTGAAGGAGGTTCTCAATATCCGGCTGAAGACTCACCGGACATTTCTTAATCTTCTTATCTTCTGCCACGATCATTCTCCTCCTTTCGCAAGGCTGATTCTCGGGTCAGCAACCTTATAAAGGAGGTCTACAACCAGGTTCATCAGAATAATAAATGCTGCCAGGAAAATGGTAGTTCCCATAATAACCGGATAATCACGGTTCTGGATGGACTGTACGAAGTAACGTCCAAGTCCTGGAATTGAGAATACGCTCTCTACAACAAAACCACCACAAAGGGTAAAGGCCACCTGCGGTCCTAAGTATGTAATAACCGGAATCAGTGCATTTCTAAGAGCATGTTTGAAAATAATCTTTTTGTTCTTCAGACCTTTGGCGCGGGCTGTCTTAATGTACTCCTGGCTTAAGGAATCCAGCATGGCAGAACGTGTCTGACGTGCTGTATAGCACATTGGGTAAAAGCCCAGGGCAAAGCATGGCAGTACATAGGCACGCCATCCCTGCGACGGATCAAAAATAGACGGAAACAGATTCAGTGCATTGTTTCCAGTCAGGGTTACCAGAAGAACAGATGCCACAACGAAGCTTGGCATGGAGATTCCAAGTGTACAGATCACACGAAGAATGCTGTCTGTCAGCTTGCCTCTCTTAAATGCGGCAAGACAGCCAAGAGGTACACCCACCAGAATCGCCCATGCAAGTGCAAGTGCACCTACCTTGGCAGATACCGGGAACATATCCACGATAATGTCAAGAACTGCACGGTTCTTCTGCATCTTAAGTGATACACCGAAGTCACCGTGAAGAATATTTTTCAGATACATAAACAGCTGTACATAGACAGGCTTATCCAGTCCATATTTGGCATTCAGTGCAGCCAGTGTGGTCTCGGAAGGTGTTTTTTCACTGAGCCATGGGCTTCCAGGTACAGCATTCATCAGCAGGAAGGTAAGACAGGCTACCAGAAAGATAGTCAGAATCGCCATTCCAAGTCTTTTTGCAAAATACTTTCCCATTTTTCCTCCTTATTTTTTCCGGTCGAAAACATTTATTTCGTTTTCCTTTATGAGAGATGTCGTCAAAAATACCACACCCATATCAGACTGATTTCTGACCAGAGTTCATTTTTATAATATGTGAAAAAAATTATAGCATTTCAATTTGCTTTATTCAAGTAACATTTTAAACTTTAGAACAGTGACAATGCAATTTTTTAAGCTTGTACTATTTTTTAGTGCTATTATGGTGTGTTTTTTGTGTATTTTATACAAAGACATTTGTTTGTTTCACAAGCGCAGATTGTTTGTCATAACACTACAGCATGTTTAAAAAAGACTTGGGAGCCTGTTTCAAAAATCATTTCTGCAATCTATATAAAACTAATCTATTTTTTAGTTCAAAAAAAGAAGGACACCAGCTTGGCATCCTTCCCTCTCAATTCTTACCAGTTCCCCTTTTGCTTCATCCGGCTCCGTATCTTTGCCGCAGCTCATAAGAAAAGCCACACCCAGAAGAACCAGCAGCAGAATCCAGCCTTTTTTTCTCATATAGTTCTCCATTTCACACTGTATTTCTGTGAGTATGTGCAAAATAGAGCATCTTATGCATAATGGACGTCTTTTCTCAAAAGCCCTTTTTCTTTATATAAAAGGCAATGTCGTGATAAACCCTCTTCCGGTCTGTCTCGTTCAGAATTTCGTGGCGCATTCCCGGATACAGCTTGCCTTTCACGTCTACATAACCGGCGCGCCGCATATCCTGCACTGCTTTTGCAAAATGACGCACGTTGATCATACAGGGATCATCAGAGCCACTGACAAAAAGCACGGGCATTTTCGGTCTGGTGCAGTGCCAGTGCTTTACGTCGTAAGCACGCTTCATCAGCTCAAAAAGTGCCAGATAGCCATCATCTGTAAACGTAAAGCCACAAAGTTCAGAATCGGAGTACTCCTGAGCTGCTGCCTTATTGGCACAGATCCAGGAAGTACAGTTTTTGTCCTTGCGGAAGCGCATCACATTTCCGGCAAAGGAAAGGGTTTCGATGACTTTACTCTTGTGGGCTGGTCCAAACACAGCACTTTCCATATGGGCAATTGCTTCTCCAAGAGATCTTGCCCCATTCTTGCTTGGAGAACCGCAAACGATCAGCATGTCCATGCAGTCATCATGATCTCTTGCAAAAGCGCGCACGGCCAGCGAACCCATACTATGCCCGAATAAGATCAATGGCAGATCCGGAAGCTGCTGGTGCATTTCCCGGTTCACCACCTCAATATCCTTTAGGATTGCATCCGCGCCGCCGCCATACATATATCCCAGGTCATCCAGCGCCCGCACACTTTTCCCATGGCCACGGTGATCGTGGATCACGCATACATAGCCTTTTTTGGCCATGTATTCCATAAAGGGAAGATAGCGCTCCTTGTATTCGCTCATCCCATGAACAAGCTGCAGGATTCCTCTGTACGGTGTCTCATCCGGAACCACTGCCAGAACGGAAATATCAAGTCCATCCGCCTCTGATTCTATATAAGCTTCATACTTTGCACCCATAGTTTTTCCGCCTTTCTTCTTTTTTTACATTGCCGGCTTCCTCGTATGCCTTGCGTATTTCGGCGGTGAGGGCGCGGGTGGAAGCTATGGCATCTTCAAGGTCAAAATTATAATTAAGCCCTTCCAAGAATTTATAAAGCTTCTGTCCGGAGATGGGCACAGGGGAAAGGCGCTGAAGCTCCATAAGCTCCGATCGGGCGCGGCGCAGCTCATTTCGCCTGTCAGCGGCTTTGCGCAGCATCTCGTTGGTTATTTCAACGCCGGCTTCCCTGCTTATAAAATCGATAAAACGACGAACCTCACTGATCCAAAGCTGGCGGGAATATGTGCGGTCTATCCCCTGGGGTATCTGAAGCACGTACATTT
>OLHE01001404.1_pt1 | contig 15774 bp, 14 predicted proteins | sample 1605821 | NCBI WGS metagenome assembly OLHE01 (sample SAMN03283250) | human gut metagenome | biome: human-associated habitat; material: feces | host: Homo sapiens | place: USA | collected 2013
CCTTATTGATTGAGTTAAAAGCTCAAATTTTATAAGTAGGTTCCTTTGATAACCGCGATGCGCCAGACGCGCAGACTTGTGAAACGGTCAATAAGAGTAGTAAAAGTATAATTGCTATATAGACTCTGACACGCATGATCCAGAAGTTTTATTTAAAAATCTAAGAGAAGATATTGCCTTTTCTGTTACAGCTGAGAATAAAACAGACGAATACATAGCGAACGCAGGTTTGTGGCTTAGCGCCCTTATCTGCGTTTTTTCTGTATTAAGAAAGTGTTTTGACAAAGGAACCTGGAAAGAGAGGAAATATGAAAGGGAGTCGTTTTAAATTAAACCAGAATCATGCACCGATCCATGAGGCTCTGGAGACTTTCCGGCGAATGAGAGTTGTGCCATTTGATGTCCCTGGTCATAAACGGGGAAGAGGAAATCCGGAGCTGACAGAATTTCTCGGACAAAAATGTGTAGGCGTCGATGTCAACAGTATGAAACCACTGGACAATCTCTGCCATCCGGTATCTGTAATACGGGAAGCAGAAGAACTGGCAGCAGATGCCTTTGGAGCAGCACATGCATTTTTAATGGTAGGGGGCACGACAAGTTCTGTACAGACAATGGTTCTGACTGCCTGCAAACGTGGAGATGAGATCATATTGCCACGTAATGTTCACAGGAGTGTGTTGAATGCACTTGTTTTATGTGGTGCGATCCCTGTTTATGTAAATCCGGAGGTAGACCAGCGGCTTGGGATTTCCCTGGGAATGCAGAGAGAACAGGTAGCAAAAGCGATAAAAGAACATCCAAAGGCAGTTGCAGTGTTAGTAAATAATCCGACTTACTATGGAATATGCAGTGATCTGCGAGCAATTGTTAAGATGGCACATGAGGCAGGAATGATGTGTCTGGTAGACGAAGCGCATGGAACACATTTTTATTTCGGTGGCGGGCTTCCTGTTTCAGCTATGGAAGCAGGCGCAGATATGGCGTCCGTATCCATGCACAAAAGCGGAGGCAGTCTTACACAGTCGAGTCTGCTTCTTACAGGTCCGGACGTACATGCCGGGTATGTGCGGCAGATCATCAATCTGACACAGACAACATCAGGAAGCTATCTTCTGATGTCGAGTCTTGACATTTCAAGAAGGAATCTTGCACAGCGTGGCCGTCAGATTTTCCATCAGGTAGCAGATATGGCAGAATATGCCAGAGAAGAAATCAATGCAATCGGTGGTTATTATGCATTTGGAAAAGAACTGGTAAATGGAAATTCTGTTTTTGATTTTGATATTACAAAATTAAGTGTACATACGTTAGATATCGGACTCGCAGGAATTGAAGTTTATGATATTCTGCGTGACGAATACGATATTCAGATCGAATTTGGAGATATCGGAAATATTCTTGCCTATCTTTCGATCGGAGACCGCGCACAGGAAGTAGAACGGCTTGTGAGTGCACTTGCAGAGATCCGCAGACGTTTTCAGACAGACGGAACAGGACTTCTGAGTCAGGAATATATTGATCCTCAGGTAGTGACCAGCCCACAGGATGCTTTTTATGCAGATAAGTGCAGTCTGCCACTCAGGGAAACAGAAGGTATGGTCTGTAGTGAATTTGTGATGTGTTATCCGCCTGGAATTCCAATCCTTGCGCCTGGGGAACGCATTACAGCAGAAATTCTGGATTATATCGAGTATGCAAAAGCGAAGGGGTGTAATATGACCGGACCGGAAGATCCGGATATTTTGAAACTGAATGTTCTGACAGGGAGGTAATAACAATGGAAATGTGGTTTTCAGAATTCCATACACCGGATGTGAAACACAGTATCCGGGTAAATCGTCAGCTCTTTTCCAGACAGAGTGATTATCAGAGAATTGATATTTTTGAGACACCGGAATTTGGCCGTGTTCTGACTCTGGACGGAAATGTAATGCTGACAGAACGTGACGAATTTATTTATGACGAGATGATCACGCATGTGCCGATGGCGATCCATAAAGAAGCAAAAGAGATTATGGTGATTGGAGCCGGAGATGGTGGTGTCGTTCGTGAACTGACCAGATACGACAGGGTCAGGCACATTGATCTGGTAGAAATGGATCCGATGGTTGTCGAGGCATGCCGTGCATACCTTCCGGAAAATGCATGCAGACTGGATGACAGAAGAGTACATCTTCATTACGAAAATGCACTCCGTTTTATCCGAAGATGCGAGGCGAAATATGATCTCATTATCGTGGATTCCTCGGATCCGTTTGGCCCATCGGAAGGATTGTTTACCCGCGAATTCTATGGAAATTGTTACAATGCGCTGAAAGAGGATGGAATTATGGTCAATCAGCAGGGAAGTCCATTCTACGCAGAAGATGCACATGCAATGCAGCGAAGCCATAAAAGAATTGCCAGTACATTTCAGATCAGCCGTGTTTATCAGGCGCATATCCCAACCTTTGCCGCAGGTTACTGGTTGTTTGGATTTGCCAGCAAAAAATATCATCCCGTAGATGATCTGGACGCAGAAGCATGGAATGCATTAAATCTTCGTACACGTTACTATACAACAAGACTCCATAAAGGAGCATTTTACCTTCCGGCATTTCTGGAAGATATGCTGAAAGAAGTGGAGGAATAATTCATGATTTTACCGAATATAGAAACTTTTATCGGATGCGAAAGCAGCTTTGAGGAAGCATCGATTGTCCTTTATGGTGCGCCATTTGATTCGACGACAAGTTTTCGTCCGGGCGCAAGATTCGGTCCGGCAGCTATGCGTCATGAGAGTTTCGGACTTGAAACTTACAGTCCATATCAGGACAGAGACCTTATGGATATCAGTGTATTTGACAGCGGGGATCTGGAACTTTGCTTTGGAAGCAGTGAAATGGCGCTTTCGGATATTCAAAAGAGAGCAGAAGAAATATTGAAATCAGATAAATTTCCATTGCTTCTGGGAGGAGAACATCTGGTGACGCTAGCAGCAGTACGCGCTGTAGCTGCGAAATATCCGGATCTACATATCATCCATTTTGATGCACATGCAGATTTAAGGGATGATTATCTTGGAGCAAGATTGAGTCATGCATGCGTTCTGCGAAGATGCCATGATCTTCTGGGAGACGGACGTATTCATCAGTTCTGTATCCGAAGCGGAGAGAGAGAAGAATTTAGATTTGCCGCGCAGCATACAGATTTCCATCCACTTTCTTTTGACGGACTGGAAGAGACTGTAAGAGAACTGAAAGAGAAAAATGTACCAATTTATTTTACAATTGATCTGGATTGTCTGGATCCGGCAGTATTTCCGGGAACAGGGACTCCGGAGGCGGGGGGAGTAACTTTCTTAGAGCTTCTTGAAGCCATCCGTACAGTTGCACAGGCAAATGTAGTAGGAGCGGATGTGAATGAACTTGCCCCTATGCTGGATGCAAGTGGTGTCTCAACCGCAACAGCATGTAAGGTTCTTCGTGAACTGCTTCTTGCAATTGCAAAATAAACCGGCAACTTATAAGAGAGCAATTATAAATATACAACTGTTGAAGAAAAGGAGAAGAGTTATGAGCAGAGTACTTGTAATCGGCTGCGGAGGAGTAGCCAGTGTAGCAATTCAGAAATGTTGTCAGGCAGATGAGGTCTTCACAGAACTTTGTATCGCAAGCCGTACAAAGGAAAAATGTGATGCACTTGCAGAAAAGCTAAAAGGAAAGACAAAAACAGTTCTTACGACAGCTAAGGTTGATGCAGACGATGTGGATCAGCTGATCGAACTGATCAATGATTACAAACCGGATCTGGTAATGAACATTGCGCTTCCATATCAGGATCTGACGATTATGGATGCGTGTCTGGCATGTGGCGTAAATTATATGGATACAGCAAACTACGAGCCGGAAGATACGGATGATCCGAAGTGGCGTGCAATTTACGAAAAACGCTGTAAAGAAGAAGGATTTTCAGCATATTTTGATTATTCCTGGCAGTGGGCATACCGCAAAAAATTTGAAGATGCAGGTCTTACAGCACTGCTTGGATGCGGATTTGACCCGGGTGTCACACAGGCATATTGTGCATACGCATTAAAACATGAATTTGATCAGATTGATACCATTGACATTCTGGACTGCAATGGCGGTGATCATGGCTATGCATTTGCGACAAACTTTAATCCGGAAATCAATCTTCGTGAAGTAAGTGCACCGGGAAGTTACTGGGAAAATGGACATTGGGTAGAAATCCCGCCGATGGATATTAAGAGAGAATACAACTTTGATCAGGTCGGAGACAAGGACATGTATCTGCTTCACCATGAGGAAATAGAGTCTCTTGCAAAAACAATTCCAGGTGTGAAACGTATTCGTTTCTTTATGACTTTTGGACAAAGCTATCTGGATCATATGCGTTGTCTTGAAGATGTAGGAATGCTTTCTACAACACCGATCCAGTACAATGGACAGGAAATCGTTCCGATCCAGTTCCTGAAAGAACTTCTTCCGGATCCGGCAAGTCTTGGGCCACGCACAAAAGGAAAAACAAATATTGGCTGTATTTTTACCGGTGTAAAAGATGGAAAAGAGAAGACTTACTATATCTATAACGTATGCGATCATCAGGAATGCTACCATGAGGTTGGAAGCCAGGCAATCAGTTATACAACAGGTGTTCCGGCAATGTGCGGAGCATTGATGATGCTGACTGGAAAATGGATCAGACCAGGTGTATATACCGTAGAGGAATTTGATCCGGATCCGTTCCTGGACGCACTTGACCGTTATGGTCTGCTGCGCAGTGAAAATCATGATCCGAAGTTGGTAGACTGATGGAAAGATTAGATAAAAGAGCACCATTTACAGCCACCGGCGGAATTATTCCGCCGGAATTTCAGAACATCAAAACACCTTGTTATATACTGGATGAAAAAGCACTTATAGAAAACGCAAAACTGCTCGGTGAAGTAGCAGAACGGACAGGATGTAAGATGCTTCTGGCACAGAAAGCATTCAGTAATTATGATTGTTATTCTTTTTTTGAACCGTATCTGGCGGGTACAGAGGCCAGTGGATTGTATGAGGCAAGATTAGGGGCAGAGGAAATGGCGGGAAAAGAAGTTCATGTATTCTGTGCAGGTTACCGGGCGGATGAATTCGAGGAACTTCTTCAGTATGCCGATCATATTGTATTTAATTCTCCGTCCCAGCTTCTTCGCTTTGGAAGAATGGCGAAAGAGGCAGGAAAAAGCGTGGGACTCAGGATCAATCCGGAATGCTCTACCCAGGAGGGACATGAGATTTATGACCCTTGTGCACCGGGAAGCCGCATGGGTACAACAAGAGTACAGTGGGATGAAGCAATTGTGAAGAATCCGGAGTTGATGGAACTTTTGGATGGGGTTCATTTCCATACACTCTGTGAGCAGGATTCGGATGATCTGGAGACAACCCTTGCTTCCGTAAAGAAACAGTTCGGTGATTTGATTGCCAAAGTGAAATGGATCAATTTTGGCGGTGGTCATCATATTACAAGACCAGGATATGATATTGAGCGACTGGAGCGATGCATTCGAATGGCACAGGAAGAATGGAAGGTAGAGGTTTATCTGGAACCGGGAGAAGCCTGGGCATTGAATGCAGGATTTCTTCTGACCAGTGTGCTGGATGTTCTGAAAAATGGAGACACACAGATCGCGATCATAGATGCCAGCGCCGCCTGCCATATGCCGGATGTACTGGAAATGCCTTATCGTCCACCGCTTCTTGGAGCATCGGATGAGACAACAGATAGCGGGATTACAGTCCGGTTAGGAGGTCCAACCTGCCTGTCAGGGGATAGCATTGGAGACTATAAATTCAGCAAACTACCGGAATACGGAGAACTTCTTCTGTTTGGAGATATGGCGATTTATACGACTTGCAAAAATAATACATTTAACGGGATGCCATTACCGGATATCTGGATCAGACATGCTGACAGAACCATGCAGCAGTTAACCGCATTTGATTATACAGATTTTAAAGAAAGATTAGGAAGCCGTGAATAGCGGCTTCCTAATACATTTATCTAATACATTTCTTGTTTCACATCAACGTCCATACCCAATATACAACTCCAAGCGCCCAACTTGTCACAATTCCATACAGGATCACAGGCCCGGCAATCGTGAAGATCTTACAACCAATACCAAAAACCTGCCCCTCCTTCTTATATTCAATCGCAGGTGCAGCAACAGAGTTGGCAAAGCCGGTAATCGGAACAAGTGCACCTGCACCGCCCCATTTGGCAAGCAGTGGATAAATTCCGGCACCGGTGAGAAGGATACTCAGGAGAATGAGCAGAATAGAAGTCCAGCTGCTGCAGTCATCCTGGGAAAGTTTTTTTAATTCACAGAAATGATAAATACATTGTCCGATCAGGCAGATCGTTCCACCAAGGAAGAACGCCTTCATCATGTTGAACCACACATTGTGCTGTGGTGTTTTCTTTTTGACATAGGCTTCATATTGTTTCTGTTGTTTTAATTGTTCTATTTTGTCCATAAATGAAATCCCTTCTTTTTTTGTTTTCAAATTCTACACATAGTTTTTCACAAAATGAAAATAATATCCTTAAAAATAAATAATGAAACATCAGAAATGAGGAAATGATATGAATGATACGGGAAACAAAAACCGGGCAGTTGAATCAGAATGTGGTCCTTTTCATCTGTCCCAGCTTCGTGGAGCACAGAGCATTGTATTCACAAAAGCACCTTATCTTCTAAGCGCAGCATCAGTTGCCGGAAGCAAAGAAGCGCAGGGGCCGCTTGGAAAATGCTTTGATCTGACAAATGAGGATGACCTGTTTGGAGCAGAGACCTGGGAGGAAGCCGAAAGCAATATGCAGAAGGAAGCCTGCGTACTGGCACTGGGAAAGTCGCATGTAGATCCGAAGTCTGTGCGTTATCTCTTTGGTGGAGATCTTCTCAGACAAGGGATTGCAACTTCTATGGGCGTTGAAGATCTGCAGATTCCCATATTCGGCCTGTATGGCGCATGTTCCACATCAGGAGAAGCACTGGCATTAGCAGCAATGAGTGTGGCAGCAGGATACGGAGATTACATGCTGGCAGTAACATCCAGCCATTTCGGAAGTGCAGAAAAAGAATTTCGATTTCCGTTAGGATATGCGAACCAGAGACCACTTTCCGCACACTGGACCGTGACAGCCAGCGGGGCTTTCCTTGTAGGAAGCCGTCTGAATAAAATACATTCCGATAAGCAACGTCAAAGAAAATCCCAGTTCCGGCATATTCGGATCACCGGCGTTACGATAGGGAAGATCGTGGACTTTGGCTTGAAGGATTCGCAGAACATGGGGGCATGTATGGCTCCGGCTGCAACCGATACCATTTACCGCAATTTTCAGGATCTTGGACGAACCCAGGAGGATTACGATCAGATCATAACAGGTGATCTTGGATATATTGGTCAGTCCATACTTTTTGACCTAATGAAAAGCAGAGGATATGATATCAGAAAAAAGCATATGGATTGTGGAATGACAATCTTTGACCAGGAGACACAGGATACACATGCCGGAGGAAGCGGCTGTGGATGCGCGGCATCAACACTGGCTTCATATATTCTGCCAAAGCTTGAGAATGGAGAATGGAGAAAGATACTCTTCGTGCCGACCGGTGCATTGATGTCAACAGTCAGCTTCAATGAAGGAGCAAGTGTGCCGGGGATTGCACACGCAATTATGATCGAGCACTGTTGAAAATCTTATTATAATAGGAAGAAGTAAAAAAGACGCTAAGTATGTGTTAAAAAAACAGAAAAGGAATAGAAAAATGGATTATATAAAAGCATTTTTAATCGGAGGTCTCATCTGTGCTGCAGTGCAGATTCTTCTGGACAGAACAAAGCTGATGCCGGGACGTGTTATGGTATTACTCGTCTGTACAGGCGCAGTGCTTGGATTTATCGGGGTATACGAACCATTTGTGAAATTTGCAGGAGCAGGTGCAAGCGTTCCACTTCTTGGATTCGGAAATGTCCTGTGGAAAGGTGTGAAGGAAGCTGTTGATAAAAATGGATTCCTAGGAATTTTCCTGGGGGGATTCAAGGCAAGTGCAGCCGGGATCAGTGCAGCACTGATTTTCGGATACCTGGCTTCATTGATTTTTGAACCAAAAATGAAGAAATAAACAAGAAATCACAATAATGTTATAAGGTTCATAAAAATATGCATGAAAATAACTTGACAGTAAAAGAAAAATAAAATATCATTAATTGGGTGTTAAAGGCAATAAGATAAGACGATACAAGGAGGCACGGCAGGACAGATTTTTTATCTCAGGTGTCTCTTTCATTATGTAAAAGGACGAGTTAAAGATGATTGATATACATAGCCATATCTTGCCTGGAGTTGATGATGGAGCGTCTTCGATGAAAGAAAGTCTTCATATGCTTTCTATGGCAAGAAGACAGGGAATCACAGATGTGTTTGCAACTTCACATTATTCCAAAGCGTTTCCAAACAGAGATCCGGAGAAGTTGAGACGGCTTCGGGATGAGCTGATGAGTCGCGCAAACCGTCCGGTGAAAGGTCCGGATGGAAAGATAAAGCGAAGACAGCCAATTCGAATCTGGACAGGACAGGAGATTTTTTATTCTAATAGTGTTATACGTCTGCTTGAAGAGGGAAAACTGCTTACGTTGGCAGACAGTAATTATGTATTGGTTGAGTTTATGCCTTCAGTACCGTATTCTGAGATATGTACAGCAGTGAGGAATCTGTCAAGAGCAGGGTATGCTCCGGTAGTTGCTCATGCAGAGCGATATCGCTGTCTTAGAAAAGGTAAGCGTGTAGAAGAACTGATTGACCTGGAAGCATTGATCCAGATGAATTACAGATCCGTCAGCGGTGACTGGAAGGATTCGACAGCACGCTGGTGTAAGGATAATCTGAAAAAAAAGAATATCCATTTCATGGGAACCGATATGCACAATATCGGGAACAGAATGCCTGATACAAAAGAGGCAATGAGCTGGATGAGGAAGCATTTAGACAGTACTTACCTCAGACAGATAACAAAAGAGAATGCACTTCGCATTGCAGAAGGCAAAATAATAAAATAAAGGGGAGTAAAGATGGGAAATACGCATGATGACGACGAGGTCGAGATTGACCTCAGAGAACTATTCTACGCATTGAAAAAGCACATTCTGGTAATTCTTGCGGCTATATTGGCCGGAGCAGTGATTGCCGGAGCAGCAACAAAGCTTTTGATGACACCTGTTTACAGCGCAACATCTACGATGCTTGTTCTCACAAAGGAAACCACACTTTCTTCACTGGCTGATCTGCAGATCGGTACTCAGTTGACGAAAGACTACAATATCCTGATCACAAGCCGTACGGTATTGCAGGACGTAGTAGATGAACTAAATCTGGATATGACATATAAAGAGTTGAAGGAATGTATCACCGTAGAGAATCCAAGTGATACACGTCTTCTTTCCGTTACAGCAGTAGACAAAGATCCAGAGATGGCAAAGAAGATTGCTGACACGCTGGCAAAGACATCAGCTGACTTTATCGGAGACAAGATGGAAGTAACACCGCCGAAGATTATTGAAGAAGGTGAAGTGCCGACAATCCAGACAAGTCCGAGTACAAAGAAGAATGTGCTGATCGGAGCACTGGCTGGTCTGGTTCTTTCCGCAGGTATTATTATCCTTCTCACACTGATGGATGATACAATCAAGTCAGAGGAAGATATCGAGAACTACCTTGGTCTGACAACACTGGCAAGTATTCCAGATAGAAAAGACTACATTACAGGAAAAGGATCTCGCAATTCAAGCAAGGCAGCATCAAAGAAAAAGAAGAAAAAAAGGAGGAAAAAATAAATGGCAATTCAGAGAGTTATGATGACGGACTCCAGAAAAGAAGACGTCTTCTATGAAGAGGCTATTAAAACCCTCCGTACAAATATGCAGTTCAGCGGTGTCGAGACAAAGAGTATTGTTATCACAAGCTGTTATCCGAATGAAGGAAAAAGTGACGTGGCTTTCCAGCTTGCAGTAGAGATTGGAAAGATGGGAAAGAGAGTTCTGATTATAGATGCAGATATCCGTAAATCCAGTTATATCAAACGTTACCAGATCAAGCAGAAGACCAATGGACTGTCACAGTATTTAAGTGGACAGGTTGCTTTGGAGGAAGTGATTTATTCTACAAATTACCGTAATCTTGAGATTATATTTTCCGGTCCGTACGCTCCGAACCCATCAGAGCTTCTGGAGCAAGGACGTTTCAGCAGACTGATTGAAGAGACGAGAAAAGCCTATGATTATGTTTTAATCGATACACCACCGATCATCAATATGAGTGATGCAGCAATCGTAGCAAAACAGTGTGATGGTGCAATCCTCGTAATCGAGAGCGAAGCAGTAAGCAGAAGAGATGCTATGAAAGCAAAAGATCAGCTTATGAAGAGTGGATGTAAGCTTCTCGGTGCAGTATTGAATAAAGTGGATATGAAGAAAGAGAAATATTATAGTAAGTATAATTCATACTACTATGGTAAAAGCAAACAGGAATAGTCGGATATGCAGTGGAGAATATCCGCTGCATATTCCATTTTACAGGGGAATTACAGACAAAACATTTAAGATGAATAAAATCAGATATTTTGTTATGTAGTCAGACAGAAGACTATCAGGGGAAAAGGGTGTACGAGGAGAATGTACAGGAAGAACAGTAACAGTTGGTTGAAGCACTGGGACTTCATCATATTAGATCTTGTCGCATTACAGCTGGCTTATGTAAGCAGCTTTGTATTGCGCATGGGAATAAATGATCTGGATCATAACGGATTATATCTGAATATCGGGATTTTTATTGCACTGGTAGATATTTGTACAGCTTTCTTTACAGAGCCATATCATGGGATCATGAGAAGAGGATACTTTGTAGAGTTTAAGAATGTATTGAAGCATGTGTTTATCGTGAGTGCGCTTGTAATCGTATATCTCTTTATGAGTAAACAGGGAAGCATGACCTCACGTCTTGTGATTACATCATTTATTCCAATGTCAGTTATTTTGATTTATGCGGTGCGAATCATATGGAAGAGATATTTACTGAAACATGGCAATATGCTCTATTCAAAAATAAATATGCTCCTTGTTTCAACAAGTGATGAAATAGATTCCATGTTAAAACGAGTGGAACAGAATGTATTTAATGAATTCGATATTGTCGGAATCGTACTTGCAGATCGCGAACCGGAAGAAAATGAATTGATCGAAGGAATTCCGGTCGTAAGTAAGATCGATACAGTAACTGAATACATACAGACAAGATGGGTTGATGCTCTTCTTGTTGGAATTAAGAAGAAAACATTGATACCGGAAGATTTGTTTGAAACATGCGTGAACATGGGAATTACAGTTCACGAATGTCTGGATGACAGAACAGGATGGACAGGAAATCAGTTTATTAACCGTATGGGTGGATATACAGTCCTGACTTCCAGCGTCAGAGTGATTTCCTCACGACAGGCTATGATGAAGAGAACGATGGACATCTGTGGCGGAATCGTTGGAATGATTCTGACAGGTATCATTACAATATTCCTTGCTCCGGCAATCTATATTGCTTCACCGGGGCCAATCTTCTTCTCTCAGATGAGAGTAGGAAAAAACGGAAAATTATTTAAAATCTATAAATTCCGAAGCATGTATATGGATGCAGAGGAACGCAAGAAAGAACTGATGAAACAGAACGAGATGAAGGGGCTCATGTTCAAAATGGAGAATGACCCAAGAATCATCGGAAGCGGAGCGGATGGAAGCAAGCATGGACTTGGCTGGTTTATCCGTAAGACATCTTTGGATGAATTCCCGCAGTTCTGGAATGTACTTAAAGGAGATATGAGTCTCGTAGGAACCCGTCCACCAACAGTAGATGAGTGGAAACAGTATGAGCCATATCACCGCGGAAGACTTGCCGTGAAGCCGGGACTGACCGGAATGTGGCAGGTGAGTGGAAGAAGTGATATCACTGACTTTGAGGAAGTTGTGAAGCTTGATATGGAATATGTCAAGAACTGGAATGTCGGAATGGATATTAAGATTCTGTTCAAGACCGTCGGAGTCGTGCTTAAGGGCAGCGGATCCAAGTGATGGAATGGATGGAAGAGATAAGGAAAATGATATAAGAATGATGATCTGCAGTGGAACCGGGAGGGGAAACTGCAGGTGTTATTGGTATTGAACGTATAGCTATAGGGAGAAATGAGCGGAGAGGGAAGACAGGGGTGCTTGGGAGTGGAATGGAGCTTGGTGAGATGGTTTTCTTTTTTGGAGTGATTGAACGTATAGCTACAGGAGGAAAAAACAATGGGTTTAGTGGATATGAACAATAAAACAATTCTTGTAACAGGAGCAGCTGGATTTATCGGATCTAATTTAGTCAAAAGAATATGTGAAGAAAATCCATCAGCAATCGTAATAGGTATTGACAATATGAATGATTATTATGATGTAGCACTGAAAGACTTTCGCTTGAATGATCTAGCTAAGTATCCCACATTTACTTTTGTAAAAGGAAATATTGCTGACAAAGTTTTAATCACGGAAGTATTTGAAAAATATAAACCTTCTGTGGTTGTAAATCTTGCAGCACAGGCAGGTGTGCGTTATTCCATTACTAATCCGGATGCCTATGTGGAATCAAACTTAGTTGGCTTTTTTAATATTCTGGAGGCATGCCGTCATTCATATGACAATGGAGAGAAAGGAGTAGAACATTTAGTATATGCTTCTTCTTCCAGTGTATATGGAATGAATAAGAAAGTTCCCTATAGTACAGATGATAAAGTAGATAATCCTATTTCTCTTTATGCAGCAACTAAGAAATCAAATGAATTGATGGCGCACTCATATTCTAAACTGTATAACATCCCTTCAACAGGTCTACGTTTCTTCACTGTATATGGTCCGGCAGGACGTCCGGATATGGCATATTTTGGATTTACAAACAAATTAGTGAAGGGAGAGACAATCAAAATCTTTAACTATGGTAATTGTAAACGAGATTTTACATATGTTGATGACATTGTTGAAGGTGTTTTTCGCGTGATGAAAAAAGCTCCTGATAAAAAGAATGGTGAGGATGGACTTCCAATTCCACCGTATGCAGTTTATAACATCGGAAATCAGGATCCGGAGAATCTTTTGGATTTTGTACAGATTTTAAGCGAGGAGTTAGTTCGTGCAAAGGTATTGCCAGAAGATTATGACTTTGAGGCTCATAAGGAACTTGTTCCTATGCAACCAGGGGATGTTCCAGTGACGTATGCGGACACAAGTGCACTGGAACGTGACTTTGGATATAAACCATCTACAAGTCTGCGTGAGGGATTACGTAAGTTTGCTGAGTGGTATGCAGAGTTTTATAAATAAGTAAATAAGAGGAATAGAGAAATGAGAGAATTTAATGATTTGAAAATTGCTGTTGCGGGTACTGGTTATGTTGGTCTATCTATTGCCACATTACTGTCTCAACATCATGAGGTGACAGCGGTAGATATCATTCCGGAAAAGGTTGAACTTATTAATAACAAGAAATCCCCGATTCAGGACGAATATATTGAAAAATATTTAGCAGAGAAAGAATTGAATCTGACAGCAACATTAGATGCAAAGGAAGCATATTCTGATGCAGATTTCGTTGTTATCGCAGCTCCAACAAATTATGATAGCAAGAAAAACTTTTTTGATACGAGTGCTGTTGAAGCGGTTATCAAATTGGTTATTGAGTATAATCCAGAGGCGATTATGGTTATAAAATCTACGATTCCAGTTGGTTATACCGCAAGTGTAAGAGAAAAATTCCATTGTGAAAATATTATTTTCAGTCCAGAATTTTTACGTGAAAGTAAAGCGCTTTACGATAATTTGTATCCGTCTCGAATAATTGTTGGAACAGATATGGAGAATGCACGTTTGGTAAAGGCAGCACATATATTTGCAGAATTACTTCAGGAAGGTGCAATAAAAGAAAATATCGATACGTTGTTTATGGGATTTACTGAGGCAGAAGCGGTCAAATTGTTTGCCAATACTTATCTGGCTCTGCGTGTTAGTTATTTCAATGAACTGGATACTTATGCTGAGATGAAAGGCTTAAATACACAACAGATTATCAACGGTGTTTGTCTTGATCCACGCATCGGAACTCATTACAATAATCCGTCTTTTGGTTACGGTGGTTATTGTCTTCCAAAAGATACCAAGCAGCTGTTAGCAAATTATGCGGATGTACCGGAGAATTTGATTGAAGCTATTGTTGAAAGCAATAGAACAAGAAAAGACTTTATTGCAGATCGTGTTCTGGAAATTGCTGGAGCTTATGAGGCTAACGATAGTTGGGATGAGAGCAAGGAGAAAGAAGTTGTGGTTGGTGTTTACCGTTTGACTATGAAAAGTAATAGCGATAATTTCCGACAGAGTTCTATTCAGGGAGTTATGAAAAGGATTAAGGCCAAAGGTGCAACTGTCATTATTTACGAGCCGACATTGAAAGATGGTGAGAAGTTCTTCGGTAGTGTTGTGGTCAATGATTTGGACGAGTTTAAGAAAATGAGTCAGGCTATCATCGCGAATCGTTATAATAAGTGTCTGGATGATGTGAAGGATAAGGTTTATACACGCGATATTTTCCAGCGTGACTAAGAAGTACACAGAGGGGAGATGCAGGATGGCAAAAAGGAAACTGCTGATTTATGCACATTACTACATACCTGATACTGCATCCACAGGCCAGATTCTCCGTGAACTCGCAGAAGGCATGTTGGATAAGTTTGATATTACGGTTATTTGTGTGGTTCCCAGCTATTTAGGAACCATTGAAGATAAATATAAGACACAGAAATATTACGAAGAAGAGATCAACGGCGTGAAGGTGCTGAGAATTCGGGTGCCGGAGTTCAGTAAGACCAATAAGAAGAGCCGCGTGAAGAACATTGTTTCCTATTTCTTCGGAGCAATGGGTGCGACCTTTAAGGTTAGCAAGATGGACTATGTATTCTCCATTTCTCAGCCTCCGATCCTTGGCGGCTTGTTGGGCGTTTGGGGAAAATGGGTAAAACACGCCAAGTACATTTACAACATTCAGGACTTCAACCCTGAGCAAGTGCTGGCGGTTGGCTACACCAAGAGCAAATTTATCACCGATGCCATGATGTGGTTTGACAAGTTCAGCTGCAAAAAAAGCGATTTGATCATCACAGTTGGCCGAGATCTAGTCGAGACTGTAGAGAGACGGTTCAAAGGCAAAAATGTTCCGAAAACCGTCATGATCAACAACTGGATCGATGAAAGCGAGATTTATCCGCTGGAATCGGATAATGAGAGAGTAGTTGCTTTCAAGAAAAAGTACGGTCTGGATGGTAAGTTCGTCATTATGTATTCTGGTAATATCGGTCTTTACTATGACCTTGAGAATCTGATTAAGGTTGTAGAGCGATTCAAGCCGGGTACCAAGACTGCAGATGGCCAAGAGGTTGTATTTGCTTTTGTTGGCGCTGGTTCTGTGCTAGACAAATTGGTGCTGTATGTAAAACAGCATCACATGAACAATGTGGCTTTCATTCCATACCAAGATAAGGCAGATCTTATCTATAGTCTGAACGCTGGTGACGTTCACTGGTGTGTGAACGCAAACGGCATTAAAGGAGTAAGTTGTCCGTCGAAGGCATACGGCATAATGGCCGCTTCGAAGCCC
>OLHE01001424.1_pt1 | contig 15621 bp, 12 predicted proteins | sample 1605821 | NCBI WGS metagenome assembly OLHE01 (sample SAMN03283250) | human gut metagenome | biome: human-associated habitat; material: feces | host: Homo sapiens | place: USA | collected 2013
CCCCCGACGTACTGATTCGTAGTCAGTCCCTCTATCCAGCTGAGGTAACGGCGCATTGCTTTGTCAGCTCGTCTATAATAACAAGCCTTCCTAAGATTTGCAAAGACTTTTTTAAAAATTTTTCCAACTCGATTATGGCCTCGTATTTTGTATTAATTCTCACGAGATGCGTGAGCTATTGGCCTTAAAACAGGAGCAAATTCTTCTCTTGCCGAACGCGCGTTATACTTCGGTCATGCAAAACGATGCGATACATATCAAGAAGGAACTCCGCCACGAGGTGCTTACCCGGCGTGACGCCATGTTAACTTCCGCCCGGGAACAAGCCTCACATGCCATCTGCCGGAAGCTCAAAGATCGACTCGCATACCTGAGCGCAGGTTCGACGGTTGCCGTATACGCCTCAATGAAAAGCGAGGTCAACCTTGGGGATTTCATTGCCTGGTGCTATATGCAAAAGTTAACCGTGGTTTTCCCTTGTATGAATACAAAAGGTTCTACCCCTCGCATGTATATGCGCCTGGTCGAATACCGGGCTTGGCGAGATGGAAACGTCCCTTTTATCGCCAACCCCCTTAAACGCTTTGCGGAAGACGATGGATCAGTTTCCGATTTCCCTATTTGTGCACCTGGATTCATTGATGCGGTAATCGTACCCATGGTCGCATTCGATAGCGACTTTCAGCGCTTGGGGTACGGGGGTGGCAATTACGACGAATACCTCGGGCTCGTTTCACGTGAAAAAAACCCTGGAGCCAATGTCGAAATCATCGGTGTGGCATTCGAAACGCAGCGGGTTAATCAAGTTCCAACCGAGCCGCATGATTTGCCTTTGCCGTGCATTATTTCAGCATAGGCACGCTTCTTTTGCTTTCTTAATCAAATTTCATGCAGACATCGCCAAGCGGCAAGGCATCAGCTTCCCAATGTTTTTGCTGGCACGTTCCGCTAACTTCTGGCGCAAATCAACTTTCTCAATAACCCCATGCTGGAGGGCTTTTCTCTATTCATACACCCTCAGTGGGATGGGGCCGTGGAGATAAGGGGATTGACGGCAGCGTACGACGCATGCGGCCTGGAGGGGACGACCGCATGCGTTGTACGCGCTCGGGAGGGAGGGTCGTAATACGATTTGGTTGAATGAACTATTCCGCGGTTTCGCCATTCACAATGTGCTCGCCGGCAAGGTAACCATAGGTTAGTGCGGCTGCGTGGCTGGCGCCCGACAGGCTGAACGGATAATCGTCGACGAACCTGCCACCTTGAACGTTTCCAACCGCATACAGTCCCTGGATGGGATTCAGGTCGTCGTCAAGAACTCGTGCGTTTGTATCGGTGACAAGACCGCCCATGGTGACAAGAAGGCGCATGCAGCTTACGTCTTCGACGGACGTATGCTTGAGCGTATCGTAGGTTACCGCCTTAAACGGAGGCTCGATAATCGGATGCATTTTCTCGGCGGCTTTTCCAAAGTCGTCGTCATGTCCTTTTTCGCAGAGTTCATTGTATCTTTCGATGCTGGCCACAAAGGTGCTTGCGGCGTCATTATCGAATCCAAGCTTGGCGGCGAGTTCTTCGAGGGTGTCCGCCTCTGCAGAGTACATCTCACCGTCAGAGCCTCTCATCATGGGAAGCATCTCGTCAATCGGATAGTAGTCGTTCGCCTTGGCGTCGATAATTTGGAAGACTTTACTTCCAGGCTGATTCAGTATTACCTTCGCGATGTTTGTCATGCTGAGGTCTTCATTGCAGAAGCGTTCTCCTCGCTCATTCAGCTCGATAAAGTTTTCGATGCCGAATTGGAAGATATGCGCCATGATTGCATGGGGGGCGATATCAAGGTGTCCGCCGACGCTGATTCCGAGCTTCTGGCCGTCGCCAGTGCTTGCGTGGTTTCCTTTGCAGTCCATTGCTTCGTGAGAGAAAAGGTAGTTATCCTTGTGGGCATACACCCAGGGGGCGTACTTTTGAAGCATCTCGTCGTTATAGCTGTAGTCACCCGAAGCAAGAATCACACCCTTGGAGGCAGCATAACGCGTGTAGGTGCCATCCTGCAGGTTTTTGCATACTACCGCAGACACCTTGCCGTCTTTCGTTTCCAGCTTCACTGCAGGAGAGTCGAAGACAGTTTCGGCGTTGCCGGTCTCCAGGGCCTTTTCGATATTCGCCTCGAGAATCGGTCGATGGGTTCCGTCTCCGCTGCCTACGCAGCAGCATGCTGCGAACAGATGCTCATGATCGATGCCGGGTCTATATGTCGATCCCCCAACGCTTTCCGCATACAGATAAATCTGGTCGGGGTTTTCGGGAAAGGCATCTTCCGGGCCTAGGAGCAGAAGGTCCTTATAAGCTCCCGTATACCACTCAAACGCTTCCCCACAATGCTTGAGCCAGGTGTTGATTACCCTGTAGTCTGCGCGATGCGCCATCTGAGTCATGAGCTCATTGCCGATTTCCGTTGGGTCGGTATCGGGAATTCCCAGTTTCCGAGCGGTATCACAATTGAAAGCGGCGAACATGTTCGAGCGACAATTCGCGATGCTCGTTTTTTCAACGGCGATGACGTGGGCTCCTGCTTCGGCTGCAGACCTCATCGCCGCGACGCCAGCCACTCCCAAGCCGACCACTACAACGTCCGCTTCTTTTGTCTCTTTAATCTCGCTTTCGGCGATTTCAAGGGCCTTCTGCGCCTGTTCGGCATCGGCGTCAGTTTTAGACGGCTTGGCCGGGGAGCACCCTGCGATTCCCGATCCTGCAATAACAGCGCTTGCAGCCGCCAAGCCTAAAAATCCACGGCGCGTGACTCCAGCTTTGGCAACTTGACAGCTTGTCTTCATGATTCCTCCTTGGTTTTGGCATCGGTGTCGATTCCGTTGAGGGGAAGCATGACCCATGGCGTTTGGGAGCGATAGATGCGAAGTGCACCTAATTGCGGGAAAAAGAAGTTACATACAAAATATATGCATTACATGAGCTGGGGTTTCAGGGCAGCCTATAGGATATAGGACATGCTGGAACCTGCCGTGTCCCAGGTAGCGATTCCGAAGAAAGTGGATGGGAAGAGATCTTATCTTGTTTGCAACTGTGGGTTATTCGGACGTTTCTTCGACAAGAGAGATGAGCTCTTGTCGGGAATGAACACCACATTTCGAATACACTTTTTGGAGATAGGAACGTATGGTGTTTTCGCTCAAAACGAGCTTTTCCGCAATGAAGGGGCAACTTCGTCCGACCACGGCCAGATAGAAGACGTCAGCTTCTCTGGGAGTGAGCTTGGACCGTTGGGCGACAAGCTCGGCCTTTTTCTTGAAGGCTCCCGATGCGGGGCTTTCGTTCGCTCCGATGGGACGAAAAGGATTGATGAGCGTGTCGATTCCCCTATCTCCCATAAGCCAAATTGCTGCGCAGATAAAAATGAAGCTTAAGGCAATCACAAAGTGGGAGCTGGTTATATCGACGCCCAATCCGACAAGCACGAGCAGAATCAAGGAGCTGAAAGAGAGCATTGCATACGTGGTCCCCACCGCTTTTAGCGTGTGGTACGTGCGAGACTTAACAACGAGCGCCAAGGCATAGCTTGCAATGCTCGAGAGCACGGAGAAGGCGATTTGGGAGAGGAAATACGATGACAGAGGCGTTGCTCCCGGCATTAAAAGAAGAAGCAAAGCCCCGGCGGTAAGCGATGAAATAATCTTAAGCGCAGTTGAAAGGCGTACGTCGGGTGCGTTGACGATGATTGCGACGACGATGACAAGCGCAATGGCCGACGGAGCTACGGAATAGAGGGAGCAAGATGGGTCCTCTATAAGGGCTATGCTTTGCGTGGTTCCCGCGACAAGCCCCACAAGACACAGTCCTGTGATGGTTCGCGCGACGGTGCTCGTATCGATGGTGGAGGCGTTTTCCGAGTGCTTAGGCGGCGTGGATGTTACGGTGTCGTCGGCGTATTTCAAACAAAGAAATCCGAGCGCAAGCGAGAGGATACCGAAGTACTCGTAAAAGGAAAGGTAATCCGTTATGAGCGTTACCAGGATTGTGGCGAGTGTATTCCCCGCAATAATCACCATAAGCTCGAACGCGGTAACGGAGGCGAGCAATTCAATCCAGTAGAAGGTCATGAAGGCGCATCCGAATGAGAATGCGATATACAGGCACATTGACAATTCCGGCATTCCGGTAGTCCACATAGCCGAAATCCCGACCATTGCGACGCCCGCAGAAAGGTAGAGCGAAAGGGGATGTCTCCTTAGTGACTGCCACTTCGCGCTCAGGGCGATAAGAATGAGGGAGGCTATTGCGGTGGCAACAACAAAGAGCGTGGGGTGGAAAAACCCAGAAGGAAATTGAACACTGGGTGTTTTGGACAATGCTGCAATCACGGATTGCGCAGAAATGTCGATGCACGACGCGGACAGCACGAGCGCAAGAATACGGCAAACAGCTTTTTTCGATAGTCTGCCTATGTTCGAAAAAGACGGGATCTGCATGTTCGGCTTCTTTTATCGACAATGAGGGTACGGAGTAAGTCTATCAGTTCCATTGGGGACTGGTGGGGGTGCAGGAATCGATTATTAATGCCGAATTGTTAATTCCTATCTCAAATGCCTGCATTTGTGGCCGTCACGAGGAGGCTCGCGAACCGCTACGTCGGCAGGCTCGTCCCAGGGCTCATGGATGGCGGGGAAAGCATGGACTTAAGGAGGATTCCCGGTGACAAAGCTGCGCGATACGCTATACTGTCAACGCTAAATTGCGGGCGTGGTTCAATGGTAGAACTTGAGCTTCCCAAGCTGTTGCACTACTCCGTGCGATTTCTCTTGAAAAGCCTTTCTGACCTCGTAAGATTTGGATACCGTTTTCCATTGTACCAAGCGCACGGGATGAAAAACGGGAAATCTCGTTTCATTTTCATTTGAATCTAAAATGACCATATGACGCACGAACGCCGTCTCAGCGACGGCGTTCCGATTCGTTGTTTGGAGCGGGCGACGGGACTCGAACCCGCGAAATCCTGGCTTGGGAAGCCAGTGCCTTACCACTTGGCGACGCCCGCGTTCTGTCAAATTATACGTCATCCTGGTTAACTCGTTCCGGCTAATACGTAAAACCACAATCTCTGGCGGAGGAACGGATGTAGTCGATATACCGGCTGCCAATCCCCATTGCCGTATTGGGAACATAGCCTGCGTAGAGATCCAGCGTGTAGGACGGGCTCTCGTGCCCCATGAGCACAGAGAGGGTCTTGATGTTCTCCCCATTCGCAAGGTTTTGAGTGGCGTAGGTGTGTCGCAATGCGTAAGGGCGTATGCCCGAAAAGCCGTTCTCGTCGATGAACTTGACCCATTGCTTGCGCCATGTGTTGTACGCATAAGGCTTGGGTCCGTCCGACATGAGAGGCATGCGCATCGTCGGCATAAGCCCCAAGTCCTCTATCATCTGCGATTTCACGGCGATCCATTGTTTGGCGGTACAGGACAGGAGGCTATCAATGGGAATGGTCCTCCTCCCCGCATCCGACTTCAGGTACTCTGTTATGATGGTGCCGCCGTGCTTGACGGCCCCAGTAACGCGCAAGGCGTCCTCTACGTCACCGAATGCAAAGCTGCCCGCTCGAATAGCCTGCATCTCCTCCGGGCGAATGCCGGTGCAGAACAGCGACAGCAGGCTGAGCTTGAACCAAGAGAGCGGAAGCTTCTCGATAGCCTCCAAGAACTTCGCCGCCTCGTCCGCCATGAGTGGATCAATGAGGGGCTTGCTCTGCTTGAATACCCGGCTGAGAAAGCGCGCGTGAGCCGGATTCCTCGGCGTCTGCTCCTTCCCTAGTCCGTAGTTATAGACCTCCCGAAGGAACTTGAGCACTTTCGCTTGCGTGTCCGAGCCTGCCGTGCGCGGCTCCTTGAGCGGTTTGACGAGAGTCTTCTTCTCTTTGGCCCATTTTGCGGTCTTGCGGTTCTCTTCTAGGGCCTTCTTGCGCTCCTCCGCCCAAATGCGAGACAGACGAGGGATGGCTATGAGGCACCTTTCGATGTCATCGGCCCTTACCTCGAAGAAGACCATATCGCCGATGGTCGCCCGGATGTACCGCATGTAGTTGAGCTCGTTCTTGATTGTTTCTTCCGATACAGAGCCGTGGCTCCTGACTTCGATGTAGCGCTCTGCAAACTCCGTGAGCGAAGCGGTACAGTAGCCCATATCGTTGAGTGGCAGAGCTTGCGTCACCTTCCCTTTGGCTTCGAGGGACTTTTCGTAGTCATCCTTCGCCCTGATGAACTCTTCGTTCTTTTCATCCTCGAAGGCCCTGACCTCATCCTGCAGCTCACGACGGTTGAGAACAAAAGCACGTCTTGTGAACTTGGTCTTACCGTCAAAGAAGACCTGGAAATCATCAGGGATGCGGATGGTCAGTTCATACATTGTGGTGCGGGAATCTTCTCGCTTGCTACGCGGCAGACCTTTACGCTTCCTTGCCTCGTCGATGTTGTATGGCTTATCGCATTTCAATGATAGTGGCATAGGGCTCGCCTTCTTCCGCTGGGCGATCTTTGTAGAGGTAATTCAGAAGCCCGAGCTTCGGGACGAGCCAGCGGACGCCGATGCGGCATCCCTGCATCTCGCCACGGTTGAGCAGCTTGCGAATCTCCTGTCCCGTTGTGCCGGTGAAGGCGGCCACGTTGTCAGGCGTCATCATGTAGGGGTAATCCTTCAGCATGAACAGGTAGAGCCCGTCGGGATCAGCTGCCTTCAGCCGGTTCTCATCAATCTCCAAATCGCCGTAGTTGTCATTCATAAGCGCCTCCTCTCATAAGGCGAGGCGGCATCTTGCCGCCTATATTGGTCGGTAAAACGGTGCGCCTCAACGATGCGAAGCGGCGAGTCGCAGGCTTGCGAAATGCAGCCGTTCGTGCACGCGAAGGCGCGGCTAGATAGATGGTTCGATGCGGTTATCAAGGTGCGCGGTCACTGCTTTCATTTCGCGAGTTGCGCAAATGGGTACAAACAGATATAGGGACCAAGCTAGTCGCTACGAATGACCTTCGGTTGAATTGGTCGTAAATCGAGACACCAATTTCCTATTTCGGGACACCGCACAAAACGCAAGCAGTTTGCGATCGCATTCAATTGTCCTTGTTTTACTCGCTGCGCTCTATCGTCCTTGGGATTGCTGCTTTGCTCCAGCAACGCGCTTTCGAGCCTCGATGCATTAGGAATCAATCCGCATCCTTTAGTAGCGAGTTCGCGAATTCTGCATGTTGATCGACGCTCTCTGGACTTGGCTCATGAAATGCAAGCAATCCTGCGACCATGCCGTCGCGGCCGCCTCATGCAGGAGAAAGGAGCATATGTGAAAGAGCAGGATAGAAAACAGTTCCTCCTTAAAGGAAGCCCGGGGAAGCTCATGGTGTCGCTCAGCCTGCCCGCCATTGTGGGCATGGTGGTTATTGGTCTCTACACCTTTGTCGATGCCATTTATGCGGGCCAGCTCATCAGCACCGACGCCATGGGCGCGGTTTCCATTGCTTATCCCTTCACCTTCATCAACTCTGGAGTATCGACGCTTGTCGGCATGGGGTCAGCGTCGGTCCTCTCGCGAGCTATTGGCGCTGGAGAGCAAAGCAAAGTCGATGAGATCATGGGCAACCTCATAGTGGCGGTAATAGCTTTATCTGCTGTAACCACTATTGTCGGTATCGTATTCGCCCGGCCACTGCTCATGCTCACAGGGGCTGAGGGCGAGATGCTCGATCTTGCCGTAACATACATGCAGGTCGTATTCATCGGGAGCCTCATCGTCAATTTCGCCCAAAGCTCTAACATGGTCATGCGGGGCGAGGGCATCATGGTGAAGGCAATGGCAATCATGGGCGGCGGTGCAATCCTGAATATGATCCTATCGCCCATCTTCATCGTCGCCGTACGCGACATGGGGCTTGGCCTGCAGGGGGCAGCAGCGGCAACAGTGGTCTCACAGTTTCTTCAAGCTGTCGCTATGCTGATCTGGTTCGTCAAATTCGAGAAAGTGGCGCGAATCCACCGAATAGCCCTTTCAACAGAGATTCTCTCCGAGGTTTTGAAGATAGGCGTTTCGGCGATGCTCATGCAAGTGCTTACTCTCGTTCAACAGGCGGTCATATACCGAGCGGCGGCTGAATGGGGTGGTGGTGAATGGCAGATCCTGTTCGGAGCGGCGCTGAGGATTCAAGCGTTCGCCTTCATTCCCCTCTGGGGCATGAGCAACGGTTTGCAGCCCGCTGTTGGGACGAATTACGGTGCAGGGCAGTTCTCGCGAGTGCGGCGCATTCTGCTCACCTTCTGCGTTGGGGCGACGGTGCTTTGCTTGGTCTTCTGGATTCCCGCAATGCTGGCGCCGGACGCTCTGCTTTCGCTCTTCATCACTGATGTAGATGTGGTCGCCCTTGGGGTATGCGACTTCCAGGTGTTCTTTGCGCCGTTTGTCTTCTATGGACTGATGATCATGGCTATCACGTTCCTCCAGTCCATAGGCGAAGGAGGGAAGGCGGCCGTCCTTACCATGTGCCGCCCACTCGTGCTGTTCGTCCCCATGGTGCTCATCGTGCCATCTGTGAGCGGGCTCGGAATCCACGGCGTGTGGCTGGCCTGCGTTCTGACCGACCTGCTCGTGATGGTCGTTGCCGTTGCAATGGTAGCCGGCTCGTTCAGGAAAATGCGAGGCGCATGAAGCCAGGTTGTGGCACCAGGCGATTGGGATGGCAAAATCGCAGGCAGGTTTATCCGGACAGCTTTGCCATCCTGGCCTTCTCTCTCCACTGCGATGGCGTCATCCCGAATTCACGGCGGAAAGCCTCAGTGAAGCTGCTCGGATGCGCGTAGCCGACCGCCCTGCTTACTTCGACTGCCTTGATATCGGAGGTTTCGAGCAGCCTGCGTGCCTCGGCCATGCGCCTTTCTCTCAGGTACTCCGCAACGCAGGATCCTATTTGGTTCCTGAAAACGGCGCACAGCCGGGTCTTCCCGACGAAGAGTTCGCTGGCTATGGACTGCAAAGTGAGGCCCTCGGCGAATCTCTCGTCGATTATCATCTGCGCCTCTCGGGCGATCCGACGGTCTTCAGTGGAGAGGTTCCACGGGTCTTCTTCTCTGTCCTTTGCCGCAGCGTCGAGCATGTGGGCGATTATCTCGCGCACTTTTCCTTCGCAGAAGAAGCCCCCGCCCTCACGCGTGGCCCAAGACGGGTTCATGCTCTCAAGAGCCAAGCCGACTTCGCGCGGATGCGTGTTTGTGTCGCAGCTGCAAAGATGGTCTATGAGGAGGTCTTTCTGATCATCGCTCAATCCTTCCAGCTCGTCGAAGAACTCCGGCATCATGCAGATCGTATAGGAGCGGTGGCGCTCCTCGGGCTTCAGCGTGAAACTGACCGCCCCGCCATCTTGATGGAAGGAAACGGTATTCCTGTCCCTCAGGTAGCGCGACGTCACCGGACAGAGCTTGGCCGAGCTGTCCGTCATCGAGGTCACACAGATGTAATCCGAGGGGAATTCGGTGAGTTTCACGGGCGCATTGAGCTGAAGGTCGTGGAACGTGTAGAGGCAATGTTCGCTGACGCTGTGCGCCCAGAGGATCCCTTGGCCCCATTCGGAGTCCAGCGTGCTAAGCGACCCATGCTTGGCAGGCTGTTCGATCAGCCCTAATTGCTTCATCTGCGGCACGAAGAACGTATGAAGGCTTTCTGCTACATCGGCTACCATACGTCTCCTTTCCCGGCCGGAATGCGAACGGCAAACCTCTCCCGAGGCGAGGATTCAGATGGCGTAGGATTTCGTTCCCAGCGCTTACTTTTCCGTTCGCTTTTGATTTGGTCTGACCAGCGTCAGGCCCCTTTTTGCGTATAGTAGAACAGAATGTTAACCAAGGGAAACATTGAACGGTAAACGGTGTCCAAAAGACAAGAAAGGAAACCAAGGGTGAAAAACGCGAAGATACTCTCTTTGATGCTGGCAGGCGCACTGGCTGCCGGTGCACTTGCCGGATGCAGCCAGTCTCAACCTGCAAGCGACTCGTCGACTCAGCAGGAGTCGAGTTCAAGCCAGGTGGAATCCGCTCAAGCAAGCGGCCTCGAGGCAGAAGCCGAACAGTTGCTGTCCGATTTGACAGGCAGTTACCAAGAATTGTTCCCTGTTCTTTTCGAGGGGCAGTACGACCAGCTCTGGATCGACGATTCGGCGGCTATCGTCGGCGAGGCCGACGCTGCTTCCACTGCTGAGATGCTGAAAGGCTCCGTTGGCGGCTCCATCTGGGGCGAAGAGGCCATCGAGGCCTACGGCGAGGAAGGGGCCCCTTCTACTGCGGATGGCTGGACAGTTTGTCGGAGTTGACCATTGATGGCGACACGATGGAGATCAGCGGCACCGATGCGGCAGGAAAAGAGCTCTTCTCTAGCACGTACCATTTCAGCGGAATGGCAGGGGACCTTTACGTGTTCGAGAGCGATGATGCCACGGCGGGCGACTTCGCATACTTCGCATTCCTGCCGGATACTCCCGACAGCACCTATCACATCGAGTTCCGCTATGGCTCCAATGACGCCGACTTTGGCGAGTGGATGGCAGGCAAATACGCCTACTGGATGGCTGCTGGCATTCCCACGGACTATACCCAGTCACTCGTCGAGAACTCAATCAAGCTCTTCTGCGACGAGAACCTGGCCGAATAGGCCAAGTCGCACCCCTCTATCCTAGGGCGGCTCTTCTCGGAGCCGCCTTTTTCTCATTCGTTCGGCTTACTTAGGAAGCCGTCCGCTCTTTCGCAGCAAGGCTGCCTCTGCTCCGAGAATTCAAGGAACGACCGTAGAAAAGGAGGAATCATTGTCAACTGAAACGGAAGAAAAGGAACCCAAGCTAGGCCTCGGCTATCTGCTCGGGTTCGCCGGCCGGAGGCGCCGGCTGCTTTATGTCGGGTGCGCTCTCTCGGCCGCGTCAATGCTGTTCACGTTTGGCCCTTATATATGCATCTGGCTCGTAGCACGCGACCTCATCGCCGTGGCCCCTGACTGGACGGCGGCGCAGGGCCTCGCCGGATACGGCTGGGCCGCGTTCTGGCTCGCTGTCGCAAGTTTGCTCAGCTACTTCCTCGCACTCTTATGCACCCATGCATGCGCATTCCGTACGGCGAGCAATCTGCGCAAGGGCTGTCTCGCGCATTTGATGAGGGTGCCTCTCGGCTACTTCGACACCCATGCCTCGGGCGCGCTTCGTCGCGTTATCGACGGCTGCGCTGGAGCGACCGAGGGGCTCATCGCCCACAAGACGCCCGACACGGTAGGATCCATCGCGATGGTCCTGGGTTTAGTCGTGACGCTCTTCGTCTTCGACTGGCGGATGGGGCTCGCGTGCCTTGCAGCGGCGGCGCTCTCCATCGCCTGCATGTTCTCCATGATGGGCGGCAAGAACGCCCATTTCATGCAGCGTTACCAACAGGCGCTCGTCGAGATGTCGAAGACCGGGACCGAATACGTTCGCGGAATCCCCGTGGTGAAGGTGTTCCAGCAGACCGTCTACTCGTTCAAGGCGTTCCACGACGCAATTATGGAGTACTCGCAGATGGCGGAAGCGTATGCGGTCAAGGCTTGCGCGAAGCCGCAGGTCACGTCGCTTACCATCATCAACGGCGTGGCGATCTTCCTCGTGCCCGTCGTGCTGTTCCTGGCGCCAGGCGCTGAGGCGCAGAGCGGCGGTGCCTTTGCGGGCTTCATAGCGAACTTCGCGTTCTACGCCATCTTCTCGGCAATCGTGTCCACTGCTTGCACGCGGCTCATGTTCGTGGTCGAGGAGTTCGAGGTGGCGGGCGACGCGGCAAGGCGCACGTATGGGATCCTCTCCGTGAGTCCGATGAGCGAGCCGGCTCATCCGCAGACCCCCGTCGATCATTCGATAACCTTCGACCATGCGACTTTCCGTTACGAGGGTTCCGAAACGGATGCCCTCCACGATGCGAGCTTCACCGTCGGGCAGGGCGAGACGGTGGCGCTCGTCGGGCCATCGGGCGGAGGCAAGACCACGGCCGCGAGCCTGGTTCCGCGCTTCTGGGACGTGACGGATGGGGCCGTGAAGGTGGGTGATGTCGACGTGCGCCAAATCGACACGGCGAAACTCATGTCTTCTATCGCCTTCGTGTTCCAGGACAACCGTCTGTTCAAGAAGTCCATCTACGACAACGTGGCGGCGGCGCGTCCCGGTGCCACGCGTGCCGAGGTCATGGCCGCCCTCGACGCTGCCCAGTGCGGAGACATCTTGGACAAGCTGCCAGACGGCGTGAACACAGTGGTTGGATCCAAGGGTGTCTACCTCTCAGGCGGAGAGAAGCAGCGCATAGCTCTCGCCCGCGCCATCTGCAAGCAGGCGCCCATCGTCGTGCTGGACGAGGCCACTGCCTTCGCCGACCCCGAGAACGAGGTTCTCATACAGCAGGGATTCGCCGAGCTGGCGAAGGGACGCACTGTTCTCATGATCGCACACCGGCTCTCGACGGTGGTGAGCGCCGACAAGATCGTGGTGCTCGATGCGGGGCGCGTGGTGGAGCAGGGCACGCACAACGAGCTCATCTCTCGTGGCGGTCTTTATGCGCGCATGTGGGCGGAATACGTTAGCGCAGCAGATTGGCGCATCGCATCCGGCTCATCACAAGAGAACGCAGCGGCTACTAAAAAAGCCGAGTTAGCGAAAGGAGGTGCGCGATGACCAGCATGAAGGAGAGGTACGCGCTCACCGATGAGGGCGCGAAGAATATCCGCCTCGGCGCTTTCTGGACGGTCGTGGTGAACCTGGTGGCCATGTTCGGCATAGGGTTCTTATTCCTGCTGATGCAGCAGCTCATCGATTCGCTGACCGTCGGAGCACCCTTGCCCGACGTCATGCCTTACGCAATAGGGCTCGCGGTCTTCGCTGTCGTGCTCTGGGTAGCGCACTGGTTCCAGTACGACCACACATACGGCAAGACATACCGCGAAAGCGGAATGCAGCGCATCGCCCTGGCCGAGCGCCTGCGCGAACTGCCGCTGTCGTTCTTCGGCAGACGCGACCTATCGGATCTCACCGAGACGATCATGACTGACGCCACTACGATGGAGCACGTATATTCTCACGTGCTGCCTTACCTCTACGGAACCTACATCTCGACGGGAATCATCGCGATCTGCCTGCTGGCCTTCAATTGGCAGCTTGCAATAGCGGCTCTCTGGTCGGTTCCCGTTGCATTCGCGATTCTCTTCTGGTCGCGCCGGTTCTCGGCTCCCTTGCAGCGCCAAACGCGTTCCGCAGCGCTCGCCATGACCGAGAACACGCAAGAGACGCTCGAATGCGCCCGGGAGATCCGGGCGACGAACCAAGAGAGCGCATACCTGCGCCAGGCCGATCGACTCATCGACGAGCACGAGCGGATCACGCTGCGCTCAGAGATACTGACAGGCATACCCGTGCAGTCGGCCCAGGCAATTATGCGTTTCGGCATCGCTACCACTATTCTGGCGGGCTCTCTCATGATCGCAGATGCTTCTATCGGATTCATGGTGATGTTCGGTTTTCTGCTCGTCGTGTCGCGCGTCTATGCGCCTTTCGACCAGAGCTTGCTCATGCTTGCCGAGCTGTTCATGGCCACTGAGGTCGCCGCACCCCGCATGAAGGCTTTTTACGACGAACCCACCGCCACAGGGAGGAGTGATTTCGATCCAGAGGGACACGACGTCACTTTCGAGGAAGTCACGTTCTCCTATGGCGGCACCGACGAGCCAGTGATATGCGGTGTGTCGTTCACCGCCAAGGAAGGCGAGGTGACGGCGCTCGTCGGTCCATCAGGATCGGGCAAGTCCACGCTTACAAAATTGGCCGCGCGCTTTTGGGACGCAGATAGCGGGCGCGTGCTCGTGGGAGGGGTAGACGCGTCCACCGTGGATCCAGAGGCGCTCCTCAAAGACTATTCGGTCGTCTTCCAGGACGTGCTGCTCTTCGATGACACCGTCATGGGCAACATCCGCCTCGGCCGGCGCGATGCAACCGACGAAGAAGTGCTAGCCGCCGCCAAGGCGGCAAAGTGCGACGAGTTCGTACGCAAGCTGCCGCAAGGCTACAACACCATGATCGGCGAGAACGGCAGCAAGCTTTCTGGCGGTGAGCGCCAGCGCATTTCGATCGCTCGGGCACTGCTGAAGAACGCGCCTATCGTGCTTCTGGACGAGGCAACGGCCTCACTTGACGTGGAGAACGAGTCGAAGGTGCAGGCGGCGCTATCGAACCTATTGCAGGGCAAGACCGTGTTAGTCATAGCTCATCGTATGCGCACGGTTATGAACGCAGACAAGATCGTGGTCCTCGATGAGGGGCGCGTCGTTGAAGAGGGGACGCCGGCACATCTCATGGAGCTAGACGGGCTCTTTTCCCGCATGGTGGACCTACAGTCGAGGTCATCAGCCTGGGCGCTTTAGCGACTGCTTTCGTTTTCAAAGAGCGCCATCAAAATGGCGCTCTTTTCTTTAGCGCTGACCCCATTTTAAGGACATGTGTCATGTATTTAAGACGAAGTCGTTATTAGTCGGCGAGCTGCCCCTATTCTGAAATTGTTTTAAATCGGCTAACGACGACACAGTGCAAGCAGGCGATCAAAGGGAATGGACCACGCGAAGCTCATAGCGGTGAGGATGGAGGAGGCAAGGGACGCGCGCGGCATCAGCGTCGCGGAGCTGGCCCGGCGGGCCTCCATCGACCGCAAGAGGCTGTGGTACATCCTGGACGGCCAGCGCCAGATGCGCGCCGACGAGTTCGTCCGCCTCTGCGCCGTGATGGGCCTGGACATGCAGTTCTTCCTCACGCCCGAGATGCGCGAGGAGCTGTCCTACCGCCGGAAGCTGACCATCGAGGAGTACGGCACGGGCCTGTGCGGCCTGCCGACGATGAGGGAGAAGGGAAAGGTGCGCTGCAACATCTGACGGAGACATACGTCTATGCCAAGGGCGGGGCGCGACCGGTGCGGTCGGCCTCGCCTTTCCGCGCATGCGCCTCCCTTTCCATCTCAAAGCCAATCCCATCCCTGCAGCCATCTGAGAGGACTCGGTTGATGTAGGCGCGGGAGGCGCGTTCCCTCCCGCATTCGGGAAGGGACGCCCTATGGCGAGCGATTACGGCGATGAGGCCGGAAGCAAGATGATCGACGACTTCATGCGCTTCGGGGAGCGCATGGGCGAGCGGGCGATGTACGCCCGGGCGGGACAGATGCAGCGGGCGTTCCAGAACGCCACGCGCGAGGCCCACGCAGCGGCCGGCGAGGAGGCTCCCGCAGAGGGGCGCTCCGAGTGGGCGAAGCTCGACATGCACGAGTTCCAGGGAATCGAGGACTATGAGGCCATCAAGGGAATCATCGAGGACAGGCTCGCGTCGCACGGCGTCGGGAGCACCTGGTTCCCCGATCCCGAGACCGGCAAGGAATACCTCCTGTTCCGCATCGCCGACGCGCGGGAGGTGTGGCAGTCCTTCGAGGAGCTGTCGCGCGAGACCGACGACGCCTGCGCCAAGGCCGCAGAGCGCATCAGGGAGCGAAACGAGCGCGAGCCGGCCAAGGCCCGCGACGACCGCGCCCTCGACGAGCGCGCCGAGGAGG
>OLHE01001429.1_pt1 | contig 15608 bp, 11 predicted proteins | sample 1605821 | NCBI WGS metagenome assembly OLHE01 (sample SAMN03283250) | human gut metagenome | biome: human-associated habitat; material: feces | host: Homo sapiens | place: USA | collected 2013
TACCTTCCCGAATCGGCATCGAATACGCCAGCACCCTCTACCCGCAGCCCGAGGTCAAGGGCTTCGCGGATAACTTCCCCCTGGGTACCGAACTGGCTCAGATTCACGGAGACTACCGCTTCATCGCCCCTCTGAGCCTGGCATCCGGCTCAAAAATCGTCTACACCACCACCGAGGACGGCTGGAACGACGAGGACGTAGACGCAATCGCCATCAGCAGCCTCAAGGTACATGCCCGCATGAGCACGGACATCCCCGCCGAAACACGCGTGATCGTGCGGCCTGTCGACGTGCAGGGCAGACGCATCCCGCTGACAAACGAAGCCGACGCCTACGCAGTCCTCCCCGCCAATGCCGCGGACTATGAGCTGAACTTCGAACTTCTGGGCGACATCCGGCACCTCGACGGCGTCTACATCGAGGCAACTGTCGACGGCTTCTCCGGCAATCCCCTGCTGCCTGCACAGACCATAAGGATTTCCGACCTGCGCGCAACCGTAAGCGGCAAATATGTAAAAGAACTCTGACCGGCAATAAACAAGAAACTATGAACAAGCTTATCAGAAACATAGCGCTCGTTGCCGGACTGGCGGCAGCCACCTGCGCAAGCGCACAGAACACATATTCAGGATATTTCATCGACAACTATCTCTATCGCAGCGAGATGAACCCGGCCTTCGGCAACGCCGAGAACTACGTCGGCTTCCCGGGCCTGGGCAACCTCAACGCAGGGATGGCCGGCAACCTCCACCTGGACAACATATTCTACAACATCGACGGGCGCACCTGCCTGTTCACCAATCCCGGCGTCAGCGCGGCGGAAGTCCTGGACGGAATCCACGACGTCAACAAGCTCGGCGTGAGCACCAAAATCGACATCATCAACGTAGGCTTCAAGGGCCTCGGCGGCTACAATACCGTCGGCATCAGCGCCCGTGCCGACGTCCGCACACACATTCCCGGCAGCATCTTCAGCCTGCTCAAGGAAGGCGTCGAAAACAAGACCTACGACATCGCCGACTTCCGCGCCAGGGGCACGGCCTTCGCCCAGATTGCCCTTAACCACAGCCACGACATCAAGGCCGTTCCGGGTCTGCGCGTCGGCGGAACCCTGAAGGTTCTCATCGGCGGCGCCCAGGTAGACGCGCGCCTGGACAAGGCCCGACTGGAGCTGCACGACGACACCTGGAACATCGTGACCGATGCCACCATCGAGACATCAATGAAAGGTCTGAGCTACACCACCAGCTACAACGACGACGCCAGGCGCGACTACGTCGACGGCGTAGAAATCGACGGTCCCGGCCCCAACGGCTTCGGCCTCGGCTTCGACCTGGGCGCCGAGTACAAGTGGGGCGACTTCACCTTCTCCGCGGCCGTCCTGGACCTGGGCTTCATACACTGGAACGAGACCCGTCTGGCCGGTACCGATGGCGAGCGCATGGTGCAGACCTCACGTTATCAGTTCGGCGCCGACAGCGACACCAACGATACCGAATGGGACAACCTGAAGAACGACCTTACGGCGCTCTATCAGCTCGACGACCTCGGCGACACCGGAGGCCGCACCACGGCCCTGTCGGCAACTGTCAACGCCGGTGTGAACTACGCTCTGCCGGCATACCGCAACCTGACTTTCGGCCTGCTGAACAGCACCTACATCAACGGCCCGTACACCAGCACCGAGTTCCGCCTCTCGGCCAACGTACGCCCCGTAAAATGCCTAGCCGCAAGCGCCAACCTCGCGGCGGGCACCTACGGCGTAGGTTTCGGATGGCTCATAAACCTGAACCTCCACAAAGGATTCTCGTTCTTCGTCGGCATGGACCATACCATGGGCAAACTCGCCAAGCAGGGCGTGCCCCTGAAGTCCAACGCCAAGTTCAATCTCGGCATCGACTTCCCCTTCTGAGGAAATCGCACGCTATTTCCTAAGCACCGAGAGTGCTGCCTTATAGTCCGGCTCGTGGGTGATTTCATCCACGAGCTGCGCGTATATTATGCGGAAGTTCTCGTCGGTGACGATTACGGCGCGCGCCAGCAGACCTGCGAGCGGACCGTCGACTATCTGCAGCCCGTACTCCTGCGAGAATGTCGAGGAGCGGAAAGCGGAAGCGACAATCACGTTGTCGATGCCCTCGGCGGTGCAGAAGCGTTTCTGCGCGAAAGGCAGGTCCATGCTTACGCATATCACCTGGGTGTTCTCCAGGGACGCGGCCTCCTGGTTGAAGCGCCGCACGCTCAGGGCGCAGACAGAAGTGTCCAGGCTCGGGAAGATGTTGAGGACTATTCTCTTGCCCTTGAAATCGATGCAGCGGATGTCCTTGAGGTCGGAAGTCACCAGACTGAAACACGGGGCCTTGGTCCCGACGGCGGGAATGTTGCCGTAAGTATGGCAGGCGTTGCCCTGAAAATAAATAGTTTCCATTTATATATTATATTGCTGTTACAGATTCAGCGGCGCCCGGATGCAAGCGTCGTTTTCTCTATAACGTCCAAGCCGAGGTCTTGGTTGACCCCGCGCGTAAAATCCTCGAGGCGTCCGTCCGGAGCGACGTAGAGAAGCACCGGCGTAACGGAACCTACTCCGCAGTCGCGGGCCAGGGAACCGGCATTGAGGAGGGCTGTCTCTGACGGTCCGAGGGGCAGCACGAGCTCGTCGACGTCCTCATGGCGCTTGTCCAGGAAAGCCCAAACGACTTCCACGTTCATCGGCATCATCCCCGCTGCGGAACGCACACTCCGGATTACCTCGGGTGTGCTGCCTACCGAGCTCTCCAGCACGACGTATATCACCGGAGAAGCGTTCTCCTGGCCTTTGAGGCGGGTGTAGCGTCCTCCGTCGAGGGTAGGCAGAGCTATGCGGGGCATCGGCTTGCCGACGAGTTCCTCGAGAGAGAAACTGCTCTGGCGGAAGCGCTGCATGACCTCGGATTCCTCCGCCAGTAAGGTCTCCATATCCATGGGACAAGCTTCGGAGGCCAGACGGGCGCGACGGAACTCGACCGTCACGCTTTGCTCGCCGAGCTGGCCCGGATTATTCTCAAGGCTGATTTTCAGCGGCATGTATGTATCCTGGTCCAGCAGATATGTGAACTCGAGGGCATCGTAGCCGGAAACACGGCGCACGCCCTGGACGCGCAAGGCCTTGCGGCCGCCATGATTGATATTGTCGCGGATCTCATAGCGGTAGCTCATATCGGAATCCATTGCCGCGAAGGTGCGTCCGAGCATCTGGGGCAGCAGGTCCGCGAACTGGGCGCGGTTCTGGACGCCGTCGGCAGTACGGCCTCCGGGCGTGAATGTCTGGGGCTCGCGCGAGAAGTGGTATTCCTGAAGGCGGTCGTTGTGGTATCGGAAATGGTCGCCTCCGAAGTATGCCGAAAAGCCCCGGGTCAAGCCCGAAGGGGTCGGAAGAGTCCAGCGGATAAAGTAGGTGCAGCCGGCGAGCGTGTCGGCGGCGGCGGCGGAGCTCTCGAGCGACACCGTATAGGCTATCGGGTCCGAAAAATTGGGCAGGAGGATTTCGTAGGTGCAGGTGTCCGCATAGCAGGGCGTCGACACAAGGCGTTCGGCTATCTGCCGGAGGGCAGGGACGGCAAAAGCGGGGAAACTGGCGGCGCATGCGGCCATGACTATGAGACTGCGGATAAAACTGGCTTGCATAAGGTGATGGACTTGTATAACATGTTCGCTGCCGAGGCATTGCTTCGGCGGTCTATAGTATTATAATGTACACGGTGCCTGAAAAGTTCCCGCGGCAGGAAATTTTATCCCGGACGGCAAGGAGGATGTTCAGCCTTTCTGCAGGGTGAATGTAAATGCCAGACCTCCCGTCGGACGGTTGGCTACGGAAATCTTGCCTCCGTGGGCGAGGATGGTGCTCTGAACGATGGGCAGTCCCAGGCCCGTGCCGCCGGACTTGCGTGCGCGGCCGGAATCCACGCGGTAGAAACGCTCGAACAGGTGCGGGATATGTTCCTCGCTGACGCCTTTGCCGTCGTCGCGAAAAACGAATTCATAGAAACTTGCGTCCTGCCCGATGTAGAGCAGCTCGCATACGGTACCCTTGGAATAGGCCGCCGCATTGCGCGCAAGGTTCATGAGCATTCCGTTCAGCAGATTGTAGTTTCCCTTGACCTTGCAGTCCAGAGGCACGTCGTAGCGGAATTCCATATTCCCGAGCACGCCGGACTCTTCGATGTCGTTGGCAAGATTGAACGCTATGTCGTGGAAATCGAGTTCCTCGGTGCTTATCATTTCCGCACCGTCCTCGAGGCGTGTGATTGCCGAGACGTCGCTGATCAGGCTCACGAGCCTGTTGGCATGCTCGAGCGCCTTGCGGATGAAGTGATTGCGTGTGTCGGCGTCCATGTCCGGATTCTCGAGTATGGTATCGAGGTAGCCCTTGATCACACCGATCGGGGTCCTGAGCTCGTGGTTGATGTTGGAACTCATCTGGCGCTTGGCCTTGGCCTTCTCCTCGATTGCGTGGAGAGCGACGGCATGCTCCCTGCGCTGGCGTTCCATGGCCTGGGTGCGGGCGTTGAAGAGCGTCACAATCTGCCGGTTGATGTCGCCGAGTTCGTCGTGGGGGAAGTCCTCGGGCGGCAGGAAGCCGTCGGCCTTGACGGCCTGGTTTGCTACCGAACGGAGCAACTTGATGTTGCGGGTAAAGTGCCGCGAGGCCAGATATGCCATCAGCGTGAGAAAAACAGCCAGTATGAACAGTGCCACGAAAAGCCTTATTCCCGGGTCGAGCGACTTCTCGAGCTGGTTGTCCATCGGCAGGAATGTATAGACGGCGAAACGATGGTCGGCGGAGCGCTTGATGCGGTAGAAATACTCCCTGTCGCGGGAGTTGCTGAAGAAGGCGTTGGTGTTGTGACCGTACGATTCCGTGGTCACACCGCCGGTCTGGGCCGCCTCCTCGGGGGTCAGGATAATGGGGTCGCCGTAGCTGAGTTCCAGCTGCCCATCCTTGTAGACGGAAATGCGGATTGCATCGAAGGTAGGGTTGTCGCGGTAATAATTGTAGATGAAGGTAAGATAGGCGCGCAGGCCGCTCAGGGGCATCGGACCCTCGTAATAGTTTATTACGCGCGAGTTAATCTGGTCCAGCTGCGCCTGGATACGGTCGATGTTGGACTGGCGGTTGGTGTAGAAAGCCCAGAGGCCCATGGTCAGCAGAGCCAGCCACATGCCTATCACCAGCGGGAAGAACAGCTTTCACTGATAACTAATCCCTTTCCTTAAACCCATAGCCGAAGCCCTGGCGGGTTATGATATACTTGTCGTACTTTCCGAGTTTCTTGCGCAGGCGGGTGATGTTGGTGTCGATGGTGCGTTCGGAAACAACGACATCGTCGCCCCATACGTTCTTCATGATTTCCTCGCGGGAGTGGATGCGGTTGCAGTGAGTAAGGAAGAACAGCAGGATATCGAACTCGGTGCGGGTAAGGGTTATGGGTTCGCCGTCGACGTAGCATTCCTTGTCGTTGCGGTCGATGCGGAGGCCCTTGAAGGTCACGTCGCTCTCGTAGAGGCTGTCTTTCTCGGCGGGAGCGCTTTCGGCACGCTTGTCGCCGCGGCCCGTACGACGCAGGATAGCCCGGACGCGCGCTATGACCTCTCCGATAACGAAAGGCTTGGTCACGTAGTCGTCCGCACCGATGTTCAGGCCCTTGACCACGGCGTCCTCATCGTTGAGCGCGGAGCAGAAGAGAATGGGTTTTTCCTCGGTGTCGGTAACGTTGCGTATTCTTTTGGCGAAATCGAATCCGGATAGCTGGTCCATCATGATGTCGACCATGAACATGTCATATTGCGGCAAATCCATGTCCAGGGCCTCCTCGGCGCTGTATGCGCAGTCTACCTCGTATCCCTCTTTCTCAAGATTGAATTTGAGAATTTCACATACGGCTTCTTCGTCGTCAATAACTAATATCCTTGTACTCATGTCTTTATAGCAAAATCGGGCCGCCGGACCCTTTCGGGACTATGGCGGCTGACGGTCGGTTTATCTTTTGTGGCTTAAAATTACGAATTTTTCGGCTTCCGATAGGGTTAATGTATGTTAAATCGCACTCCTGGAGCCTTCTCGCCGCGAACATTCGGGGCCGAACCGCTGTTCCCATATCAAACGCATACTTTTGCACTGTGTTTTTTCATGGTATTAGATTTTAAGGTTAAAGATTGTCGGGTGTCGCGAGACAGCCGATTTCTTTTTATACGGACACCGGAAAACATATCGGGAGAAAGAATATGGAATTCACGAACACTTTCAAAAATTCAATGTTATTAAATTATTAATACTTAATTCCGTGTCGACAGGGGATGTTCCGGGATATCCATGCGCGCCATGCCGATAAGGATAACAGTCAACAATTAATGAGACCATAAGCTCAAATTATGAAAACAGCCCCTATCTTAGCACTGCTGCTCGGCGCCTCCGCAATGTCTGCGACGGCCCAGGACCCGACGGCCGATCTTACCGGCGGCTCCGGCAGTAAAATCGAGTTCACACGGACCGACGACGCCACACGCGAAATCCTCAACCGCCACCGTCCGGTGGAAAACAAAGCCATTCCCGCACCGACGTTCGCGCTGAAAACCCAGAACAACAAATTCATCATGACCATCGGAGGAAGCATCAACCTTGTCTACGGCTACGACATCGGCAACAACCTCTACCAGCAGCCCGGCGCCGGCATCAGTTTCGTGACCTCCGCGATTCCCGTGCCGTCGGTAAAGGGACACCGGAGCGACTACTACATCAATCCGTTCAACAGCGCCGTCGACATGCAGATTGTAGGCCTGGCCAACACCGACAATGAAATCAGCGCCTACGTAAAGTTCGGCACCGACGGCAACAGCATGAACCTGATGCTGCTACGCGCGTACATGACCTGGCGCAACTTCACTTTCGGCGAGAAACTGACACTGCTTCAGGACTGCTACGCCTGCCAGCCTCCGACAATCGACCCCGAAGGTCCCTCGGGCTGCGTTTCCAACGTCGCATATGAAATAAGCTACACCTCTCCGAGCTACAACGGCTTCCGCTATGCCGTCGGACTGGACATGCCGACTTACTATTCCTCCAACGGCATCTACCGCGGCAAGGACTTTCCGCGCTTCGACGGCACCCAGGTCGCAAACTACAGGAATGCCGAGCAGATTATCCCGGACGTCCCGGCCTGGATCGAATACAGTTTCTCCCAATGGAACCGCATCCGTCTTTCCGGAATCCTGCGCACTTTCTCCTATGTCGACAACGTAGCCGACAAGACCCGCCACCTGGCAGGCTGGGGAGCGATGCTGTCCGGCAACCTCAGCCCCTGCGACTCCTTCATTTTCTACTATCAGTTCGCTTACGGCAAGGGCATAGGCAACTATATCCAGGACATCGCCGGCAAACCCATCTCCTTCATTCCCCGCGACGACAGGCCGGGCCGCATGAAAGCTTCCCCGATGATGGGACTCAACGCAGGCGTCACCTTCAACGCCACCAAGAAACTGCAGTTCAACGCCATGTTCTCCGAAGCCCGCATCTGGGACGTCGAGGACTACTGCAACGCCCTCCCCTCCGGCGAGAACTACAAATACGCCCTTTACGCCGCCGCCAACTGCTTCTACAACATCACGCCCTATCTGCAGTGCGGAGTCGAATACCTCTGGGGTCACCGCCAGACCTGGAACCAGGGCGGCGCGCACGACAACCGCATCCAGGCGCAGCTCCAGTTCACCTTCTGAGCCATCTTTCTTTCCGGCAAAACCAAACGTACCCTTAGTCTGTTTTTCATTTAACAGGAGCCAAGAGTCCCACACCATTAAAATTCTTATAATATGTTCAAAATTCAATCGGGTTACGGAAAGCAGACACTACCCCTGTGGGCGGTCTTCAATCTGTACGTAATCTACATCTGTACCTCCATTCCGGGACTGGCCATCACGCCGATCATGAGCGACCTGACCAAAATATTCCCGGGAACCTCCCAGCTTGAGTCCCAGATGCTTGAAATCGGGCCTAACATCGCCGCCATACCGTTCGTGTTCCTCGGCGGCTGGATCGGCACCAAATTCAACAACAACAAGCTGACCACCTGGACCTGTCTGCTGTACGGTATCTGCGGACTTCTCTTCTTCTTTGTGCCGAACATGATTACCCTGATAATCCTGAGTTTTCTCATCGGTATCGCCGCCGGCATCCTCAGTCCTCTGGCATCCGCATTCGTAGCGGACATGTTCGGAGGCGAGAAGCGAACCAAACAGTTCGGCTACACTTCCGCAACCCTCAACCTCGTCCTCATGGGCTGCGTCATCGCAACCGGCTATCTGGCAAAAATCAGCTGGCGCCTGCCCTTCATGATCTATCTTCTTCCCTTCGTCCCCCTTTTCTTCGCCTCCAAGTTCGGAAAGTATATTCCAACACCGGCTCCCGCCGCCGGCGCCAAGAAAGTGAAGTACAAGTTCTCCGAGCAGGTTAACGTATGGATGCTGACCCGCTATTGCGTCTACTACCTCTTCATAACGCTGGTGATAGCCTCGATTTCGATGTACATCCCCTTCCGCTTCACCAACTCGTCGACTGCCGGTGACCTTACCTCGGTGCTCTTCTTCGGCATCATGGCCTCTGGCTACACCCTCAACTGGTGCGTCAAGATTCTTCGCGGACATGTGGCCGTAATGGTAATGATATTCACCGTCGTCGGCTTCGCCATCATCTCCCTGTTCGACAATCCTCTGCTCGTAGGCCTCGGCATCCTGATCGCCACATACTTCTACGGAATCGCACAGCCTTACTACTACGACCGCCTGTCCGTAGCCTCTACGCGAATCGCCCTGACCCTCACCCTGGCCATCTTCGCCTCGATGGATTCCATCGGCAATGTTGTCGCCCCGTTCATCATCGACGGTATCGCCAAGGTATTCCACACCTCCACCAGCACCGACCCCAACGTCGCATTCTGGATCTGCACATGGATGTCCGTAGCCGTACTCGCCGCAGTAGCAGTCTACGAAATCATAGTACGCTCGCGGAAGCATATCGCCGATGAGCGCGAACTGAAGCTCAAGGCCGCCGCCGACAGCCAGAACGCCCAGGCCGCCAAAGAGAACGAAATCAGAATCGCTGCCGCAAACAGCGACAACGGTCACGATGTAGCACCTCTTACGATGTCGCCCGACTCGGCTTACAAGGACTCCGCGACGCTCACCGACGCCAAGACTGCCAAAGGCACACCCTCCGACTGAGCAAACGCCGGTCCGGACAATCAACAAGAACCCTCTCTTATACATCCATTATTATGTATCAACCGAAATTCAAAAACACGGAACCCCGGGAGTACGTACTCAACGAGTACGCCAAGGGTTACGCACAGTGTATCGACAACAACTGGAACTTCGCCATATACGCGCAGGATCCGTCGGTCAGCATCTACCAGAACGAATACAACGCCGGATACGTACAGGGCAAAATCCAGGGCAACGAAATGATCAAGGCCACCCGAAACAACACCTGGCGCTGGTACGTACTCGACGAAGGTCCCGGCGCCAACTCGGTCACTCCTCCCGCCGGCGCCGTCGAGCAGGCTACCAAAGCCCTTATCGACAACTACAACTACATGACGGACTATGTGGAGAAAAAGCAGGACGACCGCCATATCCAGGGCCTCATCAGGCTGATGTTCCGCATGCTCGGCATCTACCACGGCGCCGCCGGCAAGGAAGCGCTGACCAACGTAAGCTTCGATAATCTGAAGATGTCCGGCATGAGCGCCGACGAACTCAAGATGAACTCCGGCGACGAGCCCCTGACCTTCATCGACATCTATTTCCTCAACGCCCAGATGGACCTCTGGGACGCAATCGGCAAGGAACTCGGCATCGATTTCAACGCCGTAGAGAAAAGCGACAAGGAGCATACCCTCCAGGAAAAGGAGGACACCGAGCGCATGGCCAAGGACGACAGGCTCAAACCGGGCCGCTGCTCCGGCTTCGTCACCAAGCTGGAAAACGGCGAGATTCTCTGGACTCACACTTCGTGGTGCTGCTTCTTCGCCCAGAGCTGCGCCGTGACCTACGTGATCGGCGACGACTTCCTCACCCAGAACTCCTTCTGCCCCGGCCAGTTCGGTTCCAATACCGATTTCGGCTTCAACGGCCACGGCATAGGCTTCAACGAAACCACCGAGACCTACTTCTACAACGAGTCCAAGACTCTCGGCCTCTGGCTGACCTGGCGCGCCGCAGCCGCCGAGGCATTCGCCACTTCCATCGACGACTTCTACGACTACGTAACCCTCGACAACACCGGCACCTACCTCAACGCCTACATGCTTGTCGACGCCTACCGCGGAGAGTTCGGCATGATCGACATGAGCTACGCCCGCTTCGCCCTCTTCAAAGGCGACGGCACCAATCTGACGGTAAAGGACTCCACCGGCTACGAGCCCACATTCCTGGACTATGACCACCACATGATCAGTCCTACCTACGTGCTGGGCTGCAACATACCTGTCTACAAACGCATCTGGCGCGAACTGCAGACAATCGACGGCGCACCCAAACGCCGCTACCAGCTCTACCGCCATATCGGCGGCGTAAAGACGATGGACGACGCCAAACACCTGATTACCTACAACGACGACCTCGAGCCTATCTCCATCGCCGGACGCTGGGACAAGAACTACGGCACCTCCGAATTCCTGCGCTATCAGCCCCACGGCTCCATCGACGCCAAGGCTTTCGGCACCGAGGAAATCAAGAAAGTTCTGGCCTCGCTGAGCATGAAGCCCTCGAAGGACGGACAGAAGACTTCCTTCTGGATGCGTTTCGGAAGCGTCAAGCTCGACGGTACCCCCTTCGTATGGTCGCAGTCCATCTGGGCGAAATTCAAACAGCCCGAGGAAACCGACTTCATCCCGGATGCCATCGACGGTGCCTGGAACCGCGTGAAGATGTTCATGGAATAAGTCTTCCAGGCCACCAGGACGCAAACAGGAATCAAGAAACTATAAACAAACAAATACCGGTGCGCAACAGCGCATGAACAAAATATGGCCACATACACCCCGAAATTCAAGAACACAGAGGCCACGCAATACGTACTCGACGAGTACACCTGCGGCTTCGCACAGTGTATCGACAATAACTGGAACTTCGCCATCTACGCCCAGAATCCCAATATCTCGATATATCAGAACGAGTACAACGCGGGCTACGTCCAGGGCAAGGTTCAAGGCAATGCCATGATAGTCGCCACCCGCAACAATTCGTGGAAAAACTTCCTGATCGGAGCCACTCCTCAGGACAACCTCAACATAGACGTACACCCCGAATACCTGACGGCATCGGCCGAGAGCCTGATCCAGAACTACAACTATACCTACGACGTCCTCTCCTCCCGCCAGGACGACCCGATGTACCGGAACATCACCCGCCTGGTATTCCGCATGCTCGGCATCTACGACGGCGCCGCCGGCAACGAAGCCCGCAAGGACGTCAAGTTGACCGACCTGGCTCTCCAGGCCTTCGACGCCTCCCAGCTCAAGCTCGGATACGACAGCGACCCGCTGACCTACATGGACGTAGTGTTCATCAACATGCAGTATGACCTTTTCGACGCCATCGGCGACAAAATCGGTCTGGTGATGGGCTACGGCACGGCCAGGAAAGCCAAGGATGCCGCGAACCAGTCCGACCACTGCACGGCATTCACCAAGATGATGCCTGACCACAACGTATTCTGGACGCATAACTCCTGGTGCTGCTTCTGGGCCCAGAGCTGCGCCGTGACCTACGTCATCGGCGAGGACTTCGTCACCCAGAACGCCAACTGCCCGGGCCAGTTCGGTTCCAACACTGACTTCGGCTTCAACGGCAACGGCATCGGCTTCAACGAGACCACGCACGTAGACCTCTACGACAAGACTAAAATCGACGGCATCTTCCTGGCCTACCGCTCCGCGGCGGCCGAGCAGTTCTCCCATACCATCCGGGAGTTCTACGACTACTGCAAGCTCGACAATACGGGCACCTACCTCAACGGCTACCATCTTGTCGACGCCAATACCGGCGAAATCGGCCTGCTGGACATGTCGTACAACCGCTTCGTGCTCTTCGTGTGCGACGGCAAGGACGTAAAACTCACCGACTCCACCGGCTACGTACCCACGCATCTGGACTACGACCACCATCTGATTACTCCTACGCATGTATTCGGCGTAAACCAGCCCGTCTCCTGGTGGGTAGGATATGAGCTGGAGAGCATGAACCTGCGCCCGATGCGCAGAAACCAGCTCTGGGCCCGTATCGACACCGTTCAGGACATCGAGACCGCAAAGGACCTCATCACCTACACCGAGGACCGCGAGCCGCTGTCCGTCTACGGCCGCTGGGACCTGGGCTACGGCACCACCGAAATGGCGCGCATGCGTCCCGACGGTTCCGTCGACGCCAAAGCCGGCTCTGCGGAACTAATCCGCCAGACGCTGAAAAACCTCAGCCGCATTCCGGACATCAACGGTACAAAAACCTCGTTCTGGATGAAGTTCGGCACCGCGCACGTCCAGCAGCTTCCCTTCATCTGGAGTCAGAGCCCCTGGGCCTCCATGAAGCAGGACGAGTCCGTGGACTTCGTGCCGGACGCCCTGGACGGACGCTGGAACCTTGTTAAAATGTTCATGAAATAAGTCAACAAGCTACTTAAACCACAATCAGGCACAAAGCCTCGGCGCGACTTCCAGGCCGGGCCTTGTGCCTGATTCCTGAATATACCAAGACATGAAACCCATTCAGACAGGCAAACTGCCGTTGGACCCCACGGCTTATGTCGCCATACTATCGCTTTCGCTCATAGTCAATCTGCCGGGGCTTGCGGTGAGCCCGATGCTGGACACTCTGGCGCGTATCTTCCCCCAGTCGAGCGCCCTTGAGAAACAGCTTCTGACCATGCTGCCCAATCTTCTGATTATTCCTTTCGTCCTTATGTCCGGCAAACTGTCGACAACGAACCACAAGAAAGCCCTGATAGTATCCGCGCTGCTGATTTTCGTCGGCTCGACCGTGGGCTACATGCTGGCCACGTCGATGCTTGCCCTGATAATTTTCAGCTGCACCCTCGGCATAGGCGCGGGCATTCTGGTCCCGTTCTCGACAGGTCTTCTTTCGGACACTTTCGCCGGAAAGCCTCTTATGAAGCAGATGGGTCTGCAGAGCGCAATCTCGAACCTGACGCTTGTGCTGGCCACTTTCGCAGTCGGCTGGCTTGCCCGTCTGAACTGGCACGCACCCTTCATGGTCTACGCCGTTTCCCTGATTCCGCTGGCACTTGTCAACTTCATCGGCCGCGTGCCCATGAACGAACTTGACCCCACCAAAGCCGACATGCACAATTACATCGCCACCGCCACGGACGCGCCTTCGACCGACTGCAACGCCCAGGGCGTCGACGTCAAGAGAATGATCGGACTTTTCGTCGCATATTTTCTGCTTACCTTCGGAACCATATCCATATCGGAATACCTGCCCTTCCTGGCCCAGGAGCGCCAGATCAACGCATCCGTCACCGGCTCGCTGACTTCGGTATTCTTCCTGATGGTCTTCTTCTGCGGCATGTCGCTGACCCCGATTATCCGCATGCTGCGCAAGAACACAGTCCTGATTTGCACCCTGCTGTGCCTTGTCGGGATGCTGATAGTGTCTGTGGCGCAGAACGTACAGCTTGTCGGAGCGGGCATCATTATCGCCGGCATCGGCTACGGCGCGCTCCAGCCGCTGTTCTACAATAAGGCGACCCAGTGCGTGGACCGGCCGTCGCTGAGCACCAAGGCCCTGTCGATAATCCTCACCGCCAACTATTCGGCAATCGTTATCGAGCCTCTTGTCACGCAGGGCGTCTGCCGGCTTCTCCATAAATCCGTGGAAAGCGCTTTCCCCTTCGTGATCAGCGTCGCCGTGTGCGGCATCTTCCTGATTTATGCCATCCTGACCCGCAAGACATTCATCGGCACCATCTCGAATATCTACTATCAGAAAGAGGTGACCAAGTGAGCGCCGGCTCAGGACAACATATCAAGTGCGGAAACCCGGTTTTCCGGATATAACCATACAACATTCAACCAGATTATGAAATATATTGATTGCGGCTGCGGGAAAATACCCTGGATATCCATCCTGGCCATACTCTCGATTTCACTGACGGTGAATCTCCCGGGACTCGCCATCTCCCCCATCATGGGGAAGTTGGACGAAGTGTTCACCGATGTCACAGAACTGGAAATCCAGTTGCTGACCGTTCTTCCCAATCTCGTCACCATTCCGTTCATTCTCTTCTCCGGCAAGCTCTGTACACCTAAAAACCAGATGTTCATACTCGGCGCCGGCCTGGTGATCTACACCCTGACGGGAGTGCTGTACTTTTTCGCCGACAGGATGACGGAACTTATCGTGCTGAGCTGCATGCTCGGCGTGGGCTGCGGACTTATAATCCCGCTTGCGGCGTCGATGATATCGGAGTATACCGTCGGCAAGGCCCGCACTAAGATTCTCGGAATGAAGTCCGGCGTAAGCAATTTCATGGTGATTTTCGCCACGCTGTTCGTCGGCTGGATAGCCGCCTATAACTGGCACGCCGCCTTCACCGTCTACATGATACCGCTCATTCCGCTGTGCCTGATGCCTTTCATGAGCCGGCGGTACATCGACGGCCACCGCATCGACGCACCGGGGGAATTCGTGGCTCCTACCCGCGAGCCCGCCAGGCCATCCGACAAGGATATAGCCCAGGCCAGGAGCACCGGAAAACCCGCCGGTCCCAATTTCCACTTCCAGGGCAAGCTCTCGCTGATTCTTCTTGCCGGGCTCATGTCCCTTTACTTCATGGCCACATACGGCACCGAAGTGGTAAGCTACTACCTGCCTTTCACGATGAAGGACTATCATCTTACGACAGGCGACGTAGGCGTAGCCACGGCAATGTACTTCGCCTCGGCGACCCTTTCGGGCTTCATTCTTCCGAAGGCGATCAAGCTCTGCCGGGAATGGACAATGGAAATCGCTCTGGTGCTGGTAATCTTCGGGCTCTTCTTCGTCGGAGTATTCCATGCCTACTGGACCTATATCGTCGGCATCTTCATCATGGGCCTCGGCTACGGCGTTATCCAGCCGCTGATCTACGACAAGACTTCCTACGTAGCCCCCAACGCCGCCAAGCAGAACGCCTACTTCTCCTATCTTCTGACCTGCAACTATATCGGCATTTCGCTGGTACCGTTCATAATCGGCGCCGCACGCCGGCTGTTCAACTCGCACAGCGACAATTTCTCCTTTATCTTCAACGGCTTCGTGCTGCTGGTCGTGCTGCTGATAGCCATCTGGAAGCGCAGGAGCTTCGTAATCGCCGCGGACGCGGATAGCTACGAGAACCAGCCGTCGACCCTCGGACGGGTTTCCTCGCAGACTCCGGAAAAGTAACTATTCCAGAGTCGAAAGAGATGCCAGGGTGTCGGCCTCGAGGTAAATGACAAGACCGCGGACACCGGCGCGCCCGAGCATCCTCATTGCCGAATCCGGCTCCATGCACATGGCTGCCGTCGCGAAAGCGTCGG
>OLHE01001432.1_pt1 | contig 15592 bp, 8 predicted proteins | sample 1605821 | NCBI WGS metagenome assembly OLHE01 (sample SAMN03283250) | human gut metagenome | biome: human-associated habitat; material: feces | host: Homo sapiens | place: USA | collected 2013
AAAGAAAAATATCTATTTTTTGTCTTTTAGGTATTGACTATAACTAGCTGGTCTTTTAATAGCCTTTATATGCCTTATATTTTATCTGTCCGATAATTCCATGTCAACTGATCTTTATTCTTTGGTAGTGTAATGAAAATATTGGAAATATTTTTCCCTTTTTCTGTTGTATATTAATGATCATGAAAGTGCTTTCATACATGTGAGCCTCTGTTATTTATACCCGATGTACGGGTTTCTTTAGTCTTGCCATAATAAAAGGCTCTCCTAATGATTTTTATTTTATCATAGAAGAACCTTTTAAACATTATTTACAGAAAAAATTTCATACTCAAGAATGCAAGAGGTTTTTCTATTTTTTATAAGTGCCTTCTGCTTTTTTCTTTTTTCTTTTCCATACAATCAGGAAAATTCCGCCTGCTGTCAATACAATTCCTATAATCGTTCCATAGAACAATGGCTTATTAGCATAAAAGATAATTACACTATTAGCTGATACAGTAACCCTGGAAAAAACTTCATTATATTCATTTGTGGTTTTCCCATCTTCATGAACTGCATAGTCTGTACAAATGATCTGTACCTGTTCTTCTAGTCCTTCTGGAATATTAAATGTGATCTTTCCATCATTTTCTCCAAGATAAGTATCGAGTTCTTCCCCACTTAAATCAACCAATACTTTTCCTTCCAGTTCATTATTTTTCTTCACTGTTCCACTTTTGTCTGCAACAACTGCTTTGAAACTCTTTAATTTACCTCCATCATCTGTTGGAATTGCTGTCACCGTTTGAGATTCTGTTTTGTAACGTCCACTATTTTCCAGTCCACTGACTGCAACAACCGGTGCGGTCTGATCTACAATCCAGGAAACATCAAGCCCTTTTATATCACTGTAGGAAGCCGTCTCTGCTTTGTCTATGGATTCCACTACAATCGAATACTCACCTTCTCCTTCAAATAATTTTTTATTGATCGTATAGGTACGCTCGTTCCATTCACCTTCGTTATTTACATTTTCCGTTATATAGTCTTCTCCTGCTTCTAATTCCGTTCCATTCAGTTTTACTACGTATTTTTCAATTGGATCCGTATTGATTTCTTTTATAACAACAGGATTTTCCACACTATATACATAATACTTATCCAACATCTTTTCAGTATTATTATCTATCAGGAAAGTTGATCCATTACGATTAACAGAGAAAGTTACATTCTCATATTCCTGTCCATCATCCAAAGTAAATTTATTATACTCATTATTAGCCCAATCTTTTGCTGTACAAGATAATGTATAAACTCCATCTTCTTCCAGATTTTCTACCTTGATAGAATAGGTCTGATTATTTACTTCTGTAGTGATATTTTCCAATGGAACATCCCTTGTCTCATATGTTCCTATTTCTGAACGAGTAACTTCTTTTAATAACGGCTTAACTTCATCCACCGGAAGATTATCTGCAGTGTCTGTTGCAGTAATTGTGAATTCATATTTCTCATCTTTATTAGCTGAGTTTACTTTAACATTAGAGACATGAATTGTTGGATGCTGTGTATCTATTGTTAGTTGCCCAGAAGTATATGTCTCCATTTTATTTGAGGATCTGTCTGTATAATTCACTGTGACAATATAATCACCATCATCACTTAACGTAAATGTCCCTGTATGTATATCCGCACTGTTATCTGTCCAGTTTGCTGATACAGAAGTTCCTGCTCCACCATCTTTTTCCACAGAAATCTGAACATCTTCTGCATAAAAATTTGCTTCATTTATTACGATTGTTGCTTCAATATTTCCTGAATAATAAGAAATATCATTTACTTCCTGAACCGGATCACTAAATGTAACGGATCCTGTCGGTGCGATATTATCAACCACAAGTCTGTTTCCATCTTTCAGATCCTTCTGATTTGTCGAAAAATCATATGCCGTAAACTCTACAGTTCCATTAAACTGATTATTACTCTGCAATACTGATTTTGGAATTGTAAAAGTTGCAGTAAATTTATTTCCATGCTGCATTATCTTTGCACGTTCAATCGCTGCCTCCAATAACTCTGCATTTACTTTACTCACTCCACTTGCATTTCTATAACTATATACAAAATGCTCTATTCCTGCTGTCTCATCTTCACCACTAATGGTTACCGTTATCATCTGATTGTAATAATGATACGGTACATTTCCCAAGGTCTGCCCTGCAACTCCTTCACTATACGATACATTCAGATTCGTCGGAGCTGTCTTGTCTACAGTAAAAAAGTCTTCCTTATAATCTGCTGCTTTTCTCAATGCAAGATCTTTATAGTCAATGTCAAATGTATAATTTGCATCTGCATTATATGTAATATGTGCCGTATAAACATCACCATTTTTCTGCCAGTTACTACGGTCTGAAAGATATGCTGCATAATCTGGAACTTTGACATTTTCACCAGAAACATTCTTAGCAGTTACTTTCGCCACCACATCATCAGCACGGAAATTATGCTCTTTAATCTGAATTGTTGCTTTTTGGACATCATTAAAATACTTATGATCTCCTACATTTTTTCTGACATTTGTATTGGCATAATCAACACTGACCACCGGATTAATCGTATCAATCACTATTTTTTCTGACTGATAGGTTTTCATCTCGTTAGTAGAACGATCTGTATAATCCATTGTCACCCAATAATCACCATCTCCAGAAAGTATAATTCCACTCATCCACTCATCCGTTGTTCCAACCTGATTCCAAATTGCCGGATTTGTCCTGACTCCGTTAACATATACATTAACATCTTCCGCATAAAAATTAGCCTCTGTTACTCTCAGCGTAACCTTTACATCCCCGTCATAATACAAAATGGAATTAGTATTTTCTGAATCATATTGATAGGATGATTTTGTCTTTAAAGTCGTCGCATCTACTACCTGCTTTGCCGGGGAATACGAAACTACCCTAGTAGGAGATATATTATCTACAACATTGATTCTTTCATTATCAGATTTTTGGTTACTTGTATTTCCTGCCATATCTGTTGCTGTAAATGAAATGCTTCCACGGTACTGTTCTGTTTCTGTAGCTTTTAATGTAAAGTGACCGGTTGCAGTCTTTCCATCTTCCGTAAACTCCAATGCATCTCTCGAAATAACTTCCGTCTTTTCCGCTACATTGGTATTACTTGCCCCGGTTTCTTTCACATATGTCCACGTCAGATAATCAATTCCTGATGTTAAATCCTCTGCTTTAATTGTTATTTCTACACTTTCCTTATAATATCCAAAGGTAATTGCATTAAGGATTCTTTCCTTCAGTGGTGTGCTATATGAAACTGTCATCTTGTCCGTATCCGGTGCTGTCTTATCTACCGTAAACGACTGACTATAATCCTCTTCCAGATTATGTCCGGCAAGATCTGTATATCCAAGACTTATATCGTAATTTGCGTCTTCATCAAATGGTACTGTTGCTTCCCAGGTATAATCTTCGTCTTTCGTCTGATGCCAGTCACTCCAATCTGTCAGCTGTGAATATGCATAAGTATCTGATTCTTTTTCCTGCACATCTTTTGCTGTTACTACAAAATTCACTTCTCCCGGACGGAAGTTTCTGTCCTTGATCCGGATTGTCGCTGTTCTGTCAGCCTTATAATAGCTGGCGTTATTTACATCTTTATTATCATAAGTCACTTCTACTGCTGGAACTGTTGTATCAACTGTCATTATATTGGATCTATAAGTTGCCGTTCCATTTTTCTCTGCATATTCATCAGAAGAATAGTTCATATCATTGGATGAACTATCTGTATAGTCAATACCTATTTCATAATCTCCATCTGCCTGCATAATAATTTCACAGGTTGCTGTATCGTTCTCTTTATCAATCGTCCAATCTGAAAACTCAGCAATTGTAGTATCGCCATCTTTTATAGTTTTATCTGATGAGACGGGACCATTCCAAATCTCACTTCCGTCTTTTTTTACAGTTATGATTACATCATCTGTATAAAAGTTTGCTTCTGTTGTTTTAATAGTCGCTTTTACTGCACCGTCATAGATAAAACGGGTTTCCTCATCTGCTGTTTCCTTATCTTCTCTTGTAACCTCCTCTGCTGTATCACGCTTGACTTGTGCTTTTAATGTTGTTCCTGTTTCCGCAGGTTTATAAGTTATATTTACCTCTGGAGATATTGTATCCACAATACTAATTCTGCCATCATCAAATTTATCGGCACTTGTATTTCCTGCCATATCTGTTGCCGTAAATGAAATGCTTCCACGGTACTGTTCTGTTTCTGTAGCTTTTAATGTAAAGCGACCGATTGCAGTCTTTCCATCTTCCGTAAACTCCAATGCATCTCTCGAAATAACTTCCGTCTTTTCCGCTACATTGGTATTACTTGCCCCGGTTTCTTTCACATATGTCCACGTCAGATAATCAATTCCTGATGTTAAATCCTCTGCTTTAATTGTTATTTCTACACTTTCCTTATAATATCCAAAGGTAATTGCATTAAGGATTCTTTCCTTCAGTGGTGTGCTATATGAAACTGTCATCTTGTCCGTATCCGGTGCTGTCTTATCTACCGTAAACGACTGACTATAATCCTCTTCCAGATTATGTCCGGCAAGATCTGTATATCCAAGACTTATATCGTAATTTGCGTCTTCATCAAATGGTACTGTTGCTTCCCAGGTATAATCTTCGTCTTTCGTCTGATGCCAGTCACTCCAATCTGTCAGCTGTGAATATGCATAAGTATCTGATTCTTTTTCCTGCACATCTTTTGCTGTTACTACAAAATTCACTTCTCCCGGACGGAAGTTTCTGTCCTTGATCCGGATTGTCGCTGTTCTGTCAGCCTTATAATAGCTGGCGTTATTTACATCTTTATTATCATAAGTCACTTCTACTGTTGGAACTGTTGTATCAACCGTCATGATATTAGACGTATAGATACTATTTTCAACATTCCCTGTATATTCGCCTGAATTACCTTCTTCCGTATCATACGTCAGTTCATTTAAAGAACGATCCTTATACTCAATACTAATCTCATAATCTCCATCTGCCTGCATGATGATTTCACAGATTTCCGTATCATTTACTTCATCAATCGTCCATTTTGAAATTTTAGCGAGCGTCGTATCACCGTCTTTTATAGTCTCTTTTGATGAGACTGCACCATTCCAAATCTCACTTCCATCTTTTTTTACAATTACTTTCACATCTTCTGCATAAAAGTTTGCTTCTGTCATTTTGACAGTTGCTTTTATTGCACCATCATAGATAAAACGGGTTTCTGCATCTGCTGTTTCCTTATTTTCTCTTGTAATCTCCTCTGCTGTATCACTCTTTACTTTTGCTTTCAGAGTCGTTTCCTCCCCAACAGGTGCATAAGTCACCTTCACCTTTGGCGATTTATCATCTACAACAACCGTATTCTCAGTATCAGCTTTTTCTAAAACTCTTCCTGCATAATCAATTGCCTTAAATGATACTTTTCCACGGAACTGAGGTTGAATATCAAAACTGTAACTTACCGTACCATCTTCGTTCTTTTGGACTTTTTCATCTTCAGCCAGCACTTCCGTCTCATCTTTTCCCTGACTTGAAAGGCTGAGAGTATCAGAATCGTATTTGTATTTAAATGCTTTAATACCTGAAACATCATCCGTTGCTTTAATTGTCACAGTCACCTTATCTTTTCCAAAAAAGAAATTCTTGATCTGCTGAATCAATGAGTCTTTTTCATATGAAATTTCCAAATTATACGGATCACCTTTGTCAATCTTAAGCCCCTGAACTGCAATTCCACCAGTAATTTCATCCGAATCTACTTTCTTAAGATATACTGTTAAATCATGATTTCCTTCGATATCATATACAAATGAATCACTCCATGATGTTCCATTTAAACTGCTCTCTGTACTGATCTGATATCCTTCCGTTGCACTGATTGTAATATTTCCTGTGTACCATCCACTCTCTGCATCAATTTGATTTCCAGACAACTCATATGGATTTTCCGGTGTATCCAGATATTCTACTGTCAACGTATAGTTCGCTTCACATGCATTATATTTTTCATCTTCTGCCTTGGTCGCTTTAATCACTATACTTCCAGTTTTATTATCCGCAAATCTGATTACTCCTGTACTCGGATTCATGCTCACTCCAAGTACATTTTCACCTTCAATACTATAAGTAATTTCACCCGTTCCTGTTCCAGTATTCGCCATGACAGATGTATATTCTTTTGTACCATATACAACTGTCTTTGTCGTTTCCTGAAACGCAATGCTTTGATCTGCTTTTTTGATTGTTAATTCATATTCTGCCGTTGCCTCTTTATACGATTCATCTCCTGCCTTAGTTCCTTTTACTTTGACTGTTCCTGTTGACAGAATTGTAAGCTTTCCTGTACTCTTATCAATTGTTGCAACCGACGTATCTGCTTTTTCACCATTCAGCCTTTTCTGTTCAATGATCTCATAAGAAAGTTCTCCATTACCACTGCCCCCCTGTAATGCATTTTCAAATGAAGTATTATTCGCATCCCAGGTGATTTCTGGATTTTGTCTGACAAAATGCAGCGTACTCTGAGTACCTTTCGCTATATTCAAAGTATATGTCGCAGTTGCCGTCTCATAAAAAGAATTCTCATCTTCCGTTTTTGTAGCTTTGATCGTTGCCTGTCCTGCTTTTATAAATGATACTTCTCCCGTTTTTGGATCTACAGACACAATATCATTGCCATCTTCTACTGAATAAGTAATCTCGCCTGTTCCGTTTCCACCTGTCGCTTTATTTAAATATTTATTATTATTTTCTCCGTAATGCAGATCTGATGGAACACTGGTATCAAACTTAAATCTTGTCTGCCCTTTTTTTATTGCCGTGATTCGGTAGGTCGCAGTAATTTCATTATATTTGTCATCACCTGCCTTAGTTGCCTGAATTCCAACAGTCCCCAGCTTCTTAAAAGTAACTTCTCCCGTATCCGTATTCACTTCTGCTATACCAGTTCCCTCGATTACTTTATAAGTGATCTTTCCTGTACTTTGCCCCCCAACAGCAGCATTTGAATATGTACCATCTGCCGGATAGTATTTTTTATCCTGTGGTACTTCTTCTTCAAATTTGAATCCTGTCTGATCTGCTTTTACAACAGAAAGTTCATATGTAATTTTTGTTTCTGCATAAGTTATATCAGCAGCACGGGTTGCTTCAACTGTAATCATTCCAGAACGCTTGATTGTAACTCCACCTGTCTGAGAATTTATATCTGCCACATCTACATTTGTATCACTTCCCTCAAGATCTTTTTCTTTCACAATCGCATAAGTAATCTTAGAATCTGCCATTTCAGAAGATGCTACATTAATAAACTTATTTTCATTTTCACCGTAGACCACTGACTTCGGTGTTGCGTCATTAAACCGAAATGTTGAATCATATACTGCAGACAGATTCATCTGAACATCACACACATACGGGGCAGCAACCGTTACTGTCTTACTCACCTCATCGTATCCATCTAATGAAAACGTCAGTTCGTATGAATTACCTTCAATTAGTTCAATACTATATGTACCATCTGAACCTGTTATTGTACTTCCTGCATCTCCATCAGACACAAACACATTTTCAAGTGGTTGACTATTCTGTACATTTGTTACCAGACCTGTCAGAGTCACCTTCTGCTTCTGTACCGTTTTCTTCAACGTGATTTCTCTTTCTGTCAATACATTTTCAGAAGTTATCGTCTGCATTTCGGTATCATTATAACTGTCATACCCCTCACCACTGGCTTCCACAATTTTATAATATGCCTCACCATCTGCTTGTTGTGCCTCACTGATTGCTGCAATTTCCAGAACACCATCATCTCCTGTGACTGCATCAACCGTCTCCTGTTTTTTGTCACTTCCTGTTGCATCCGTATAGAGATCATATACTACTTTTACTCCTGGAACAGACTCTCCCTGCTCATTCAGAATTTTGACCGTGTATACATCCTGATGATTTTCTGAACTTGCCAATACGATTTGTCCCGAACTTAATATAAGTTCTAAAACCAGAACCAGGCTCAGAAGCAATGATAAGATTCCTTTTTTTCCTGATATTCTCATCTTTCTATCCTCTTTCATTTGTATTTCATAAAATAATTTCATTTGTATGTACGAATCGAATTTCTGATTCGATCACAACCCGCTCTTCCATTCCCCCTATATTCTGACTTTTTTGTGAATTCATATTTTCCACATTTAATAGTGGAACTGTCTCCCCACTGAACTCCTGTGACAGAACCATCGTATCCTGTGCAATGTTATCCAGTCTATCTGTTATATTGATATTCTGACTGACATCTATTTTTTCTGTCATAATTCCCGTATTTACGGTTTTATTTCCTGGAATCAAATTCCCTGAAGGAGTGATCTTATCTGTCAACTTTCCTCTTTCATGATTTACAGGACTTGTTTTATATCTTTTATCTCCTGACCGCATATTCTGCATTCGGATATCCTCAATACCCTTTCTGGCTGTTCTCCCCGACAGATCTCCAATTACACCTGGAATTTTCAGGATAATAAATAATATAATTGAGACTATCAACATTACAATAGCTACAACTCCTGCAATCTGAAAGACAAGTCGATATCCATCATATGTCATTTTTTTCCTGCCTCCTGTGCCGCATTAATTTTCTGAATTGTACTTTGTATCTTATCCTGTAATTCATCTATATCCTCTTTTATTACTGATTTACTTATATTTCCTGCCTCATCTGAAATATCATTCAGCAACTGAATAAGATCATTTGATGAAGTTACTTCCAAAAATGGAACCACTTGTTCATTGACTATATCGTTAATTTCGGACCATACTTGCAGCCTCGCATCAACATCTTCGAATTTTTCTTCCTTTTTCTTGAGTTCAGTCACCTTTTCCCAAAGAGTTCCATATGCCTCATACATTTTATCCGTCTGCTTTACTTTTGCTTCACTATACTGATTAATCAGATCCAGACAATCGGATATGTCACAATAGACCTGAGCGATCGGATAAGATTTCACGCATTCTTTAAACCAGTTTTTTGCACTGGAATAACGATCTCTGTTTACATTCACGTCATAATAAAAGAGGAATGAATTTCCTATCTCATAGCAGACTTTTTCGTATCCTTCAGGATTCTTTTCTTTCAATTCTTTCAGAACATCCTTCTTTTTTGAAAATCCCTGTCGGTCTTTCTCTTCCACCCCCATTTGCAGGGTCAGCATTTGCTGAGCTTCTTCTTTCGACAGGACAAAATCCTGTATCATTGCATCATTCATTTGTAAATATGCATCCGTTCTTTCCGGATCCGTCAGGATTGCATTACAATAATCCTGATAACTTTCTGCAGATTTTAAAATATAATCATAATTTTCTGTTCTCTTATTTTCCGCACTGAAATATCCCCAGGCAGAAACTGTACTGCAAAGAACTGTTAAAATACTGGTTGTCAAAAATGCTCCCAATTTTTTCTTTTGCTTTTTTCTGAATTTATCATCAATTTCATTATAATGTTCCAGTGCATACATCAACTCAGCACAGGATTGATAACGATCCTTCGGATCTCGTTGCGTACACTTCAGGATAATCCGCTCCAATCCACTGGATAAAGATGGATTGATTTCTCTGATCGGACTAATTTTATATGGTGGTTCACATGGATTTTTTCCTGTCACCAGATGATATAATGTCGCTCCCAGACAATAGATGTCTGTTCTTGCATCTGTCTGACCCATTCCACCAAACTGTTCTGGAGCAGCGTACCCAACCGTTCCAAGACAAGTTGTATCTGCCAGATTTTTTTCTTTAAATTCTCTTGCTGTACCAAAATCAATCAATGTGACATTTCCATCCGGCTTTAACATAACATTTGCCGGTTTCATATCACGGTAAATGATCGGAGGATTTTGTGAATGAAGATATCCCAATACATCACATAACTGTTTTGCCCATGAAATGACCAGTTCCTGCGGCTGTGCTCCAAACTCTTCCAATGCACTGCTCAACGGGTTTCCCTCTATATAATCCATTACAATAAGAAATGTATCTTCATCCTCAATCACATCAATAATACTCGGGAGACTCGGATGTCTGAGTTTCTTCAGCATATCAGTTTCCACGATCAGCCCCTGCTTGACCACTTCAAAATCCCGAATACCATCCTTTCTGACTTCCTTGATTGCCCACTGTTTATTTGCTTTTTCATTCATTGCCAGATACACGACACTCATACCGCCCCGGCCAACTTCATTTAGTATTTTGTACTTCCCATCTACCAGACTTCCTATTTCCAACATAACAGTTCTCCTTTAAAATGTCCGCACAAGAGCAACCGAAATATTATCCCGTTCCCCACGTCGTTTATTTTCCTCAATCAATTCTGCTGCTCTTTGCGACATTGTATTATTATCCATTAACAAATGTGGATCAAATTGTGACGCAATTTCTTCAGAACTGATCTCATGCCGAAATCCGTCTGAACACAAAATATAAACTGTATTTGCTTTTGGACTTCCAAAAATCATTTCCGGATATACTGTATCTGATGCACCAACACACTGAAGCAATACATTTCTTCGCTCATCTACTTTCGCTTCAGCTTCTGTTATATGACCAAGTGCAACCTCTCTTCCAACAACAGTCTGATCTGTTGTAAGCTGACTTAACTGATCACCTAATTCATATATCCTCGAATCTCCTACATTCATGATATAATATCGTTGATCTGTCAGAAGCATAACAACAGCCGTTGTTCCCATACGGACACCTTGCTTTAATCCATAAACTTTGATTTTCTGATTCATTTCATCAATGATCTTTTCCCACTGATTCCGAATCACGTTGTCTTCCAGTGGAGCTTTACAGAGTTTTGGAAGTTCCTGACTGCACCACGATTCAAAAGCATAAACTAATGACGCACTGGCTATCTCACCATTTGCAAGACCTCCCATTCCATCACACAAAACTGCAAAAACCATTCTGCCCTGTACAGTATTCAAGATTTTCACTGCAAGACTATCCTGATTGGTCTGCTTTGTCGTTCCTATATCTGTATTTGCAGAAATCAAAAAGTTCAATGTAACACCTTCCCCCTATTTTTATATTTTTACATTACTTTAAACTCAAATTCCTCATTTCCAAGTCTCAGACATGTCCCATGAGTTAAAGGAACCTCAACATTGCTCTGAATCATATTTCCATTGACAAATGTATGGTTTGTAGAATTTGTATCTACTACAAAATAATTGCCGTCCCGATTGATAATATTTACATGACTACGACTGATTGCCGGATTATCTCCTATAAAATAATCTACATAGCTTCGCTCTTTCCCGATACGGAATACTGGTTTGTTCAACGGGATACGTTCATTATTTTTCATACGAAGTAAAAACGCCCCCTGCAAACTCTGCATTTCTGTCGGACCTAATACACTTGTTTCTCCTGCAGGTGCCATTGACAAAACTGTGGTTTCACCAAAATTTATCGGTGGATTCTGATATTGTGGTTCTTTATACTCTGCTCCCTGACTTTGATATCCTGTTCTCTGCAAACTCTGTGGAACTGCATAAGTTCCCTGAAAAGTCCCCTGATTATTCGAAATCACATTATTAATGGGGATATTGTTTTGCATAGATGGTATATTCTGCTTTACCGGTTCTGCAAATGACTGTTCCATTTGCTTTGGATTTGTTGTCACGGGTGCTCCAGGAACCGTAAAACTTCCATCATCAATCGTATTTTTCTTACCCTTTTTTTTCTTTTTATTTGCCTCTTTTTCTAATTTCTTTTCTGCTTTTTGTGCTTTATAAATTGCAGCATTTTTCTTACTGTAATGCTGTAGCAGATAAAATCTGCTCATCGGTTTTTCCCCCGAATTTACTGGATTCTCTTGCGGTTGATTCTGATTGACTGTTCCTCTAACCGGTTGCTTTCCTGGGATTGCCATTCCTCCCACCGGCTGCTTTCCCGGAATTGCCATTCCTCCCACCGGCTGCTGTTGTCCCGGTATCGTCATTTCTCCTGCCGGCCGCTGCTGTTGTCCCGGCATCGTCATTCCTCCTGCCGGCCGCTGCTGTTGTCCCGGTATCGTCATTTCTCCTGCCGGCCGCTGCTGTTGTCCCGGCATCGTCATTCCTCCTGCCAGCCGCTGCTGTTGTCCCGGTATCGTCACTTCTCCTGCCGGTCGCTGCACAGGCGGTCTTTGAGGCGTATTTCTTGCTGGAATTGTTCTCTGTTGTTCCAACGTCCCAGATTGATTCAACGTATCTAATAATGCTTTAAATTCAATGAGTGAAAAATTAGTATTATTATTGAAAAAATTTAAAAGCTGTGCCACATACCCACAATTTTCATTCTGATCAAACTGTGCTGTAAATACTAAATCTTTAAAAAATGCCCCCAAATTCACTCTCTCTTCATCAAGTTCTGTTGTCGGAATACTTATCAATGCCATCTCACATGTTGTTACATTCACAAACATATACTTCGGATCAATTACAACAGTTTCCGGATTCATCATATAGTCTTCCATCTCTGACATTGCTTGAATAATTCCATTTAAAACTCCCAAAACTCTTTTTTTATTTACTACTCCAGTAAAAAACTGATCCAAAGAAACTTTTGCCGTTATATTATATTTAACTGCCCTTATTTCATCCAACTGATAATACACTGCTGATGCCAGCCCAGAAATATGATTATTAGTCAACATTCCCAAACTCATCGTATCTATTCCTTCATTTTCTGCAAACTGATAGATCAGATATGTATTTGCTCCTTGATTTTCGAATTGAAATTCTCGCATTGTACTGCTCTCTCCTTATTTGTAATTATTTCTCAGAAGTTCCAATAATCTCCACTGAGTTCCATCTTTCACAAAAACATTTCCCTTATCATTAAAATCACGAGCATCTTCAAATTGAGCTCTGATAACAATTTCTCCGTTTTCATCTATAAAGCCCCATTTTCCATTCTTTTTAATTGCTGCATATCCGTTTGCAAAAGAATGTGCATCGGCAAACTGTGGTTCAATCACCATTTTTCCTGTTTTGTCGACAAAGCCCCATTTTCCATCAACTTTTACTGCTGCATAACCATCTGCTTCTAAAAACAGTCTTGCATCTTCATATTTTTGCTTTCCTATTTTCTTTCCTTTGTCATCTACCAGATAATATCCGTCCGCTTTTTCAACAAATGCTCTGTCATTACGAAATGCAATACCTTTGTCATCTAATATGACTGACTCATAAGAATCTTTGCCTCTAACTTTTCCTTTTGCATCGATCAACTTCCACTTACTTCCTTCTTTTACTGCTGCTATATCTCCATTTATTGCAGAAGCATACTCATAATTTCCCACTATCTTTTTAAAATTTTGGTCATAATACCCATACTTTTCATTGTCTGCTGCTACCAGAATTCCATTAGAAGACACTCCAATATCTGTACATTTCTTTATATTTTGTAAAGCTATTTTCTTATTTCCTGTATCCGATATATAATAAAATTCTCCCTTTTCTGATTTCACCGGTGCAACCTCATCCGCACTGAAAGGACCTGCCCAGGCAAATTCTGCTGTTATTTTCGTTTCACCTTTTTCATTTGCATACCCCCACAAATCTTCCGTTTTTACTGCACACCAACCATTGCTATATACCGATACATCATCATAAGCATCGAATCCATACTCATAGACATAATCTATTTTACTCATCAATTCATCAAATTTCTTACTTTCAGCTTTTCGTGCTTTCGCCTGATCTCGCAATACAAAGCAATCTTTATATTCCTCATCTTCTATATATTCTTTTAAAAGGAATTCATATCCGGCTGATTCTTTAGGATATTTTGCTATAATAGATTCTCCCCATTGAATTGCTTCGCTTGTCCAGCCCTGATCCGCATATAACTCACCTACTTCCATTCTCAATTCTATTGAATCATTCAATTCCAATGCTTTCCCATAATACTGAACAGCTTCTTCTATCACCTCTAATTTGGCATCTTTTCTTGCTTTCTTTAAATATGCATGATAATCCGAATTTTCCGTTGCCGCATTTGCAAATACTGAATAGATGCCGACTCCCATAAAAACCACCAGCCCTATTGGAACCAGATTTTTATAATTTTTCATAATTTCTTTCCTCCTACACTCCTGACAATATCACTATGATCCATGTACCACCGGCTATTGCCGGAGCAAAAGGGAGAACATCCTTTTTCCCTTTTCTTTTCGTAATCAGGCAAAAAACTGCCTGCACAAATATGATCAGCATTGAATAAATCACCGCTCTCATCCCACCAAGTGCACCTAAAAATAAAGGGAGTATGGAAAATAACTTTACATCCCCCATACCAAGTCCCTTTCTTGATAAAATCCGTATTAATAAACTAAATGCAAGCAGCACGCCACACCCAATTAATTCAGCAATCATCTGTGCTGCAGCATCCATCGGATTTTGCAATATTTCAATTAGAAAAATAATACCTCTTAATCCAAGACATAAAAGCAAATACTGGTTGGGAATAATATTTTCTTTCTGATCGACATAAGCTATTCCCCATAAAATTCCCAAGATACAGATTCTTTTCCACATCGCTATATATGGCATATCCATACATCTTACACTCAGATAAAGTGCGATTCCCAAAAGTGCAATCGGCATGATTCTAAAATACCATTTGCTTTTTTCAGACTCCACATTGGGAAGCCCTGTCCATTTTTTCAACGTATAATAAATAACGAGACTCATCCCAATTGCTATCAACAACGTACTATAACGCATTATTTCTTCCACCTGGTCACACTCTCCTGTATTTTTACTCTTCCGTCTTTTTCTCACTGGTACTGGAACCACCTGCTGCAATCCATGCTTTTGTTGCAGCACATTGTTCAAACTGAAATTCCCATTCTATTCCAAAAAATTCCAACATATGAACCTTATAATCCACTATAATCTTAATTTCATTACTTCCCTGCTGACAAAATTCTGATCTGCTGAAGTCAAGACCTTCAATCCCTGCTTTTATACCAAGATATTTTAAATAAGCATCTGCATCTTTCCCCTCTGTTGTCAGGCGATCTTTTGCAATATTCTTACACACCTTATTCAGCACAAGACTTTTTCCGGAATTTATCCCCTGTTCTTTCAGCAACTGCTTGAAACTGTTCCAATATTCCGGATCCGAGTCTGCCTTATTTATTATCCGTCCTATTTTTTCATAAGTATCAGTTGTATCTTCCAACACTTCATTAATATCATGTCTTGCAGCATTTGCTCCATCTGACACGCCCTGCTCCCAGCCATTCAATCCCGTCATAGAATATACGTATGTATAATTCGATACATCCTTCGCTATTCCATTTACCATTGTTCCTATCTTTGCCTGTGCAAGACAAATATTAGTAATCGCAAGAATCGTAATGATCAGAAACATAAAGGCTGTCAATGAAATGGTTGCCTCAATGACAACTGCCCCTTCTTGATTTTTTCTATTCATGGCATACCTCCGGATGACTTTGAAATGAATTATTCTGGAAC
>OLHE01001443.1_pt1 | contig 15530 bp, 15 predicted proteins | sample 1605821 | NCBI WGS metagenome assembly OLHE01 (sample SAMN03283250) | human gut metagenome | biome: human-associated habitat; material: feces | host: Homo sapiens | place: USA | collected 2013
TACAGGAAGGCGACACACATCATGGCGGATGTGGTCAGTGCGGAGGTGACGAGTAATGGCAGATGTATTAAAGAAAGTTCCTGTAAGAGAGCAGGAGCCAAAGGTTCGTGCTACGAATTTTGAAGAAGTATGTTATGGATATAATAAAGAAGAAGCAATGGAAGAGGCAACAAGATGTCTGAACTGTAAGAATGCAAGATGTATCCAGGGATGTCCTGTATCCATCAATATTCCTGCATTCATTGCACAGATCAAAGATGGCAATATTGAAGAAGCTTACAAAGTGATCGGACAGTCATCTGCACTTCCTGCTATCTGTGGACGTGTATGTCCTCAGGAGTCACAGTGCGAGAGCAAATGTGTCCGTGGTATCAAAGGGGATGCAGTATCCATCGGTAAACTCGAAAGATTTGTTGCTGATTATGCACTGGAAAATGATATCAAACCAGAAAAACCAGAGAAGACAAATGGTCATAAAGTGGCAGTCATCGGTTCCGGCCCGTCAGGACTTACCTGTGCCGGAGATCTTGCAAAACTCGGATACGAAGTAACCGTATTCGAAGCACTGCATGAACTCGGCGGCGTTCTGGTATATGGTATTCCTGAATTCCGTCTTCCAAAGCAGAAAGTTGTTAAGAAAGAAATCGAGAAAGTAAAAGAACTTGGCGTTAAATTCGAGACAAACGTTGTTATCGGTAAATCTACAACAATCGACCAGTTAATGGAAGAGGAAGATTTCGAAGCTATATTTATCGGTTCCGGAGCAGGACTTCCAATGTTCATGGGAATCCCTGGCGAGACAGCTAACGGAGTATTCTCAGCAAATGAATACCTGACAAGAAGTAACCTGATGAAGGCATTCGATGATTCTTACGATACACCAATCGCAGCAGGCAAGAAAGTAGCCGTTGTCGGTGGTGGTAACGTAGCTATGGATGCTGCCAGAACAGCACTTCGTCTTGGCGCAGAAGTACATATCGTATATCGTCGTAGTGAAGCAGAGCTTCCTGCACGAGTAGAAGAAGTACATCACGCAAAAGAAGAAGGCGTACAGTTCGATCTTCTTACCAATCCAAAAGAAATCCTCGTCGATGAAAATGGATGGGTAAAAGGTATGAAAGTAATCAAGATGGAACTCGGTGAGCCGGATGCTTCCGGAAGAAGACGTCCGATCGAGATCCCTGGATCTGAATATGAGATTGAATTAGACACTGTTATCATGTCTCTTGGAACATCTCCAAACCCATTGATCTCTTCTACAACAAAGGGACTTGAGACAAACAAGAGAAAATGTATCGTAGCAGAGGAAGAGAACGGACAGACTTCAAAAGCTGCCGTATTCGCAGGTGGAGATGCCGTAACAGGTGCTGCAACTGTAATTCTTGCTATGGGTGCAGGTAAAGCAGGAGCCAAAGGTATCCACGAATATCTGTCTAAAAAGAATGCTTAATTCTTTGTGCACAGTGAAAAGATGATGTTATAAGCATTCATAAATATGTACAACACGTAATTATATAAGAGATATACATGAGAATGATTCTGGTGTATATCTCTTTTTGCTTGCCATGCGTTCGTAAAAAGCTGCCAGTAGCAGGTCCTGCAGACAGTACATCCGGACTTGAATAAAAACATATATATGTGGTATGATTGTAAGACACATTTAATGCTGAAAACAGCTGAAAATCAATCCTGCTGATATGTAAGGATAAAACAAAAAAGACAGGTTGGAGATTATGACAGAATTAGATTTAACAGACGGAAAGATATTTTTAAATAAAGTAACAGAGAAGATCCGCACACGCCTGGCCGAAGTAGATGCATCCATCGAAGCCGGACAGAAAGACATCCAGAGTATGAATGAATACTACTGGGAGAATTACACCGAGATGGATGAATACGGTTATGAAAATTATGACAACCAGCAAGCTCTTTTACACCAGGTCAATGACAATCAGGAAAAACTGAAGATGCAGCACCGGCTTCGTAAAATGCTGGAAGCTCCGTTTTTCGGACGTGTGGATTTTATCTATGATGGCGAAGACGAACCGGAGATATTCTATATCGGCATCGGTAACTTTGCGGAACGTACGGGTATGCTGCCTTTGATCTATGACTGGAGAGCACCGGTCAGCGGGCTTTTTTACGATTATGACAAAGGCCCTGGATCTTATGAGGCACCAGCCGGGCTGATCGAAGGTGAAATTGCTGCCAAATGGCAGTACAAAGTGAAAAATGGAAAGATGGTCTATGCATTCGAAAGCGATACCAAGATCGATGATGATATTTTAAAGCAGGAGCTGGGAACCAACAGTGATGTACAGCTCAAAAACATCGTCCGTACGATCCAGAAAGAACAGAATGCGATCATCCGTAATACACATGACCGTATCCTTGCGATCCAGGGTGCTGCCGGAAGCGGTAAGACTTCCGTTGCTTTACACCGGATTGCCTATCTGTTGTATCATGACAGAGAGCATTTGAAATCCTCTAATGTACTGATCCTTTCTCCAAACAGTGTATTTTCAGATTACATTTCCCATATTCTTCCGGAACTGGGCGAGGAAAATATTCAGGAGATGAGTTTTGACCTGTTCGCATACCGGGAATTGAAAGGTATCGTTCCGGACTGTGAAGACCGCTATGACCAGCTGGAAAGAACCATGAAGCTTCAGGACCCGTATCTGACAGAACGCTTTGAAGAGAAGCAGTTGGAAGGCTTTGTCGGAATGATGGAAGGATTCCTTGCAAGACTGGAAGATGAACTGATGGATTTCCGTGCAATCGAATATAAAGGAATTCAGAAGACAAAAGAAGAACTGATCAATCTCTTTTATTTCAAATTCCAGAATGCACCTCTGCTCAGCCGGGTGGATGCAATCAGAGATTATTGTGTTGATGAATACGAGACATTACTTGGACGTGATCTTTCGGAAGAAGAGCTCCTGATCGTACAGGAGAAATTCGATAAGATGTATGTAACAAAGGACATCTACAAGATATACGGCTGGCTTCTGGAAGAATGCGGATACCCGTCACTTCCGGATGTCGAATATGAAAAGCGCAAACTGGAATACGAAGATGTATTTCCTGTATTGTATCTGAAGTACCGCCTGACCGGAAAAGCTGTGCATAATCACATCAAGCATCTGGTTATTGACGAAATGCAGGACTATTCTTATCTGCAGTATGTGATCCTGAATCAGATCTTCAAATGCCGGATGACCATTCTCGGTGATAAAGCACAAACTTTAGATGAACAGATGCGTGATGTATTGCAGTTCCTTCCGGGCGTATTTGATCAGAAGATCCGCAAGATCGTGATGAATAAAAGTTACCGGAATACAATGGAGATTGCCAGATATGCCGAAAAACTGACTGGTGTCAAAGACGTAGAACTCTTAAAACGTCATGGAAAAGAAGTGGTAGAAGAACAATTCCAGACAGAAGATGCAGTTCTGGATGAAATCCTTTCAAAAGCCAAACTTGGAGAAGACGAGTATGAGACTGCTGCCATTATTACCATGACGGAAGCAGAGGCATCCACCTTATACCAGATATTAAAAGCCCGCGGCGAAGAAGTGCATTATATCGACCGCAACAGTTCCGTATTCAAAAAAGGACTTACCGTCACGACCTTTTATCTTGCAAAAGGTCTGGAATTCGACCAGGTATTCGGTGTGTTCCAGGATTCCGGAAACCCGATGTTGAATCAGGCAAAATATATCTGCGCAACAAGAGCATTACATGAATTATATATGTATCAGATAACAGAATAGAAGAACACTAATCACTAAGGCAGAAAAATTATTAGCAGAATAGATGTGCAGAAATTAGTTTTTCGAAAGATTATTAATTATAGTTAAAATTAAAAAAAGCAGAGATAGAAAGAACAATAGAATGAAGATAACATTAATCACAGTGGGAAAGATAAAAGAAAAATATTTAAAAGATGCAATCGCAGAATACAGCAAACGTCTAAGCCGCTACTGTAAGCTGGAGATCATCGAGGTGGCAGATGAAAAGACTCCGGATAATGCAAGTGAGACCGTAGAAGATGGTATCCGCGACAAAGAAGGAGAGCGGATTCTCAAATATGTCAAGGACGATGCCTACGTCGTTACACTTGAAATCAAGGGAAAACTTCTGACCTCAGAAGAACTGGCAGAAAAGATTGACAAGCTTGGGATCCAGGGAACCAGTCACATTATATTTATCATCGGCGGCTCGATCGGACTTGGAAAAGAAGTGCTGAAACGCTCGGATTATGCACTAAGTTTTTCAAAGATGACATTTCCACATCAGCTGATGCGGGTGATCCTCCTGGAACAGATCTACAGAAGCTACCGGATCATCAGCCATGAACCATATCATAAGTAAAATGCCGAAATAAAAGAAAATATTATAGAAACAATTGTAGATATATAAAAGATATTATAAAAAATTCTTGTTTCAAAAGATATCATCCTTTATACTAATAAGGATGAAAATGTCAGGAGAGGATATACTATGAAGCAAGTGAATTTAAAAAATCTGTGTATGATCTTGTTGGGGAATACAGTTTATGCACTGGCGATCGTCATGTTTATTCTGCCAAATGATATGATCACGGGCGGAACGACAGGACTGGGTATTGCAATCCACCATTATTTCGGGCTTCCAATCCATACATTTGTATTAATCTTCAATACATTGATGTTCTTACTTGGAGCGGCTGTCCTTGGAATGAAATTTGCACTTACAACACTGGTCAGTACATTCTATTACCCGGTTATTCTGGGTGTGCTCGAACAGATACCGGCACTTCAGAATGTAACAGACGATAAGATGTTATCAACAATCTGCGGCGGTCTGATGATCGGAATGGGAATCGGAATTGTAATACGCTGCGGCGCATCGACCGGGGGAATGGATATTCCGCCGTTGGTTCTCAACAAAAAGTTCGGACTTCCGGTATCTGTGATGCTGTATGTATTTGATTTTATAATCCTGATCTCACAGATGCTTTTCACCAACAAAGAAGAGATTGTATACGGTATCTTACTGGTACTGATCTATACCGTCATTCTGGACAAGGTACTGCTGATGGGATCTACCAGAACAAAAGTAGAGATCATGACTGAAAAATACGAAGAACTGAACCGTCTGATCCAGGAACGTCTTGACCGCGGAACGACACTGGTCTATACACAGACCGGATATCTGAGAAACGATCAGCCGATGATCCTTACCGTAGTTTCCAATCGTGAACTTATGCGCCTGAACCAGCTGGTACAGGAGATCGACCCACATGCATTTATGATCATTGGAAATGTAAATGAAGTGCGAGGAAGAGGATTTTCACAGCAGAAAGTTTATAAGAAAGAAACTATCGAAAAATAAAAATACGCAGAATAATACAGAAAACAAAACCGACAGACTGTGCCCGGCAAATCTGCTTCGAATGAAGCAGATTCCCGTATGGTACAGATTGTCGGTTTTCCTGATTTTTAACCTTTTTTCTTGCGCTCTATACATTTCCATTCGGAATTCTCACAGATGAAGTGCCAGTATTCCAGAAGCTTTTCAGATGTCTTTCTGTCCTTTCCGCGGACGATGAACCAGAGGTCATCTGCGAATGTTCTTGATTCTGTTTCTTTTTCATTCTGTCCGTCTTCCGGATTTGACATCTTTACAGGTGACGCCGTTGTAAGTTTGATATCTTTGTAACGGATGATCCTCTCGATTTCATCCTGAATCTTCAGATATTGTTCTGTAATACCAAGTTGGCGGTATTGCTCTGCCAGGCGGATTCTTTTATTTCTCCCGGATAAAATAACATACGTGACAACAGATGTTATGATTGATGCAATAATCACAATTGCCAATATGATCAACACAAGAAGTGGTGTAGCCATAGATAATCGCCTCCTTACATAATATGGCTCATTATAACACCGATATCCTAGAAAAACCACCGTGAAATTGTCCGTATTTTCCTCGGTTTATGAATGGATTTTCTACAAAACTACTGTTATAATAGATAAATATATCAGGCGGATATAATTACTATGTTACTTTGGTATCTGCCAAAAGATAAAAAACACGGAGGTACAACATGAAAAAATTTGGGAAGATCTTAGGTGGAATCATACTTGGAATTGTATTGATTCTCCTGGTGGCTGTTGCCATTCTGACAGCGCTGGAATACCGTCCGGATCAGATAGAGACTTTGAACACAACCAGTGGAAAACAGTCCATATCTACAGGAGATTCGATGACGATCCTGACCTATAATACCGGATATGCCGGACTTAGCAAAGACGAAGATTTCTTTATGGACGGCGGAAGTAAAGTCATGCCGGAGACGAAAGATCTGGTAAAACACAATATGAAAGGAATTGCCGGCATTCTGAATGATGCAGATGCCGATGTCTGTTTTCTTCAGGAAGTAGACATTGATTCCAAACGATCTTATCACATCAACGAAAAAGCTTACTACGAAAAAGCACTGGGTGTAGATGGAATCTTTGCATGTAATTTCAAATGCGTATATGTCCCATACCCGCTTCCGACGATCGGTAAAGTTGAAAGCGGCCTGGTAACATATTCTGATTGCAAAGTATCGGAGGCTTCCAGAATCGCACTTCCGGAATCTTTCAAATGGCCGGTAAAAACCTGCAATCTTAAGCGCTGTATGCTGGAAACAAGAATTCCGATAAAAGGCAGTGACAAAGAGCTGGTTCTGATCAATTTTCATCTGGAAGCTTATGACAGCGGAGAAGGTAAGATCGCGCAGCGGAAAGTTCTGGTGAAGAAGTTAAAAGAAGAGTATGAAAAAGGAAATTATGTGATTGCCGGCGGGGACTTTAACCAGACATTTGATGGAATGGACACCTATCCGATCCACGATAAAGACAGCTGGGTTCCGGGAAAGGTCGGAAAAGAAGATATCCCGGAAGGATTTTCTTATGCAGTATCAGATAATGTACCGACCTGCCGCCTGTTAAACGGACCATACAGCGGTAACTATGATGATTCACAGGTATATGTACTGGATGGCTTCATCGTTTCGGATAATCTGAAGATCGATCAAGTGGAAAATATCGACACACAGTTCGAATATACCGATCATCAGCCGGTAAAATTAAATGTAACATTAAAATAATATACCAAAATATAATCTGTTTATCAGCCTGCCTTTCCCGGCGGGCTGATTTAACATAGATTTAACATATATCTAATATAAGTCGGGGAATGCTATGCTATATTAGGAATACTGGAATGAATATTTCGGAAAAGAAAAAAGTAAAAAATACACAGAGAAAGGTGAGAAAACACTATGAGCAGCATATATATGAACCGGGAACTTTCCTGGCTGAAATTCAATGAACGTGTACTGGAAGAAGCTGAAAATCCAGAAGTCCCATTATGTGAGAGACTGACATTTGCATCGATCTATCAGAGCAATCTGGACGAGTTTTTCATGGTACGTGTGGGATCATTATATGACCAGACACTTCTTGACAAAAAGATCCGTGAAAATAAGACAGGCATGACATCACAGGAGCAGATTGATGCAATCTTAAAACGCACAAAACAAATCAATAAACGCAAAGAAGCGGTCTATGAAGAACTGATGGAACGTGTGGCAGAACAGGGCATCCGCATTTTACGTTTCAATGAACTCGATGAAGAAGGGGCTGCATATCTCGAGCGTTATTTTGAATCCGAGATTGCACCATTGATCTCGCCTACTGTTGTAGGAAGAAGACAGCCATTCCCATTCCTTAGAAATAAAGAAATCTATGCCGTAGCCGTACTTGGCTCCAAGGGCAAGAAAGACCGTCTGGGAATTATTCCATGCACCAGCAACATCTTCGGACGCCTGATCGCAGTTCCGGGAATGCAGGGCACCTATATGCTCGCCGAAGAACTGATTCTGCATTTCGCACCGGCGGTATTCAAAGGATATAAGATCAAATCAAAATCTTTACTCCGTATCACAAGAAATGCCGATATCGATGCAGATGCATTGTACGATGAAGATCTGGACTACCGTGAATTTATGGAAGGGCTGATTAAGCAGAGAAAGAAACTGGCACCGATTCGTCTGGAACTTTCCAGAGATATCGACAAAAAAGGAATTGTCGTATTATGTGAATATCTGGAGCTGGATGATAGCCATGTATTCATATCTTCAACACCACTGGATCTGTCGTTTGTATTCCAGATCCAGGATCTTCTCAGAAAGCATACGGAATTATATTTTCCAAAACGTACACCGCAGCGCTCTGACCAGTTCCAGGATGGAAAAAGTATCATAGAACAGATCCGGGAAGAAGACAAACTGTTATCTTACCCATACGAATCCATCCGTCCGTTCTTACATCTGCTGACGGAAGCGGCCGAAGATCCGGATGTCATCTCCATTAAGATGACCCTGTATCGTGTGGCGAAGCAGAGTAAAGTGGTAGAGGCACTGATCGAAGCAGCCGAGAATGGAAAAGAAGTTGTCGTACTGGTAGAACTGAGAGCCCGTTTTGATGAGGAAAATAATATCGGCTGGTCCAGACTTCTGGAGGATGCTGGCTGTCAGGTGATCTATGGACTGGATGGTTATAAAGTACACTCCAAACTGTGTCTGATCACCCGCAAAAACGGAGGTCAGGTAGAGTACATTACACAGATCGGTACCGGTAATTACAATGAAAAGACATCCAGATTGTACACCGACCTTTCTCTTATGACAGCTAACGTAGAGATCGGACTGGAAGCTTCCAATGTATTCCAGGCTTTGTCAAAGGGTGAAGTTGTAGAGCACAGTGAACATCTTCTGGTTGCACCGAAATGTCTGCAGAATAAAGTACTTGCCATGCTGGATGAAGAGATTGCACATGCAAGAAATGGAGAAGAAGCTTATGCTGGATTTAAGCTCAATTCTCTTACAGATAAGAAGATCATCGATAAACTGATCGAAGCTTCCGAAGCAGGTGTGAAGATCGATATGGTTGTCCGTGGAATCTGCTGCCTGATCCCTGGTGTGGAAGGAAAGACAGAAAACATTCGTATCATCAGCATTGTCGGAAGATTCCTGGAGCATTCGAGAATCTATATATTCGGAAACAGTAAGCGCAGGAAATACTATATTGCATCCGCAGATTTTATGACAAGAAATACAGTCAGACGTGTGGAAGTGGCAGCGCCTGTATACGATGAAAGACTGCAGAATAAATTACAGGATATGTTCGATATTATGCTTGCAGACAACCAGAAAGCAAGATATCTGGATGCAGAGGGGAATTATCATCGTGTAATTAATGAGGAGGCACCACTGAATTCACAGGAGTATTTTTACGCACAGGCATATCACGAACTTTAAAAAGAGGTAACTGAATTGCTATGCATATATTCCGGCGAAAAAGCATAGAGTAATACAAATTACCAGCACGGTATTTTTATGAAACGTCAGGAATGGAAAGAAAAAGCGGCGGAGATGTCGGGAGTCCCAAAAGATGTAGCAATGGGGCTCCCGATTCTTACGATTACCGGAACAAATGATCTTTGTGTGGAAAATTACAGAGGAATGACAGAATATACAGATCAGATAATAAGGCTTCAATCCAAAAGTGGTCAGATCAAAATCACTGGGAAAAAACTGGAAGTTATATATTATACAAATGACGAGATGAAGATTCACGGTCACATCAGAACAATTGAGTATCAACTATAGGAGGGGACCGTCGTGTTTGAACAGCTGATCTGGTACTTGAAAGGTTATGTCAGGATACGGGTAACCGGATATTCGCCGGAACGTTTTCTGAACGCCTGCCGTTATAAAAATATTTATATATGGGATCTGAAGCGGGTCTGCGGTTCATATGAGATGAATCTTACGATTGATGGTTTTCGCAGACTGAAAGAGATCGTAAGGAAGACCGGTACGAAGGTTTGCATCATACGCCGCAGTGGTCTTCCTTTTCTTTTAGACAGATACCGTAAACGTCACATACTGCTGTCTGGTTTTCTTATCTGTGCCGGTCTGATCCTTTTTATGACACGTTTTATCTGGGGCATAGATATCAGTGGGAATCTCTCTTATACAGATGATACGCTGAAAAGATTCCTTTCGTCCGAAAACGTCAAAGACGGTATGAAAAAATCAGATGTAAACTGTAGAAAGATTGTGCAGGATCTCAGAAAAAAGTACGACAGGATCATATGGGTTTCTGCTTCCGTGGATGGATGCCGTCTTGTCATTCGGATAAAGGAAAATGAAGACGATTTTACGGACAGTTCAAAAATCAGTTTAGACAATAACGAAGAAGGAAAAGATATTATTGCAGATACGGACTGCACAATTGTAGATATTATAACGCGTACCGGCACTCCTATGGTACAACGGGGGACAAAAGTGAAAAAAGGAGCTATCCTTGTGTCTGGTCAGATTCCAATCTGTAATGATGAAAAAGAGATTACCGGTTACAGATTGAAAAATGCAGATGCAGACATAACAGGAGAAAAAGCCATTACATATCAGAAAGAGTTAACCAGACAATATATACAGAAAAAATATTACCGTTCAAGATTTTACTTTCTCCAGAAAAGAAATTACGGAATCCGTCTTGGCAGGCATTATTTCACGACTGAATCTAAAAACAATCAATATCCGGTCTTCGAAAAATATGTAGTTCAGAAAAAATATCAGATTGCCAATGTAATTCCGGTGACATTAGAAAAAAGCACGATAACGCCTTACCGCAAAATGTATAAGAAGTATACCAAAGCAGATGCCAGAATGATATTATCGGCAGATTTTCAGGATTACTGTAAAGAATTGGAGAAAAAAGGGGTAGAAATTATCCAGAATGATGTTAAAATATACACAGGGTCTGAGACGTATTATGCAAAGGGAACACTAAAGATCAGATGTTCCGTTGGCAGAAAGATGCCGTCTGTACCGATTCCGATAGAAAATTCTTCGGAAGAAGAAACAAAGAATGGAGATTAATGCATGGGATTAATGGAAACAGTCATCGATATACCTGCAGAACATGAAGCGAATGTGTTCGGGCAGTTCGATGTATATGCAAAGAAAATAGAACGGGCTCTTCATGTAACACTGATCGCGAGAGGTGAAAGTGTAAAGATCATGGGAGATGCTCTGAAGGTGGAAAAAGCAAAAAAAGTGCTGGATCAGCTTGTTGAACTTTCCAAAAGAGGCAACACGATTCAGGAACAGAATGTAGATTATACACTGGCGCTTGTAATGGAAGACAGTGAAGAAAATGTTCTGGAGATCGATAAGGATATTATCTGCCATACATTACAGGGAAAGCCGATCAAACCCAAAACCCTTGGGCAGAAAAAATATGTAGATGCAATCCGCAAACAGATGATCGTCTTCGGACTTGGGCCTGCCGGTACCGGTAAGACATATCTTGCGATGGCAATGGCAATCACTGCATTTAAAAATAACGAAGTTGGAAGGATTATTCTGACACGTCCTGCAATCGAAGCAGGAGAAAAACTCGGATTCCTTCCGGGAGATCTTCAGAGTAAGATCGATCCGTACTTACGTCCACTTTATGATGCACTGTATCAGATCATGGGCGCAGAAAGTTTTATGAAGAATTCTGAAAAAGGTCTGATTGAAGTGGCACCGCTTGCTTATATGCGTGGGCGTACGCTTGATAATGCATTTATTATTCTGGATGAAGCTCAGAATACCACCCCGGCACAGATGAAGATGTTCCTTACACGAATCGGATTTGGCTCAAAAGTTGTCATTACAGGTGATGCAACACAGAAGGATCTGCCATCCGGTCAGGTATCGGGACTTGATGTGGCAACAAGAGTTGTAAAAGATATCGAAGATATCAGTATCTGCCACCTTACCAGCAAAGATGTTGTACGTCATCCGCTGGTACAAAGAATCGTAAAAGCATACGAAGATTATGAAAGCAAACACGAAAACCGTCGTGGAAATGATGCTAAATACAAAGGAAAAGATAAGAGGCGAAGATCATGACATTATATTTTGAAGAAGAAGGGGATGTGAAACTTCCACTTGAATGTGAAGCACTTGCAAAAAGAGTAGTAGAAGAAGCCCTGGATTATGTAGGCTGCCCTTATGAGGCAGAAGTAAACCTGCTCCTGACAGAAAATGCACAGATTCATGAGATGAATAAGGAATTCAGAGGAATCGACAGAGCAACTGATGTATTGTCTTTCCCTATGATCGATTATCCGGAACCCGGAACATTTGACTTCCTGGAAGAACAGGAAGATTGTTTCGATCCTGAAAGCGGAGAGCTGACGCTTGGTGATATTGTGATATCAAAAGAGAAAGTTCTTGCACAGGCAGAAGAGTACGGACACAGTCCGATGCGAGAATATGCTTTTCTTATTGCGCATTCTGTGTTACACTTAACAGGTTATGACCATATGGAAGATGAAGAACGCCAGGTGATGGAACAAAAACAACGAGAGATTATGGAACGCCTGGATATTCTGAGATAACAATTGATCTTACTAATTTATACAAAATGATGGAGTTAAAGATGTATGTCTGAACAACGTAAAAAAAATGAGAAGAATTTCCTCGTACAGGGATCGATTCTGGCGATAGCAGGAGTTATCACAAAGCTGATCGGAGCATTTTACCGCATTCCGCTGCTTAATATTATCGGAACGGAAGGAAACGGATACTATTCCGTAGCGTTCTCAATCTATTCCGTGGCTTTGATGTTGACTTCTTACAGCCTCCCTTTGGCAGTATCAAAACTGGTATCCGCAAGAGTCGCCGTAGGAGAATACAAAAATGCACATAAGATTTTTCGTGGAGCCATAACATTTGCATTGCTCGCCGGTGGTTTTGTAGCTCTGCTTGTATTCTTTGGAGCTGATTTTATTGCAACGACGATCATGCATCTGGATATGAGTGCATATGCGCTCCGTGTATTGGCACCGTGTATTCTGATCGTTGCATTACTTGGAGTTTTGAGAGGATTTTTTCAGGGAATCGGTTCCATGGTCCCGACTGCAATTTCACAGGTTATTGAACAGATCATAAATGCAGTTGTATCTATTGCGGGAGCCTATGTATTATTAAATGCAGGAAAAGCCGTAGGAAAAACGAGAGGTGACAAATCTTTCGGTCCGGCATTTGCCGCAGCCGGAGGAACACTTGGTACTGTTCTTGGAGCATTCAGTGCATTAGTATTTGTTGGTCTTGTATTTCTTGCATATAACAAAGTCTTCAAACGCAAAATGAGACGTGACCATTCGAAAAAACGCGAAAGCTATAAGACGGTATACAAAGTTCTGTTTGTAACGATCGCACCGGTTATTTTAAGTGCAACTGTATATAATATCAGTGACTTCGTAGATACGGCGCTTTTTAATAACGTAATGGCTGCACAGGGGTTCAGTAAAAAAGAATATGCAAGTCTTTTGGGAATCTTTCAGGGACAGTACAGTACAATGATCAATGTACCGCTTTCTATTTCCAGTGCACTGGCGGCATCTCTGGTGCCAAGTCTGGTTGCAACAGTACAGACTGGTAGCAGAAAACAGGTACATAATAAGATCAATACGGTAAGCCGTTTTAATATGGTGATCGCAATTCCATGTGCGGTTGGTTTTATTACGCTGGCAAAACCAATCCTGAATATGTTATATTTTACTCAGGATAATACAACGGCTGCACTGATGCTTCAGATGGGAGCTCTTTCGGTTGTATTCTTCTGTCTGTCAACTGTTACCAACTCTGTATTACAGGGCCTTGATGACATGATGACTCCGGTAAAGAATGCTGCAATTTCCCTGGTGATCCATATTGTGACATTGTTCCTGATGCTGGTAGTATTGAAATGGAATATCTATGCCGTAGTATTAAGTAAGATTATTTTCTCCGGAGCAATCTGTGTATTGAACGCAAAAGCACTGCGTGACAGGATTGGATATGTGCAGGAAAAGAAGAAGACTTTTGTAATCCCTGCACTGGCTTCACTGATCATGGGTGTGATCGCTGTTTTGGTCCACCTGATTTTCGAATTGTTCGCAGGCCCATATATTGCGACGATCATCGCACTTCTTGCAGCAGTGGTAACTTATGGTGTGGCTATTGTTGTACTTGGAGGAATTACAGAAGAAGAATTACTTGGCATGCCAAAAGGAGCTACCCTTGTGACATTATGCCGTAGATTACATTTGATAAAAGGGGAATACAGGTAAGTTATGAGACCAGTAAAAAAGATTGCACTGTTACACGATATATGCGGTGTAGGAAAAGCAGCCATGATGAATATGACACCTATCTTAAGTATGATGGGAATTGAAGCGTGTCCCATCCCGACTGTGTTGTTATCGACACATACCGGAGGTTATGGAACACCTGCCATATATCATGTACCCGGAGAATATATACGTACGTGTGCGGATCACTATAAGAAAGAAAACATTACATTTGACGCGATTTTTGTAGGATACCTTGGTAATGTTGACGTGATTGATTCTGTTATTTATTTTATCAGTCAATTTCCGGATACCAAAGTAATCCTTGACCCAATCATGGGTGATCACGGGAAATATTATTCTAATTTTGATGGATCTTACGGTACATCGATGAGAAGGCTTTTGCCTTATTCGGATGTAATTCTGCCAAATCTGACAGAAATGTATCTGCTCGCCGGAAAAGAGTATCAGATCACAGGGAATCACCGAAATGTCCTGCATCTGTGCGAAGAACTGCGCAAAATGGGTGCCAAAGATATAATCATCACCAGTGTTCCGAAAGATGACTGCAAAAAAGGTATCGTATTATATGAAGACGATGCATTTCTCTATATCGGGAACGGTGAAGTATTAAAAGAATTTCACGGAGCCGGTGACGCATTTGACGGAATGTTTCTTGCCAGACTCCTGCAGGGTAACACACTTCTGGAAAGTGTCCAGGCTTCTCATGCATTCGTATGTGCATGTATCAGAGAAAGTGAAAAGTATGATTATCCGGAGCGGGAGGGGCTTCTTATCGAAAAAACATTGAGAAAAATCGTATAAATACAATGTTATAAGCTAATACTGTACTCAAAAAGGAGTAATCACTATGAAAAATAAGTATGGTATTGGCTTTTTACTGTTTCTGATCCTTGTAGTATTTGGAATTACCTGTGCTTATCAGCTGAGTTTGAATAAAGGAAAGCGTGAAATCCAGGCCGAAATAAATGCGAAGGAACAGAAAGAAATGAACAACACTTCTGTGGCAGCAGACGGACAGGCTCTTAAAGACGACTGTTATTATCTGAAGGAATTAAATGGATATGTGGTTGTATATCTTAGTGATAAAAAGACAGTATATGAATATACAGATATTTCACTGGAGGGCCTTCCGGAAAATCTTCAAAAAGAAATTCAGAATGGAAAATATATAGAAACATCAGAAAGCTTATATGGTTTTCTGGAAAATTATTCCAGTTAAACCTGAAACTTACAGAAAGGACAAAAGATAATGGATGATAAAAAAGTAGCAAGAATCAATGAATTATATCACA
>OLHE01001459.1_pt1 | contig 15358 bp, 10 predicted proteins | sample 1605821 | NCBI WGS metagenome assembly OLHE01 (sample SAMN03283250) | human gut metagenome | biome: human-associated habitat; material: feces | host: Homo sapiens | place: USA | collected 2013
GGCTCCGAGGGAGAGTCCGACATGACCGAAATACGCGGTGAGTTCTCCGGCGAGGAGCTCCAGGCCCTTGAGCGGACCTCGCAGTTCGACGTCGACTTCTTCAATGCGGCCATGCGGCTTGAGGGCGAGGCCAACATCGCCGTATCGCCTCTGAGCGCCAAGATGACCCTGGCCATGCTTGCCAATGCTCTCGATGACGAATCCCGCGCCGAAATCACCTCCAAGCTCGGTTGCGGCGACATGGCCAGCCTCAACGGCGCCATCGGCCGATATATCGAGCTGTTCCCTAAAATCGATTCGAAGGTCGCCGGCGCGATTGCCAACTCGGCCTGGTACAGCAAGAGACTGAATCTTTCCTCCGGGTTCAGCGAGGTTATGGGCAGCAACTACGGCGGGGCATGCTTCCCGCTGGATTTCAGCCGCCCGAACGAAGCCGCGCAGGTCATCAACGACTGGGCCAGCGCCAATACGGACAATATGATCAAGGGCATCGTAAGCGAGGATGACTTCGACCGCGATATGCTCTCCGTACTTGCCAACGCCCTGTTCTTCGACGGCAAATGGAAGGAAGCGTTCGATCCGCGCGAAACCGCCAAGGCTACATTCCACGGCGCCATGACAGAATCGACCGTCGACATGATGCACGGCGAATTCGAGACTACTCTCAGAATCCACGAGAACTACCGCAGCATCGAGCTTATCCTCGGCGACGATACTTTCGCCATGGAGTTCATCCTCCCGGACGATAACAGCGGCGATTTTCCGGCATACGAGAAGGACGGCGGCAGCGAAGTCAAGACGACAGTCGCCCTCCGGCTTCCCCGCTTCTCTTATACCACCGAAGGGCGCCTCGACCTGCACGACATCTTTGCGGCCATGGGCTTCGAGAAGATGTATGCCTTCGACCGGATGGACATGTTCGCCCCGGCTGTCGCCATTTCCGACCCGCAGCTTAAAATCTACCAGAAAAACAGCATCGAGATTACCGAAAGCGGCGCCAAGGCGACGAGCGTGACCGCGGCCGAGGTCGGCAACGGCGGTCCGACGGAGCTGCGCTTCGACCGGCCCTTCGCCTTCGTGCTCCGCGACCTCCAGGTAGGCACCATCCTTATGGCCGGCAGAATCGCAGAACTATAAAGGCTTTTTCCCTAATTATCCTTTCTTTTCCCGATTAATCGGGATTAATCTCGATTATTCCTGATTAATCCCGATTTATTCTTTTGCTCCGGGTGCTCTGAATTATTCCAAATCCTCCAATCCTCAGATTACCAGCGCCGCGATTGCGGCGACGAAGGCGATGATGTCGGCGACGGCTGTCGTGCTGATTAGGGTGCGGGCGGCGCCGCGGGCCAGGCCGGTATTGAAGGTATAGACACAGACGGGATAGTCCTTGGGCGCATTCCAGGGCAGTACGACCGCGAGGGAGTCGAAGGCGGTACCGATTTCATGGCGACGGAGCGAGTCTTCCGGGACGCGGACGGTGTAGCGGTCCTTGGCCTCGAGCCGGCGGACTCCGCGGACTTTGATCCAGGCAAAGGCCAGGGCGCCTAAGCCGAGGGCCATCAGCGCCCATGAGATGTAGACGCCCGGGGCCGTTCCACCCTTGATGAGCAGACAGACGGCGACTCCGAGGAGCACCACGGCCATCGGCAGCACTCCGTAGGTCAGCGCCTTGCGGCGCAGGTCGAGGGTCTTTGCCCAGGCGCCGCCGTTCTCCTTGCGGGCATCGGCATAGGCATCGCGCAGCGACTCGCGCCGCTGCATATACCAGCATCCGGGGAGGCTCTGTTCGAGCAAGTTGCAGTATTCGAGGGTCTTGCCGTAGGAGGGCGTCTGCTCGATAAAGGGGCTTTCCTGGTAGAAAAGCGTGGCCCAGTCGGCGATAAAGTCGACCTGGCTTCGCGGCCACCAGGAAATCCTGTCGGCGGCGGCGCGGATATCGTCGGGGCTGCGGAAGGTCTTTCCGTGGACAGTAATCCCGGGCACTTCGCCGAGAATGCCCGCGGCGGCCTTGAGATTGGCGATGCGCGTGCTGTAAGGGCCGAATTTCTCGCGATTCGCCCTGACCTGCTTCTGGCACCACTGAATCCACTCTATCTTCCCCGGGTCGGCCTTGCGGGCCTTGAAGTAGGCGAGCAGCCGGGAGTCGTCGGCCATTTCGAGGCTGTCGACGGAGCGGTCGGGATGGCGCTCGAGGCGAGCGAACTCCTCGTAATTTGCCACGAGCTGATTGGCATAGTCCTCGAGGTCGTAAAGGGCCGATTCGCCTTTACGGAGGCCGTCGAAGCCGTAGTCGGCCGTAATGGCGAAGTGGATTCGCTCGGCGCGGTCCTCGCGCGAGCCGGAGCCGCCGGCGATCTGCCGGGCCTCGAAACCAAGTCGGGGCCAGCGGGCGTTGAGCCAGCCGATGAAAGCGTCATCCGCCTGGAAGCCGAAGTACATCATCTCGCCCGAGTTCATAGCGCTGTAGTACTCGTCGATGCTGTTGACGTTGACGGTGCGGCCATTGTCGTCCACCGGAACGGGATACGGCAACTCGGGATTGAGGTAAAAGGCGAATTCCAGCACGCCGGACTCGCCGCAGCTTCTGATTTTGCGGTAATAGTAATCGGCCTCGGAACTGAGTCCGGACGACTTCATGGTATTCCATATGTCGTGGTCGGAATCGCCGAGCATGCGCGCGTAGCTTTCGGGGTTGCGGAAAAAGTTCTCGCCCGCAGCCTTGCGGTCGGATTTGGAGAAGATTCCGGCTCTGCTTTTTGCCATAGTCAGGGTGTCGGGTTACAGTGATTCGGAGCTTATGCCGACAAATATACGACTATTTCCGGTAAAATCCCTGTTTTTCAGCCCCGACGGGGCGAAAAAAGCATTATTTGGCCGCAATTGCCGCCGGAACGGTGGCCTTGGCGAAGGCGCGGCGCGAGACGCGACGGTAGGCGATGAACATGCAGATGTCCGTCAGCAGCCACGATACCGGATATACGGCCAGCAGCTCGCGGAAATCGCCGCCCAGATAAGGAAAGAGAAACACCCACAGCAGGCGCAGCACGCAGGTGCCGCAGATTACGATGAGCGTCGGCGTCATCGAGTAGCCCAGGCCTCGCATTGCCGATCCGGCGATTTCGTAGTAGCTGGCGATGAACTGGAACAGCAGGACCGTCCAGATTCGGACATCAGCATAGACCAGCACGGCGGGGTCGGAGGTGAATACGCTCAGGAAGAAATTGGCCTTCCAGGCCACGGTGACGTTGAGCACCAGACTGATTACGAAGGCCAGCATGAAGCTCAGGCGGAACACGCGCCTGATGCGCTCGACGTTGCCGGCGCCGTAGTTCTGGCTGATGAAGGCCACGGCGGTCTGTCCGATTGCCGCGATGGGGAAGTAGCAGTAGAACTCGTAGTTGATGGCTGCGGCGGAGCCGGCGGTCGCATCGGCGCCGAAACTGTTGATTGACGAGAGGATGAAGGTGTTCGACAGGGCGAACACGGCGCCCTGCAGGCCGGCGGGGACGCCGATTGCGGCAATCTTCTTCATCTGCTCGGGTTCGCGGCGTATCTGGCGGACTTCCAGGCGGATGTCGCTCTTCTCGCGGACGAGGATGGCGAAGATGATGCCGGCGTTGACAACATTGGAAATCACCGTACCCCAGGCCACGCCCTCGACGCCCATGCCCAGCCCGATGACAAACACGAGATTGAGAATCACGTTGACGATGCCCGCGGCGATGAGGCTGTAGAAAGGCCGGCGCGTATCGCCGACACTACGCAGGATGGCCGACCCGAAATTATAGATTACCAGGAAGGGGAGCCCGAGGACGAATATGCGCATGTAGCTCACGGCGCTGTCCAGCACCTCCTCCGGCGTACCGGTAAGCTCGAGCACGGGGCGCGCCATGCTCTCGCCGATAATGAGCATCAGCACGCCGCAGACCAGCGCCAGGATGGCCGAGGCCGAAACGGCGCGGCGCACGCCCGAACTGTTGCCCTGGCCGATGAAGTTGGCGATAACGACGTTGACACCCACTGAAATGCCCAGGAAAAGATTGATGAGCAGGCCGATAACCGGTCCGGTGCTGCCTACGGCCGCCAGGGCATGGCGCCCCGAGAAATGGCCTACCACGGCAACGTCCACGGAATTGAAGCTCTGCTGCAGCACGCCGCTGGCGATAAGGGGCAGCGCGAACAGCAACATTCGCGACAGCAGCGGCCCGCTGAGCATATTTATCTGGTTTCCTGTCTTTTTCATTGCAATACAGCGCCAGCGGCGCCCTCCAGGTGCAAAGGTACTGAAAATAACGCGGAATTACAGGCTAAAAATAGTTATAAAGGCTCGCCGCCTCAATTTTTCAGGTCGCGGAGATACACTATATCATATTATTGAGTAATTTTGCAGCGACTAACATCAACAACCAGTCATGACTCACAGTTACGATTACCTCGTTATCGGTTCCGGAATCGCCGGCATGAGTTTCGCCCTCAAGGTGGCCAGGCCCGGCGTGAAGGTAGCGTTGGTCTGCAAGACAAATCTCGAGGAAGCGAACACGGCCCTCGCGCAGGGCGGCGTCGCTTCGGTGACCAACCTTGAATTAGACAATTTTGAAAAGCATATCCACGATACGATGGTCGCCGGCGACTGGCTCAGCGACCCCGCGGCGGTGGAGAAAGTCGTAAAAGGCGCTCCCGAGCAGATACGCCAGCTGCTGCAGTGGGGCATAAACTTCGACCGCAAGGAGGACGGCAGCTTCGACCTGCACCGCGAGGGCGGCCACAGCGAATTCCGAATCCTTCACCACGCCGACAACACCGGCTTCGAAATCCAGCGCGGACTCATCGAGGCTGTGAGAAACAATCCGGACATCGACGTCTTCGAGCGCCACTTCGCCATCGAAATCATCACCCAGCACCACCTGGGCAAAATCGTGACGCGCCGTACGCCCGACATCACCTGCTACGGCGCCTACGTCCTGGACCTCGAAAGCGGCAAGGTCGAAACCTTCCTGAGCAAAATCACCGTAATGGCCACCGGCGGCGTCGGCGCCGTCTACCAGACCACCACCAACCCGCTTATCGCCACCGGCGACGGCATCGCCATGGTCTACCGCGCCAAGGGCACCGTATCGGACATGGAATTCATCCAGTTCCACCCGACGGCCCTCTTCCATCCCGGCGACCGCCCCTCCTTCCTCATCACCGAGGCCATGCGCGGCTACGGCGCCGTCCTGCGCAATCTCCGCGGCGAGGAATTCATGCACAAGTACGACCCGCGCCTGTCGCTGGCGCCGCGCGACATCGTGGCCCGCGCCATCGACTCCGAGATGAAGACCTACGGCGACGACCACGTATACCTCGACGTGACCCACAAGGACCCGGAGGAAACCAGGAAGCACTTCCCGAACATCTACGCCAAGTGCCTGTCGCTGGGCATCGACATCACCAAGGACTACATTCCCGTCGCTCCGGCGGCCCACTACCTCTGCGGCGGCATCAAGGTCGACACCAACGGCGAGAGCTCCATCCGCCATCTCTACGCCCTGGGCGAATGTTCATGCACCGGCCTCCACGGCGGCAACCGCCTGGCGTCCAACTCGCTTATCGAAGCCGTGGTCTACGCCGACGCCGCCGCACAGCACGCCTCCGGCGAGGTCGGGAATATCTCGCTGCGCGGCGACGTTCCCGAATGGAACGACGAAGGCACGCGCCATCCCGAGGAAATGGTGCTCATAACCCAGAGCATCAAGGAAGTAGGCCAGATTATGGGCACTTACGTAGGCATCGTGCGCAGCAACCTGCGCCTGGACCGCGCCTGGAACCGCCTCGACATCCTCTATGAGGAGACCGAGCGCCTGTTCAAGTGCAGCAAGGCTTCGCGTGAAATCTGCGAACTGCGCAATATCATCAACGTGGGCTACCTGATCATGCGCCAGGCCAAGGAGCGCCGCGAAAGCCGCGGACTCCACTACACACTCGACTATCCCCCTGTACATCACGGCGAATAAGCACCGCATATACAAAAGCAACGGCCGGAATCACTCCGGCCGTTCTTTTTAATTTTGAAAAAAGTAAAGTACGAATTGGCTTCCTCTTTATTAGCACGCCAAAGTAAAAGCTAATTTTTCATTTTTCCAAATAAAAATCAACTTTTAACCTCAAAAAGTCAAAAATTTAACATCTGGGAAGCAAAAATTTAGTCTAATTAGGCTAATTTGACCAATTCGACCAATTTTATTAGACTAATTAGGCTAATTAGTCCAATTCCCTGCCGCTGGTATCGAATGGAAATTCGCGTCGCATGGCGTCGAAGCGCTCGAGGACGCCGGGGCCGAAGCGCTCCATCGACTTGCGCACGCGCTCCAGGGGCTTGAAGTCCAGCGAAGTGCCCTTGCTGTAGAAGCAGTCGGCGTAGCATATCAGCCGCTCGAGCAGGCTATGGGGCATATAGTCGCGGCCTGGAGGCAACGGCAGCCCGGCGGAGGCGATTTCCTCCGGCGTCAGACCGGCACCGGTATGGCGCTCGGCCACGAGGGCGTACTTTTCCGGCGCGCCGAGGCTGCGCAGCATGTCGGCCCCGAAGGAGCCGTGGGCCAGGTAGGGAGCCGAGCCGTGGCAGTCGATGCCGGGGGCGTCGGTGGCGATGATGCCGATGTCGTGGAGCATGGCCGCGGCGGTAATCTCGCTGTCGGTCAGCGGGAGCTTGTTGTGATGCGCTATGTGCAGGGCCAGGGCGGCGACGCGTCGGCTGTGTTCCAACAAAATCCCGCGGGCCTTGCGGCCTGCGGGATAGTATCTGTCGATTGCGGCTTGCCAGTCGAAATCTTCCATTATTCCACGATGGTGTTCCAGCCGTGAACGTCCTCGATTTCACCCAGACGGATGGCGTTCAGGGTGTTGTAGAGCCTGGTGGTCACGGGGCCGGGCTTGCCGTCCTTGGAGATGACGTACTTCTTGCCGGTGTCGATATCGTCGATCTGGCCTACGGGGCTGCAGACGGCGGCTGTACCGCAGGCTGCGGCCTCGCTCACGTCCTCGAGCTCCTCTATGGGAATGCGGCGAGCCTCGACGGGAATGCCGAGGTCCTTGCAGAGCGTCTGGAGACTCTTGTTGGTAATCGAGGGCAGGATGGACTCGCTGGCCGGAGTGATGTACACGCCGTCCTTCACGGCATAGAAGTTGGCCGGGCCGCACTCGTCGAGGTACTTGTTTTCCTTCGGATCGAGATAAAGCACAGCGGAGTAGCCTTTTTCCTTGGCCATCTTGCCGGCGGTGAGGGAAGCGGCGTAGTTGCCGCCGCACTTGAAGCGGCCGGTGCCGTGGGGAGCGACGCGGTCGTGTTCGCGGGTGATGCAGATGTTGGTGCAGCCGAAGCCGGTCTTGAAGTAGGGACCAACGGGGGTTACGAGCACCAGGAAGAGGTATTCGTCGGCTTCCTTGACGCCCACGCGGGCTGTCATGCCGATTTCCAGCGGACGGATATAGAGGCTGGCGCCTGTGCCGTAGGGAGGCACGAAGCGCTCGTTGAGCTTGACGGCCTCGATACACATCTTGCAGAAGAGGTCCTCGGGTATGGGCTCCATCAGCAGACCTTCGGCGCTGCTGCGGATGCGCTTTGCATTTTCTTCCAGGCGGAATATACGGATTTTGCCGTCCTTGCCGCGGAAGGCCTTGAGGCCCTCGAAGATTTCCTGACCGTAGTGCAGGGCGGTGGCGGCTATATGAATATTCAGATTCTCGGAGTCGGAAACCTCTACAGGGCCCCATTTGCCGTCCTTGAAGTAGCAGCGGACGTTGAAGTCCGTCTTCACATATCCGAACGGCAGATTGCTCCAATTAATTTCATTTTCCATTTTTATTCGCATTTAGCTTAAACATGCACCGCAAAGATAAACAAATTTTTCCGAACTCCACCCCGCCGGCCAGCAATAAATAGGCGTCCGGGAATCGGACTAATTGGACCAATCAGGCTAATTGACCCAGTTCCAATCACTTGTACGCTTCGGCGGCGGCTTTGATGGATTCAAACATGCGGACGTCGGCGGCCGTGAGTTCGATGCCGCGGCGGGCCATCACCGTGCGGGCCGTCTCCAGGAAGGGACCCAGGGGAACGTCGGTGAAGCCGGAGCTGGAGCCGCCGTCGCTGAAGGAAGCCACGAAGGCGCGCGGGAAGCCGGCCTGGTGGATATTGACGCCCACGCCGATTACCGTTGCGGTATTGAACATGGTGTTGATACCGGCCTTGGAGTGGTCGCCCATGATGAGGCCGCAGAACTGCAGTCCCGTAGGCAGGAAGCGGCGCGCCGGATAGTTCCAGAGCTTGATTTTGGCGTAGTTGTTCTTCAGGTTCGAGGCCACGCATCCGGCGCCGAGGTTGCACCACTCGCCGATCACGGCATTGCCGAGGAAGCCGTCGTGGGCCTTGTTCGAGTAGCCCTGCATCACTACGTTGTTCAGCTCGCCGCCGACTTTGCAGAAGGGTCCGAGGGTGGTGGCGCCGTAGATTTTCGCACCCATGTTCACAACCGAATGGCGCCCGACGGCCACGGGCCCGCGCATGAGCACGCCTTCCATCACCTCGCTGTCCGCACCGAGGTAAACCGGGCCGCCGGTGACGTTGAACACCGCGCACTCGGCCTTGGCTCCCGGCTCGAGGAATATCAGGGCCGGGTCGCCGACGACGGTGTTTGTCGGGCTCAGCGGCTGGCTCCGGCGCCCGCGTGTAATCAGCCGGAAGTCGGCCTCGATTTCGCGGCCGGCAAGCAGGAAGAGGTCGTAGGCATGGCGGATACGGACTACCTCGCCGGCATATTCGGCCGTCGTACCCTGTTCCGCCCCGCGGCTGGCGATAAAGCGGCCTTCGGTGTCGACAAGCCCGCAGCCCGGCGCGAGAGCGGCGATGGCGGCGGCGAGTTCGGGCGTGGCCACCACCTCGGAGGCTATCGTAATGGTGTCCGGCGCCTCGCGGTCCGCTTCGAGGGGGAATTTCTCGCGCAGATAGTCGTAGTGCGCGTCCCAGCTGTAGGCGCCCGGGAGCAGGGCCTGCCACTTTTCCGCAAGAGTCATTATGCCGACGCGCATCGCGCCGACGGGCCGCGTGTAGCTCAGCGGCAGCATGTCCGCGCATACGGCGGCATCGTCGCGGAGTACTATATTCAAATTTTCCATAGTGAGGTCGAGTGTATTATCGTGCAAAAATAGTAATTTTGCGCCAAATTAGAGCACTGATATGAAATTCACTCAGACCTCCCTGCCGGGCGTGTGGATAATCGACCCCGTCCGCCACGGCGACAGCCGCGGATATTTCTGCGAGACCTTCCGCAAGTCGGATTTCGAGGCCGCCGTCGGCGCCGTCGATTTCGTGCAGGAGAACGAGTCGCTCTCGCACCGCGGAGTAATCCGCGGGCTCCACTATCAGTGCGGCGACCATGCGCAGGCCAAGCTCGTGAGAGTCAGCCGCGGACGCATCGTCGACGTGGCCGTCGACCTGCGGCGTTCGTCGCCGGCTTTCGGCAGGTACATCGCCGTAGAGCTCAGCGCCGACAGCGGCCGCCAGCTCTTCGTGCCCCGCGGTTTCGCCCATGGCTTCGCCGTTCTCGAGGACAACACCGTGTTCCAGTACAAGGTCGACAATTATTACTGCCCCACCGCCGAGCGCGGCATCACGCCCTTCGACCCGGCCCTTGCCATCGACTGGCCCCTCGCCCCCTCCGAAGCCAACATCCTCCCCCGCGACCTCGACGCTCCCCTCCTGGCCCAGGCCGAAACCTTCGCATAAAATGGCTGCAGGCCAGTTTTTGTCTCAGGGGGCGAGATTTATCGAGCCCGCAGTAATATTACACAAACGCAGCTACGCAAGCGCCCCGCTATGTTCTTCAGCATATCGGGGTATTTTGTGGGATGTTTTCTTTGTGAGGGTTAAAAAAAAGTAGTAACTTTGGCGATAACATAAAACCTGCAACACTAATTCCAACATAACCTAAAACCTGACATGAGTTATCTTAAGTTTGATAAGAACCTTCTCATCAACTTGGACCAGTCTCTCCCGAAGGAAATGCTGCGCACCAACCAGGCCGGCGCCTACCACTGCACCTCGCTGATAGGCTGCAATACCCGCAAGCAGCACGGCCTGCTGGTTATACCCATCGACGAGCTGGACGGCAAGAACTACGTACTGCTGTCGAGCCTCGACGAAACGGTAATCCAGCACGGCGCACCCTTCAATCTGGGCATCCACCGCTACCGCGGCGGTGTCTACAGCCCCAACGGCCACAAGTACGTCCGTGAGTTTGACTGCGAGAGCGTGCCCCGCATGACCTACCGCGTCGGAGGCGTGATTCTCACAAAAGAAAAAATCTTCATCAGCGAGGAGAACCGCATTCTCATCCGCTACAACCTTGTCGAGGCGCACTCCCCGACGACGCTGCGCTTCCGCCCCTTCCTGGCCTTCCGCGAGGTCAACAACCTCTGCGTGGCCAACGACGCCGTGAACCGCGAGATCCGTCCCGTGGCCAACGGCATCGCCACCTGCATGTACGAAGGCTACCCGACGCTCTACATGCAGTTCAACCACATGGCCACATGGGTCGACGAGCCCAACTGGTACAACGGCATCGAGTACGTCAAGGACCTTGAGCGCGGCGTGCCCTACTCCGAGGACCTCTGGGTACCCGGCTACTTCGAGATACCCATCAAGCCGGGCCAGCCCGTAATCTTCTCGGCAGGCATCTCGGAAGTGAAGCCCGCCAGCCTCTCCAAGATGTACACAGCCGAAATCGCCTCGCGCACTCCGCGCAGCTCCTTCTTCAACTGCCTGAAGAACTCCGCAAAGCAGTTCTACATGCGCAAGGGCGCCGACATGTACGTAATTTCCGGTTTTCCCTGGGGCATAGTGCTGGCACGCAACACCTTCATGGCGCTGCCGGGCCTGACCCTGGCCATCGACCACTTCGCCGACTACGAGCACATCATGGACACGGCTCTTGAGGCTCTGTTCCGCTTCGCCGACAAAGGCGAGAAATCCGATAAAATCCACGGCATCGAGCATCCGGACATTCCCCTGTGGGCGCTCTGGGCACTGCAGCAGTACGCCAAGACCATGGGCGCGGAGAAGTGCGCCGAGCGCTATGGCTTTGCCGTGGCCAAGCTGGTCGACTGGATTCTGGGCGGCGGCCATCCGAACCTCTACGTCGACGCCGAGACGGGCCTGCTGAGCACCGACGGCCATCTGACGCCGGTATCGTGGATGAACTCGATGCTCGGGGGCGCTCCCGTAGTGCGCCGCACCGGCAAGCTCGTCGAGTTCAACGCCCTGTGGTACAACGCGCTGCGCTTCGCCGCCGACATTACCGCGAACAAGCCCGAATTCGGCAGCCAGCGCGAACGCTGGACCGACGAGGCCGACCGGATGAAGGCGCCCTTCATCGACACCTTCCTCAACGAGAGCGGCTACCTCTACGACTACGTCGACGGCGGCTACGCCGAGCCTTCCGTACGTCCGAACATGGCCATCGCCATCGGCCTGGACCATTCGCCCCTGGACCGGCGCCAGCGCAAGAGCGTGCTGGACGTGGTTACGCGCGAGCTGCTTACACCCAAGGGTCTGCGCACCCTCTCGCCCAAGAGCTACGGCTACCGCCCCAACTACCTCGGCAGCCCCGATGAGCGCGAGTTCGCCATGCACAACGGCCCCGCGCGTCCCTGGCTGATAGGCTTCTACGCCGACGCCTACCTGCGCGTGTTCGGCATGAGCGGCGTGGCCTACATCGACCGCATGCTCATCGGCTTCGAGGACGAGATGACCCAGGGATGCATCGGCTCGCTGTCGCAGCTATACGACGGCAACCCGCCCTACACGGGCCGCGGCGCCGTGAGCCACGCCACCAACGTGGCCGAAGTGCTCCGCGCCCTGCGAACCATCAAACGCCTCAATCAGGATTAATCCCACAAACTAAACTCCGAAAACACACAGACATGAAAGCATTAATGTTCGGCTGGGAGTTTCCGCCCCACATCCTGGGCGGACTCGGAACGGCAAGCTACGGCCTGACACGCGGAATGTGGGAATGCGGCGACATGGACATCACGTTCGTAATCCCGAAGCCTTTCGGCGACGAGGACCGCAGCTTCGCCCACATCATCGGCACCAGCCAGGTGCCCGTCGCCTGGCGCGACGTGAACCGCGACTACGTAGAGTCCCGCATCGGCAAGCTCATGGACCCCGACCTGTACTTCCGCCTACGCGACCACATCTACGCCGACTTCAACTATATGCGCACCAACGACCTGGGGTGCATCGAGTTCTCCGGCAAATATCCCTCGAACCTGCTCGAGGAAATAAACAACTACTCCATCACCGCCGGCGTAATCGCCCGCACCCTGGACTTCGACATCATCCACAGCCACGACTGGCTGACTTACCCCGCCGGCATCCACGCCAAGCAGGTTACGGGCAAACCCCTGGTTATCCACGTCCACGCAACCGAGTACGACCGCTCGCGAGGGAAGCCCAACCCGACCGTCTACGGCATCGAGCGCGACGGCATGACCCACGCCGACCATATCATCACCGTGTCGAACCTCACGCGCCAGACCGTAATCGACCACTACGGCGTCGACCCCGCCAAGGTGACGACTGTCCACAACGCCGTCGTGCCTCTTGACCAGGAGCTCCTCAACGTGCCAAACCTGCGCGAGACCAAGGAGAAAGTCGTAACCTTCCTGGGCCGAATCACCATGCAGAAAGGTCCCGAGTATTTCGTAGAGGCTGCCGCCAAAGTGCTCCGCAACTGCCCCAACGTGCGCTTCGTAATGGCCGGCAGCGGCGACATGATGGACAAGATGATCGAGCTGGCCGCCGAACGCGGAATCGCGGACCGCTTCCACTTCCCCGGCTTCCAGAAAGGGCGCCAGGTCTACGAAATGCTCAAGGCCTCCGACGTCTACATCATGCCCTCCGTCTCCGAGCCCTTCGGCATCTCGCCCCTGGAGGCCATGCAGATGGGCGTGCCCTCGATTATCTCCAAGCAGAGCGGCTGCGCCGAAATCCTGGACAACGTGATCAAGACCGACTACTGGGACATCGACGCCATGGCCGACGCCATCCACGCCATCATCACCTACCCGGCGCTCTACAAGCAGCTGCGCGAGGACGGCCTGGCTGAAGTGGCCCAGATTACCTGGGACAAGGCCGGCCGCAAGGTAATCGACATATATAACAAGGTATTGGGCCGATAAATCCAATTCCAATCATCAACCATCATTCCACAACTTAAAAATTCGCGAAGCGAAAACTCACAATATGAAAGCTATCTGCTTCAACTTCGAGATTCATCAGCCCTTCCGCCTCAAAAGATACCGCTTCTTCGATATCGGCAAGGACCACTACTACTATGATGACTTCCTCAACGACGACATCATGGCCCGCATCGCCCACAACAGCTATATCCCCGCCGCAGAGACTCTGCTGCGCATGATAGAAGCCAGCAAGGGCAAGTTCAAGTGCTCCATCGCCATCTCCGGCATCGCCTTCGAGCAGTTCGAACAGTATGCCCCCGAGTTCATCGACCTGCTGCGCCGCCTGGCCGAGACCCGCTGCGTCGAGTTCGTGGCCCAGCCATACGCCTACTCGCTGAGCTCCCTGACCGACCCCGAGGAATTCGAGGACCAGGTCAAGGCCACCAGCTCGCTGCTGAAGAACCGCTTCGGCGTGACCCCGAAAATCGTGCGCAACACCGAGCTCATCTACTGCGACGACCTGGCTCCCCAGCTGGCCGAAATGGGCTTCAAGGGAGTGCTCACCGAAGGCGCCAAGCACATCCTGGGCTGGAAGTCGCCCAACTACGTATATACCGCCGCCTCCGCTCCCAAGCTCAAGCTCCTGCTGCGCAACAGCAAGCTCAGCGACGACATAGCCTTCCGCTTCTCCGACACCTCCTGGAGCGAATTCCCCCTCACCGCCGACAAGTACATCGACTGGATTGCCTCGACCCCCGCCGAGGAGCAGATCGTCAACATCTTCCTGAACCTGGAGACATTCGGCGACCTGCAGCCCGCCACCTCCGGCATCTTCGCCTTCCTGGAGGCCCTGCCGCGCTTCGCCGCCGAGAGGGGCATCGACTTCGTGACACCCTCGGAGGCCGTCGCCAAAATCAAACCCGTAGGCGAACTCTCGGTGATGCATCCCATCTCCGCCGCCGACGAGGCCCGCGACACTTCCGCCTGGCTGGGCAACCGCCTGCAGAACGAGGCCTTCGGCAAGCTCTACTCCGTGGCCGAGCGCGTGCGCAAGTGCGACAACCGCCGTCTCAAGCAGGACTGGCAGTACCTCCAGACCTGCGACCACTTCTTCTATATGAGCACCAAGCGCAAGGCCGACGGCGCCATGCACTCCCTGTTCAGCCCCTACGAGACCGCCTTCGTGGCCTTCACAAACTACATGAATGTCCTGGCCGACTTCCTGATGCGCGTTGAGGAGGAATTCCCCTCCGTAGTCGACAACGAGGAACTCAACTCCCTGCTTCTCACCATCAAGAACCAGGGCCAGGAAATCGAGACCCTCAACAAGGAACTCGCCTCGATGCGCAAGAACGTAGAGCAGTACAACATCGAGCACCGCCAGTGCGAGCCCAAGCCCGAAGCCGAAGCCAAACCCGTAAAGAAGGAGTCCGCAAAGAAAGCAGGCCGCAAGCCCGCAGCCAATAAAGCGGCCAAGAAGGCTGAAGAAGAAAAGAAATGAACCTGCCGGATAAATATGTGATCACGATAGGCCGCTCCTTCGGTTCCGGAGGACGCGCCGTGGGCCGCATCATCGCCGACAGACTCGGCATCGAGTTCTACGACAAGAAGCTGCTCACCAAGGTTGCCGAAAAGTCCGGCCTCAACAGCGAGTATGCCCAGGAGAACGACGAGCGCATGCCCCATATGCTCTGCGGAATAATTCCCATCTCGATGGGCTACTATTCGGGCGGATGGTTCGGCTCCGCGCCCGCGTCAGGTCCGGACCACATCTACAACGCCCAATGCGACTTCATCCATGAAATCGCACGCGCCGAGCCCTGCGTCATCGTAGGCCGTAGCGCCGACTACATACTCCGCGACCTGCCGAACGTCGTGAACATATTCGTCCACGCTCCCCTGGAGAACTGCGCCCGCCGCATCCTCGATCGCGGCGACGCCAAGTCTATTACGGAAGCCATAACGATGGCCGAGCGCACCAACAAGCTGCGCGCCAATTTCTACAACTTCTATACCGACAAGCGCTGGGGCCGCGCCGACAGCTACGACCTCTGCGTCGACAGCAGCACCATGCCCCTGGACACCCTGGCCGACTTCATAATCGACTTCGTCCGCATCAAACTCTCCGGGCCCC
>OLHE01001466.1_pt1 | contig 15328 bp, 9 predicted proteins | sample 1605821 | NCBI WGS metagenome assembly OLHE01 (sample SAMN03283250) | human gut metagenome | biome: human-associated habitat; material: feces | host: Homo sapiens | place: USA | collected 2013
ATCGGAGCAGTGATCGCAGTTTTTGTGATGGCTGCTGTTAAGAAAAAATCACCATTTCAGATTTTGGATACAATCGCACTGGCACTTCTGAATGGTCAGATGCTTGGACGTTGGGGGAATTTCTTTAACAGGGAAGCATTTGGAGAATACACGGATTGTCTGTTTGCGATGAGGCTTCCGGTTGATGCAGTAAGGCCGGGAGATATCACAGAACTTATGCGTGAGAATATGCAGAGAATTGATGGAGTCAGTTATATCCAGGTACATCCGACATTTTTGTATGAGTCATTATGGTGTGCCGGACTGCTTATTATATTGTTTCTGTATAGGAAACATAAGAAATATGAAGGTGAGCTCTTTCTTATGTACCTGTTTGGTTATGGGGCAGGACGCGTGTGGATCGAACGGCTTAGAACGGATCAGCTTGTTCTTCCGGGAATCGGATTCCCGGTGTCAGAACTTCTGGCAGGTTGCCTGGTAATTGTGACAGGAATTATGCTGATCTATTGCAGGAGGCATTGCAGAAAAAGAAACGAGAAGAAAAAAGTGGATCAGTATGAGCCGGTGCCAACAAAGATCAAAGGGAAAAAACCACCGAAGTGGGATGACCGGTTGTTTAAGAACAGATAAATTGATAAGTGAAGATTAATATCAATTATAAGCCGGAAGAGTTAATATTCAACAGAATTTGCTCTTCCGGCTTTCTTTTATCCTGCCTGTTTTAGTTAATAATCCCCAATAACAGCACTGATAACTATTCTCAAAACGCATCTCTGTACACGAAAATATACAAAAGAGGATATTTATAACTCTAGACTTTTGTGACTTTTGGAGATATAATGAAACTACATGTGAATTAATTATACTTAACTCAGTGTAAAACCTATGTAACACCTAAGGAGGAATAAAAATGGCAAGAAAAATGAAGACCATGGACGGTAATCAGGCAGCAGCTCACGTTTCTTATGCATATACAGAAGTAGCAGCTATCTACCCGATTACGCCTTCATCCGTTATGCCGGAGCATATCGATGAGTGGGCTACTGAAGGAAGGGAGAACATTTTCGGACAGACTGTACAGGTTACAGAGATGCAGTCCGAGGCCGGAGCAGCAGGTGCTGTTCACGGATCATTAGCAGCAGGTGCTCTTACAACAACATTTACTGCTTCTCAGGGACTCCTTCTTATGATTCCTAACTTATATAAGGTTGCTGGTGAGCAGCTTCCGGGAGTATTCAACGTATCTGCCCGTGCACTTGCAAGCCACGCACTGTCAATTTTTGGAGATCATTCTGACGTTTATGCATGTCGTCAGACAGGAGCAGCTATGCTCTGTGAATCCAGCGTACAGGAAGTAATGGACCTTACTCCGGTTGCTCATTGTGCAGCACTTGAAGGAAAGATTCCATTCATCAACTTCTTTGATGGATTCAGAACATCACACGAGATTCAGAAAATTGAGACATGGGATTATGAAGATCTGAAAGACATGGTAAGCATGGAAGCAATCGACGAGTTCCGTGCACATGCACTTAACCCGAACCACCCATGCCAGAGAGGTTCAGCTCAGAACCCGGATATCTTCTTCCAGGCAAGAGAGGCTTGTAACCCATTCTATGATGCACTTCCGGGAATCGTTCAGAAGTACATGGATAAGGTTAATGAGAAGATCGGAACAGACTACAAACTGTTCAACTACTATGGAGCAGCAGATGCAGAGCACGTGATCGTAGCTATGGGATCTGTATGTGATACAATCGAGGAGACAATCGATTACCTGACAGCTGCAGGAGAGAAAGTCGGAGTTGTTAAAGTTCGTCTTTACAGACCATTCAGCGCAGAAGCTCTGATCGACGCTATCCCGGATACAGTTAAGAAGATTTCTGTTCTTGACAGAACAAAAGAGCCAGGAGCACTTGGCGAGCCACTGTACCTGGATGTTGTTGCAGCACTTAAAGGATCTAAGTTCGATGCAGTTCCGGTTTACACAGGACGTTATGGACTTGGTTCTGAAGATACAACACCGGCTCAGATCGTTGCTGTATACCACAACGATGAGAAAGCTAAATTCACAATCGGTATTGAAGATGATGTTACACACCTTTCACTTGATGCTGGTAAGCCACTTGTTACAACACCAGAAGGAACAATCAACTGTAAGTTCTGGGGACTTGGAGCAGATGGTACTGTTGGAGCAAACAAGAACTCCATCAAGATCATTGGTGATAACACAGACATGTATGCACAGGCTTACTTTGATTATGACTCTAAGAAGTCCGGTGGTGTTACAATGTCTCACCTTCGTTTTGGTAAGAAGCCAATTAAATCAACATACCTGATCCATCAGGCTAACTTTGTTGCATGTCATAACCCGTCTTATGTTAACAAATACAACATGGTTCAGGAACTTGTTGATGGAGGAACATTCCTTCTGAACTGCCCATGGGATATGGAAGGACTTGAGGAGCATCTTCCAGGACAGGTAAAAGCTTATATCGCTAACCACGGAATTAAATTCTACACAATCGATGGTATCAAGATTGGTAAAGAGATCGGACTTGGCGGACGTATCAATACAGTTCTTCAGTCTGCATTCTTCAAACTTGCAGCTATCATTCCGGAAGAAGAGGCTATTGACCTTATGAAAGCAGCTGCTAAGGCTACTTACGGAAGAAAAGGTGACAAGATTGTTCAGATGAACTACGATGCAATCGATGCTGGTGCAAAACAGGTCGTAGAAGTAGAAGTTCCGGAAAGCTGGAAAGATGCAGCTGATGAAGGACTTGCTACACCACATATCGCAGACGGCGGAAGAACTGATGCAATTGCATTTGCTAAGAATATCCAGGCAAAAGTTAACGCTCAGGAAGGAAATACACTCCCTGTATCTGCATTCAATGATTATGTTGATGGATCTACACCGTCAGGAACATCTGCATATGAGAAACGTGGTATCGCAGTAGATATTCCGGTTTGGAATCCAGATCAGTGTATCCAGTGTAACCGTTGTGCATATGTATGTCCGCACGCAGTTATCCGTCCGGTAGCTCTGACAGAGGAAGAAGTTGCTCAGGCTCCAGAAGGACTTAAGACACTTGATATGATCGGAATGCCGGGAATGAAGTTCACAATGACAGTATCCGCTTACGACTGTACAGGATGTGGATCTTGTGTGAATGTCTGCCCAGGAAAGAAGAACAAAGAGACAGGCGAAGTTGAGAAGGCTCTTACAATGGCTAACATGGAAGCTAATGCAGGAGAGCAGACATTCTTCGACTTTGGTAGAGAGATTCCGGTTAAACCAGAAGTTGTTGCTAAATTCAAAGAGACAACAGTTAAGGGAAGCCAGTTCAAACAGCCACTCCTTGAGTTCTCAGGAGCTTGTGCAGGATGTGGTGAGACACCATACGCTAAGCTGATCACACAGCTGTTTGGTGATAGAATGTATATTGCAAATGCAACAGGATGTTCTTCTATCTGGGGTAACTCTTCACCGTCTACACCTTACACAGTAACACCGGAAGGTAAAGGACCTGCATGGAGCAACTCCCTGTTTGAAGACAACGCTGAGTTCGGATACGGTATGCTGCTTGCACAGAATACAATCAGAGACAGACTGAAAGCAAAAGTTGAGAAGATCGCAGAGAAGACTACAGATGAGGCAGTTAAGGCTGCAGCAGCTGAGTATCTTGAGACATATACAGTAGGCGCTACAAACGGAACAGCTACAGACAAACTTGTTGCAGCTCTTGAAGCACTCGATTGCGATTGCGAAGAGAGAGCAGAAGTTCTGAAGAACAAAGATTTCCTTGCTAAGAAATCCCAGTGGATCTTCGGAGGAGACGGATGGGCTTACGATATCGGATACGGCGGAGTTGACCACGTTCTTGCAAGCAAGAAAGATATCAACATTATGGTATTCGATACAGAGGTTTACTCCAACACAGGTGGACAGTCCTCTAAGGCTACTAAGACTGGTGCTACAGCTCAGTTCGCAGCAGGCGGAAAAGAGACTAAGAAGAAAGACCTTGCAGGAATGGCTATGACATACGGATACGTATACGTAGCTCAGATTGCTATGGGTGCTGACTTCAACCAGACAGTTAAGGCAATCGCTGAGGCTGAGGCTTATCCGGGACCATCACTGATCATTGCTTATGCTCCATGTATCAACCATGGTATCAAGAAGGGTATGAGCAAAGCTCAGACAGAGGAACAGCTGGCAGTAGAGTGTGGATACTGGAATAACTTCCGTTACAACCCGGCTGCAGAGGGAGACAAGTTCTCACTTGACAGCAAGGCTCCGAAAGCAGAAGGATACCAGGACTTCCTGAATGGTGAAGTACGTTACAACGCACTGAAGAGAGCTAACCCGGCTAAGGCTGACAAGCTCTTCGCTCTCAATGAGCAGGAAGCTATGGAGAGATACGATTACCTGAACAAACTGGTAACTGTATACGCTGCAGAAAAAGAAGATAAATAAGGATATTTCATGAGTGAATGAGATATGAAAAGAGGAGATTTCCGTAAGGGGATCTCCTTTTGCGTGAAAAATGATGGGGTTGACCTGTTTCATAATTTTTGATTACAGTGGTGCGCGAAGATATTTCTTCGGTGTCATTCCTTTATATTTTTTAAAGGTTTTGATAAAGTAGCTTACATCGTTAAATCCACAGCTAAGTCCGATGTCTGCGATTGATTCATTCGAAGTAACGAGCTTGAAACAAGCTTGTTCTATTCTATAGTAATTCAGATAGTCAACAGGAGTTCTGTGTGTCATATCTTTAAAGTAGCGACAGAAATATTTTGAATTCATACCGGCGGCCTGAGCCAGATCTTCCAGTGTGATACAGTCAGCATAATGGTTTTCAATCACTTCAAGAGCTTTCTTTAAATGTTCTATTTTTCGGCTATCTTTCTGACTGATAATCCGTACGTTTTCGTACATCTTATTCTCTAAAATATAACCTAGAAATTCAAAAAGAGTACCGATTACTATAAGCTCATGTCCCTCTGTGCGTTTTTTTACATGTTCGAACATCAGGGAAGTGATACGCTCCAGATTTTTAACCGGAGAAGGAATGTGAGATGGGATTGTTAAAGTGTCACTTCCGATCTTCTTGAGCAGACGTTCACTGGCATGATTCACGGCCATGAGTGATTCGAGGTTGAAAACAAGGCATTCATAGACACAATCCTTAGGAATTCCGCCGTGAAGAAGCCCTCCTTTTATAAAAATAAGGTCTCCTGCTTTGGCTGTGAATTCGTTTTCACCAATTGACATAAGTAATTTCCCTTTTAAAACACGAATAAGTTCATATTCGATGTGCCAGTGATAAGACATTTCATACCGTGGATGATTCGGCGTAACATGATAAAATTCAATTGGAAAATCAATAGTTCCGTGATTACGTTCTTCTCTGTAATTGATGTATTTCATGCAATAATCTCCTTTAAAAATCTAAATAGTGTAAAAACAAACACATATGTGGAAATATATGTTTATAAATTGTACTTTGTTGTATAAAAGGTGAATATCTTTATATTTTTATTCTAGTATACCACAAGACAAAAAGAAAGGAAAGAACTATAATGATACTCAAAGAAGCGGTTCTGCGAAGGAAGATAAGCAGAGCAAGGCAAACAATTAAGGAGGAATGTAATTATGGCAGAAAGAAGATTAGTAGGATCTTATCCAGTAATTGGTATCAGACCGACAATCGATGGACGTAGAGGAGCTCTTGACGTAAGAGGATCTCTTGAAGAGCAGACAATGAACATGGCAAAATCTGCAGCAAAACTGTTTGAGGAGAACTTAAGATATTCAAATGGTGAGCCGGTTAAAGTTGTTATCGCTGACACAACAATCGGACGTGTAGGTGAGAGTGCTGCTTGTGCTGATAAGTTCAGAAGAGAAGGCGTAGATATCACAGTTACAGTTACACCTTGCTGGTGCTACGGAGCTGAGACAATGGATATGGATCCACAGACAATCAAAGCTGTATGGGGATTCAACGGAACAGAGAGACCGGGAGCTGTATACCTTGCATCTGTACTTGCTACACATGCACAGAAGGGACTTCCGGCATTCGGAATTTACGGACATGACGTTCAGGAAGCTGACGACACAACAATTCCGGAAGACGTTAAAGAGAAACTTCTCAGATTCGGACGTGCAGCTGTTGCAGCAGCATCCATGAGAGGAACATCTTACCTTCAGATTGGATCTGTTACAATGGGTATCGGTGGATCTATCATCGATTCTGATTTCATCGAGTCTTACCTTGGAATGCGTGTAGAGTCTGTTGACGAGGTGGAAATCATCCGTCGTATGTCAGAAGAGATCTATGACAAGGCTGAGTTCGAGAAAGCTCTTAAATGGGCAAAAGAGACTTGCAAGATTGGTTGGGATAAGAACCCAGAAGAGCTTCAGGCTTCTCCAGAGGAGAAAGAGGAGCAGTTCGAGTTCGTTGTTAAGATGGCAGTTATCATCAAAGACCTTATGAACGGAAATAAGAACCTTGACGAGAAATTCTCAGAGGAAGCAATCGGACACAACGCTCTGGCAGCTGGATTCCAGGGACAGAGACAGTGGACAGACTTCTATCCGAACGGAGACTTCGCAGAGGCAGTTCTGAATACATCTTTCGACTGGAACGGAGCTCGTGAGCCATACATCCTTGCTACAGAGAACGACGTTCTCAACGGACTTGGAATGATGTTCATGAAACTTCTTACAGGACGTGCTCAGATCTTCGCTGATGTTCGTACATACTGGAGCCCAGAGGCAGTTAAGAAAGCTACAGGATATGACCTCGAAGGTGTTGCTAAAGAGAACGGTGGATTCCTTCACCTGATCAACTCTGGAGCAGCTTGTCTTGATGCATCTGGTGTTGCTAAAGACGAGAATGGTAACGGCGTTATGAAAGAATGGTGGAACGTTACAGAAGAAGACCAGAAAGCAATCATGGATGCTACAGAGTGGTGCATGGCTGACAACGGATACTTCCGTGGAGGCGGATACTCAAGCCGTTACGAGACACGTGCTCAGATGCCAGCTACAATGATCCGTCTTAACCTTGTAAAAGGACTTGGACCGGTTCTTCAGATTGCAGAAGGATGGACACTTGAACTTCCGGAAGAAGTATCTGATAAGCTTTGGAAACGTACAGACTACACATGGCCATGTACATGGTTTGCTCCAAGATGTGATGGTAAAGAGGGAGCATTCAAGACAGCTTATGATGTAATGAACAACTGGGGAGCTAACCACGGTGCTATCTCCTATGGACACATCGGAGCTGACCTGATCACAATGTGTTCAATGCTTCGTATTCCAGTATCTATGCACAACGTACCGGAGAAAGATATCTACCGTCCGGCAGCATGGAATGCATTTGGAATGGATAAAGAAGGCGCTGACTTCAGAGCTTGTAAGAACTACGGACCACTTTACAAATAAGATGGAGTCCTTTTGTTAGGAAATGTAAAAAGACTGTAAATACAGTTTCGATACAGAGCTAGAACAAAGAATGCGGGGGGTCTGCCTATGCAGGGCCCCCGTTTTAATACCGACTAAAAGAGTATTAAGAAAAGAGGAAGATTATGGAGAAAAAAGTATTAGCATTTGACTTTGGTGCTTCAGGCGGAAGAGCAATGTGCGGAACTTTTGATGGTGACAAGATCAGCATTGAAGAACTTCACCGTTTTTCTAACGATCCGGTTATTTTGAATGGATCAATGTACTGGGATGTACTGAGATTATTTTTTGAAATCAAACAGGGTCTGATCAAAGCAAAGAAATGTGGAAAGATCGAAAGTATCGGTATCGACACATGGGGAGTTGATTTTGGACTGATCGACGAGGAAGGAAGACTTCTTGAAAACCCTGTACATTACCGTGATGCACGTACAGAAGGAATGATCGAAGAAAGTTTCAAACTGATCGATAAAGAGAAATTCTACCAGATCACAGGGAATCAGTTCATGGATCTCAACACAGCATTCCAGCTCCTTTCTCTTGTAAAGACAAGAAAAGAGCTTCTTGAGAAAGCTGACAAGATGATTTTGATGCCAGACCTTTTCAACTACTTCCTTACAGGGGAGAAAAAAGCTGAGTATTCTATCGCTTCTACAACACAGCTTCTTGATGCGAAAAAGGGCGAGTGGTCAGATGAAGTGATCGAAGCACTGGGAATTCCGAAACATATTTTCCCGGAAATCGTACCTACAGGTACAAAGATCGGCACTCTTACAGATGAAATCTGTACAGAGCTTGGTCTGGATAAGATTGATGTTATGGCTGTTGCAGGACATGATACGCAGAGCGCACTTGTATCTGTACCAACATCAGAAGAAGATTTCATTTTCCTGAGTTGTGGAACATGGTCACTGCTTGGAACAGAGCTTGCAGAACCTATTATCAATGAGAAATCTGAGCATTACAACATCACAAATGAAGGTGGATATGGAAGAAAGATTTCCTTCCTTAAGAATATCATTGGATTGTGGTGTATTCAGGAAAGCCGTCGTCAGTGGATCCGTGAAGGAAATGAGTACGGATTTGGCGAGCTTGAGATTATGGCAAAAGAAGCTCCGGCACTTCAGAGTTTTATTGATCCGGATGCACCGGAATTCACACCTGCCGGAGATATTCCGACAAGAATCCGTGAATTCTGCAAGAAGACAGGACAGCCTGTTCCGGAAACAGTCGGAGAAGTTGTTCGTTGCATCAACCAGAGTCTTGCAATGAAATATCGTCATGCGATGGAAGAGATTAAAGAGTGTACAGGTAAAGATTATAAGACAGTCTACATGGTAGGCGGTGGAACACAGAGTGCTCTTCTTTGCCAGTTCACAGCAAATGCATGTGGATGCAGAGTAAGTGCAGGTCCGATCGAGGCGACTGTTCTCGGAAATATTGCACTGCAGCTCATGGCTTCCGGAGATATCAAATCTATCGAAGAAGCAAGAGAAATTATCAAACGTTCTCAGGACATCAAGATCTACGAGCCACAGGACAAAGAAGCATGGGACGAAGCATACGAGAGATTTAAGAAAATTTTAGTATAGTGCTTTGAACTAAGGGGGAATGAGTTGCCAGTTGTAGTGTAATTATGGCGTTACTGTTCACTCCCGTGTCAATCACTCTGCTGATCGACACGGAGGATGCGTGTTTTGACTTGAATGCATCTCGCTCCATCGCCAAAGGCGATTTGAAATGGCGAGATGCGTTGCTGGTCGCACATCGTGTGAACAGTAACATTATGGCTGGCAACGTAATAAAAAAGAATTCTTCAGAAACACTTGACTGTCAATCTGCTGTATGATTTAATGGAATAAGCAGTTAAGTTGGGCAAAATGCATAACGGTTCGCTAATTGGCCTGGGAGGAGAAGATTATGGCTGCTACTATTCGCGATATCAAGAAAAGGACAGGATTGTCCCTTGCAACGATATCGAAGTATTTGAATGGCGGTAATGTATTGCCGGAAAATCGTATCTTGATTGAGGAGGCAATCAACGAACTGCATTATGAAGTGAACGAGCTCGCAAGAGGGCTTGTTACCCACAAGACAAAGACGATTGGAGTTCTGGTTTATGATATACAGTGTCTTTTTGTAGGAAGTATGCTGCATTATCTGGGAATGGAACTTCATAAAAAGGGATATGGAATGTTGATCTGTGATTCCTGCAATGACGAGAAGCTACAGAAAGAAAATCTGCAGTTTCTTCTGAGCAGGAAAGTAGATGGAATATTGGTATTTGCTGTAGGTATGCATGGAAAGTTTCTTCATGCTGCGAAAAAAGCAAATGTTCCGGTTGTTCTGGTTGACAGATCATTCCAGGATGAAGAATATGATTGCGTTGAGGTTGATAACCGGACAGCAATCTATCGTGCAACGAATAAATTAATTGAGAACCATCACAAGAAAATAGCTGTGATTGCCTCTAATATTGAATATACCGGAAGGGAACGTGTGAAAGGATATTCTGATGCGATGAACCAGGCAGGACTGGAGATTCCAAAGGAATACTGTAAGCTGGGAGGGCATTCTTTTGAACATGGGTACAGAGGAATGAAAGAACTTTTGGAGCTTGAAGACCGTCCGACCGGTGTGATCTTAGGAAACTATAACACCATGCTTGGTGGAATTATGGCATTGAACGAATCAGGACTCTCCTGTCCGCAAGATGTCTCGCTCATCGGAGTGGATAATCTTCCGATGACCCAGGTGCTGCGCCCTAAATTATGGCTGATTGTCCAGCCAATGGAAACGATGTGCGAGAAGGCTGTAGCTATGCTCCTGGAGCGAGTAAATGGAGAGCAAAACGGTATGCCGGTAAAAATTAGTTTCAGTACCTCTGTAAGAGAGGGAGACTCAATACGAGACCTTGGATAGTGCATAAGCAAAATGCACAGAAAAGCGTGGTTTTTGTTGTGAGAATGGATAAAAAAATAGTGAAAACAAACAAAAACGAACCGTTTCGCTCTAAAAACGGTGGGAAATCTTGACAAAATATGAAAACAAGGCTATAATTTATTCATGTATCAAAGGTGTGCGGAAAAATGGAAAACACACTTTGAAAAACAAAAAAATCTTAAAGCTTTGAAAGCGAACCGTTACGCTGAGGTTAAGAGGAATGGGGGTATCGTAAGAGTTAATCGACAATCCAGTCAACACCAGCAAAGTAAAAGATGGGAGGAAGAAAATTGGAAAAAATTAAACAAAATCCTTTTGTAAAAAAGGTAGGATTTAACAGAATTGTTTTGTGCTGTGTCCTTCTTCTGATGTACGGACTCTTCTGTGCACTGACCGGAGGAAGCTTCGCAGGAATGAACCGAATCATGAGCGCACTCAATTATGCTTATTTCCTTGGATTTTTATCACTGGGTGTTACATTTGTAATTGCTACAGGAGAGATCGACTTCTCTATTGGACCGGTTATGTTCTGTTGTGCACTTATCTCAGGTTATACACTGACAACACATGGAATTTCCATGCCGGTTGCAATCCTGATCAGTATCCTTGTGGGATTTGCTTTTGGTCTCTTTAATGGATACCTGGTAGCTTACTGGTCAGTACCTTCATTCATCACTTCAATGGCAAGTATGAATATTGCAAAAGGTCTTGCGTCAGTTTACACAAAGACACAGTCAGTCAGCTGGCCGCAGGCAGCAGATCCGGACAACGGATGGTTCAGAAATCTTGTAAGATATAACGGGTTCCCGGTTGGACTTGTTATTCTTCTGGTAGCTGCAGTTATCTGTGCGATTATCCTGAACAAGACAAGAATCGGACGTTACATCCTTTGCCTTGGTAGTAACAAAGAAGCTGTTAGACTTTCAGGTGTAGATGTTAAGAAATGGGAAATGCTTGCATTCATTATCTGTGGAGTTCTCGTTGGAATGGGCGCTATCTTCTATGTATCTGCATATACAACAGTACAGCCTGGTTATGGAGATCAGTACAACAACGAAGCAATCGCCGGATGTGTAATGGGTGGTACATCCATGGCAGGTGGACTTGCATCCATCAGCGGTACAATCATTGGTGTGTTTATCATCGCTCTTCTTCAGGAAGGAATTCTGGCTCTTGGCTTTACAAAAGATTATCAGCTTATCATTACAGGTGTTATTGTTATCGTCGCAGTATTCAGTGACGTACTTGCAAGACGCAGAAAGAACTAATTTCTCTTCTATATTAAGAGATCAGCTTTATGAATGATGAACGAAATGTTTGATTGAAAGAAAGGCAAGGGTAATAAAATGGGCGAAGTTATATTGGAAATGAAAGGGATTGATAAATCTTTCCCAGGTGTTCACGCACTTGACCATGTAGATCTTGAGATCAGAAAAGGCGAAGTTCTTGCTCTTATGGGAGAGAATGGTGCCGGAAAATCAACTCTGATGAAAGTTCTCACAGGTATTTATACAAAAGATTCAGGAACAATTACATATGAAGGTAAAGAAGTTGAGTTCCACAGTGCTCGTGAAGCACAGGACAATGGTGTTATCATCGTACACCAGGAGCTGAACATGCTTGGTCATCTGACAGTTGCTCAGAACATCTTCATCGGAAGAGAGTTCAAGAAGGGCATCAAGATCGATGACAAGAAAATGAACGAAGAAGCACAGAAACTGTTCGACAGAATGAACGTTGATATTGATCCGAGAGAGACAATGTCAAAACTTACAGTAGGTAAGCAGCAGATGTGTGAGATCGCAAAAGCTATTTCACATGATGCAAAGATCATCATCTTTGACGAGCCATCAGCAGCTCTGACAGAGACAGAGATCGAGCAGTTGTTCAAGATCATCCGTGACCTGAAAAGTCAGGGAATGGGAATTGTTTATATCTCCCACCGTATGGATGAGATTAAAGTGATCACAGACCGTGTTACAGTCATGAGAGATGGTACTTATGTTGGAACATTGATCACAAAAGAAAGTACAAAAGACGACATCATCAACATGATGGTTGGACGTGTTATTTACGAAGATCCGAAGGAGAAGAACATGACACCTCCGGGAGCACCGGTAGTTCTTAAAGTTGAACACCTGAACGCTGGTAAGATGGTACAGGATGTAAGCTTCGAACTTCACAAAGGTGAGATCCTTGGATTCTCCGGACTGATGGGAGCTGGACGTACAGAGACAGCCAGAGCACTCTTTGGAGCTGACCCGATCGACAGCGGTGATATTTATATCAACGGTAAGAAGGTTACAATCAAGAGCCCACAGGATGCTGTTAAGTGCGGTATCGGTTATCTGTCAGAGGACAGAAAGAGATATGGTATTGTTGTACAGAAATCAGTTGCTGAGAATACAACAATGGCAACACTTGAAAAATTCATGAGCGGTCCTTTTATCGATAAGAAGAAAGAGAACAAGATTGCTCAGGAATATGTTGAGCAGCTTGCAACAAAGACTCCTGGTACAGATCAGCTGGTAGTTAACCTGTCAGGTGGTAACCAGCAGAAAGTCGTTATTGCAAAATGGCTGACAAGAGACTGTGACATCCTTATCTTCGATGAGCCTACAAGAGGTATCGACGTTGGAGCTAAGAATGAGATTTACAAGCTGATGAATCAGCTGGCAGCAGAAGGAAAAGCCATTATTATGATTTCCTCCGAGATGACAGAGATCCTTCGTATGAGTGACAGAATCGTTGTTATGTGCGAAGGTAAGAAGACAGGTGAGCTGGATATTTCCGAAGCTACACAGGAAAATATCATGAACATGGCTACACGTGAGATTGAGTAGGGAGGGAAAAAGTAATGGCAAATAATACAACAAAGAAGGCCGGCTCTAATAAGTCATTTATTGACAGAATGGGAGGACAGAAATTCATCGTCCTGCTCGTTGTTATTGCACTGTTTATCTTCTTCTGTGCAATGAGCCCTAACTTCAGAAAATATACAACATTTATTAACATTCTGGACTTCTCCTATTATATTGTCCTGATGGCAATTGGAGTAGCCTTTCCACTGATGACAGGTGGTGTTGACCTGTCAATCGGTACTGGACTTGTATGTTATTCACTCGTTGGTGGATATCTGATCGTTCACAAAGGAATGCCTACAATCGTTGGTATCCTTGCAGCAATTATTCTTGGAATGCTGATTGGTGTTCTGAATGGTGTACTGGTAGCAATCATGGACCTGCCGGCATTCCTGGCAACACTTTGTACTTGTATGATTACTCGTGGACTTGGTTCCATTATCGTAGGTGGATTCGGAATCTCATGGCCGGCAGCAGCAGCACCGGGCGGATGGTTCAGAAGTATCTTCAAGATTCAGTCCGGCGGACAGAATATCCCGATCGGTTTCTTATGGGTAATTCTTCTGGTTGTTGTTATGACATTTGTACTGAATCATACAAGAATTGGACGTTATACACTTGCAATCGGAAGTAACAAAGAAGCAACAAGACTTTCCGGAGTTAATGTAAGATTCTATCATATTGCAGCATATGTAATCTGTGGATTCTTCGCAGGACTTGCTTCTATCGCATACTCCGCTATCTTCGCTACAGTTCAGCCAGGAAGTGGTGCTGGATTCGAGCTTGAGGCTATCGGTGGAGCAATCATCGGTGGTGTATCCATGACAGGTGGTGTAGGAAGCATCACAGGAACACTGTTTGGTGTATTCGTTATCTGTCTTCTGAAGACTGGTCTTCCATTCATCGGACTGACAGCTAACTGGCAGCAGATCATTACAGGATTTGTCCTGATCGCAGCCGTACTTGTTGATATTCTTAAGAGAAAAGCAGGAAAAGAGTAATTTTTTCCACTTAAATTTAGAATTTGTGAAAAATCACGAAAAAGCAATAATTAATTGCAAAACCATTAGTAATGTGTTATATTATTAATGCATGCGGATAGATAGCAGTGGGGAAACATGCTGAAAAAAGCGTGGAAAAGAAAGCTGTTACTATATAAGCTAAACGAAACAGACTGTATAAAGAGTTTTCGGACAAAGAAGCCTGGGCAAACTACTTCTGCAGAGCGATTTAAGAAATGCACGAAAGAGGCTCTGCCAGAGAGGCCCGGCATTAGGGAGAGGAAAACTGGAAGAAAACTCAGACAAGCAGTCACAAATTTATTTTGTCAGGAGGACATAATTATGAAAAAGAAAGTTTTAGCAGTTTTACTTGGTGGATGTATGGTAGTTGGAATGCTCGCAGGATGTGGATCCAAGGCAGATGACACTAAGAAAGCAGATGGCGACACTAAGACAGAAGGATCAGGAGATTCCAAGGGATATCATTTCGAAGTTGTTGTAAAGAGCTTCCAGTCTTCATACTGGCAGGCAGCTGTACAGGGAATCAACCAGGCTTGTGATGAGCTCGGTGTTACAGCTAACACAACAGGACCGAACGCTGAGTCCGATATCGCTGACCAGGTTAACATGCTGAACAACGCAATCAACAAAAATCCAGATGGAATCGCTCTTGCAGCTTGTGACCAGAACTCAGTTCTTGATTCACTGCAGTCAGCACTTGACAAGAAGATTCCGGTTGTATGTTTCGACTCAGGTGTTCCGGACGCTCCAGAAGGATCTGTATACGCAACAGTTGTAACAGACAACGAGCAGGCTGGTGGAATCGCAGCAGAGCATATTTATGAAGCAATCAAAGACAGAATCGGAAACGGACAGGTTCGTGTTGGTGAAGTTAACCAGGATGCAACATCTGCTAACATTTCTGAGCGTGGTATGGGATTCATCAACAAGTTCATCGAGCTTGCTAAAGCTGATGGAAAGACAGTAGCAGTTGTAGGAAATGACTTCTATGTAAACCAGGTAAAAGACAATGGCGATCAGGC
>OLHE01001467.1_pt1 | contig 15318 bp, 14 predicted proteins | sample 1605821 | NCBI WGS metagenome assembly OLHE01 (sample SAMN03283250) | human gut metagenome | biome: human-associated habitat; material: feces | host: Homo sapiens | place: USA | collected 2013
CTACTGAAGCTTGTACTAAGTACTATGAAGATGGACGTACAATTAATGATGAAATTCAAAGTCAAATTAATGAATACATTATTAAGATGGAAGAAATTACAGGAAAGAAATTTGGAGACAAAGAAAATCCATTATTAGTTTCTGTTAGAAGTGGTGCTAGAGCTAGTATGCCTGGTATGATGGATACTATTCTTAATTTAGGATTAAATGAAGAAGTAGTTAATGTTCTAGCAGAAAAGTCTAATAATCCTAGATGGGCTTGGGATTGTTATCGTAGATTTATTCAAATGTATTCTGATGTTGTTATGGAAGTTGGTAAGAAATACTTTGAGCAACTAATTGATAAGATGAAGGAAGAAAAGAATGTTAAATTAGATGTTGAACTTACTGCTGATGACTTAAAAGAATTGGCTAGAGAGTTTAAAGAAGAATATAAGTCTAAGATTGGAAAAGATTTCCCGGATGATCCAAAAGAACAATTAATGGGAGCTATTAAGGCTGTATTTAGATCTTGGGATAATCCTAGAGCTAATGTTTATCGAAGAGATAATGATATTCCATATTCTTGGGGAACTGCTGTTAATGTTCAATCAATGGCATTTGGTAATATGGGGGATGATTGTGGTACAGGTGTTGCTTTTACAAGAGATCCTGCTACTGGTGAAAAAGGTTTATTTGGTGAATTCTTAACTAATGCACAAGGTGAAGATGTTGTTGCGGGTGTTAGAACTCCGATGAAGATTACTGAGATGGCTGATAAGTTCCCAGAGGCATTTGAGGAATTTAAGAGGGTATGTGCTACTTTGGAAGAACATTACCGTGATATGCAAGATATGGAGTTTACTGTAGAACATGGTAAATTATATATGTTACAAACAAGAAATGGTAAGAGAACGGCGCAGGCTGCTTTAAAGATTGCTTGTGATTTAGTTGATGAGGGAATGAGAACTGAAGAAGAGGCTGTATTAATGATTGATCCTAGAAACTTAGATACATTATTACATCCACAGTTTGATAGTAAGGCAATAAAAGCTGCTACTCCAGTTGGAAAAGGACTTGGTGCTTCTCCTGGTGCTGCTTGTGGTAAGATTGTATTTACTGCTGAAGATGCTGCTACTTATGGTATAGGTGGTAAGGGAGAAAAAGTTGTACTTGTTAGACTTGAGACTTCTCCAGAAGATATTACTGGTATGAAGGCTGCTCAAGGTATCTTGACAGTACGTGGTGGTATGACGAGTCATGCTGCAGTTGTTGCTCGTGGTATGGGTACTTGTTGTGTATCTGGATGTGGTGATATTACCATGAATGAGGCTAAGAAAGAATTTACTTTAGCTGGTAAAGTATATCATGAAGGAGATGTTATCTCTATTGATGGTACTACTGGTAATATTTATGATGGAGCTATTCCAACAGTTGATGCTACTATTGCAGGTGAATTTGGCCGTGTTATGGCATGGGCTGATAAGTATCGTAAGCTTGGTGTTAGAACTAATGCTGATACTCCTAAAGATACTAGAAAAGCAATTGAACTTGGTGCTGAAGGTATTGGACTATGTCGTACTGAGCATATGTTCTTTGATGAAGAGAGAATATTTAACTTAAGAAGAATGATTTTATCTGAAACAGTTGAAGATAGAGAAAAATATTTAAGTTTATTAATTCCTTATCAAAAAGGTGACTTTAAAGAAATGTATAAGGAATTAAAGGGTCTACCTATGACTGTTCGTTATATTGATCCACCTCTTCATGAATTTATTCCTAAGACTGAGGCTGAAATGAAAGAACTTGCTGAGGCTATGGGAATAACTGTAGAACATATTATTGATGTATGTAATGAATTACATGAATTTAATCCTATGATGGGTCATAGAGGATGTCGTTTAGCAGTTACTTATCCTGAAATTGCTAGAATGCAAACTCGTGCTTTAATGGAAGCTGCTATTGAGGTTCATGAAGAAGAAGGATATGATATTGTTCCTGAGATTATGATTCCACTTGTTGGTGAAGTTAAAGAATTAAAATATGTTAAGGATATAGTAGTAGAAACTGCTGAACTTGTTAAGAAAGAAAAAGGTTCTGATATGAAATATCATATTGGTACTATGATTGAAATACCAAGAGCTGCTCTTACTGCTGATGCAATTGCTACTGAAGCCGAATTCTTCTCATTTGGTACTAATGATTTAACACAAATGACATTTGGTTTCTCTAGAGATGATGCTGGTAAGTTTTTAGGAGTCTACTATGAAAAGAAGATTTATGAACAAGATCCATTTGCTAGATTAGATCAAGTAGGTGTTGGACAACTTGTTAAAATGGCTGCTGAAAAAGGTAGAGCTACAAGACCTAATATTAAACTTGGTATATGCGGAGAACATGGTGGGGATCCATCTAGTGTTGAATTCTGTCATAATATTGGATTAACATATGTTTCTTGCTCACCATATAGAGTTCCTATTGCTAGACTTGCTGCTGCTCAAGCTGCTATCAAGTCCCACCAAAAATAGAGTGCAAACACACTCCAAATGGTAAGATAAGAAAGACTCAAATGAGTCTTTTTTTGTTGGAATAAAAGGGTAAAACGGAAGGATGATAATATTATATAAATAATAAAAATGGATTGGGTGTTGTGATGCTAAATTATTATATTTTTGTAAAAAGAAGTAGCAATAAGGTTAGGGCTACTTTTTTTGTTGGTGAAAAAGTAAAACGAAATGGTGGTAGATAGAAAGTTTTACATTAAACCTAATTTAAAGAATATGTCTCAAGGAGCCAGACTTGAGTACATAAGAGAAGTCAGACATATGACTAAAGAGGATGTGGCAGCTTATTTTGGATTTGGAGGAAAGGAACCGAATAAAACAATTCGTGAGTACGAAAACAATACTACTAGTCCAAGTCCAAGTAGATTGGAAGAATTGGCAAAGCTATATGAAGTAAGTGTGGATGCGATAAGAAAATATGATTTCACTAATCCAATAGATGAAATCTACTATCAAATGTGGTATGAGGAACAATATCCATATTATCAATTAAATATAGATCCAGGTAGATTTGCTGGTTCAGCATACAATATAAATGTATACAATGGAATTCAAGAATGGAAGAAAATGATAGAAAGGAGATAAAACTATGAAATATCTGATGAAGAGTATCTAGATGGGAAATTGAATTATAAAATAGATAAACCAATGATATAACGTCAAAAATATATGATATAATATAGATATGAGGTGATGCTATGATTAAAAAAAGTATAAGCTTAGAATCACAAATCAGGGATGATTGGCATTATTTAAAAAAAATAAAATCTAAAGATATAACTAAGCATATGTGTGATGTTGCATTTAGCATTGATTATGAAGCAATAAAATATATTCCTAATAGATATAAAGAAGAGTATAGTGCCTATGTAATGAAACAAAATTGGCTTTTGTATAATTATTGTGATGTTCAATCATTAACTATTGATGATTGGAAAGATGTACTATCTAAAATTAATTTAAATTATATAGATTTAAAAAAGAGTGAAAAAGATATATTTGAAAGAATAGCAACACATTTAGCTAATATATATGAAGACAATGAAATAAGTCCTTTTTTAGAAAGAAACTTTGAATCCGAAATAATAAAAAAAGAATATATTGATGGTAAATTTATAGTTACAAAAAAACTTTCTACAATTTATAAAAAAATCAAATATACATTTAATAAATTTGATGAATTCTATTCATTTTTGAATGGCGATTTATCAAATGCAGATATTTATGAATATAATTTTGATGGAATTGATTTAAAAAAATATAACTTAGGTAATGTTGCTATAAATAGTACAGTGTTAATTAAAAATGGATTATATGATGATACATTCTATAACGAAGCAATCAAACCATTACTAAGTCAAAGTAATGAATTAGTTAAAGTTGAAAATACGAATGTTCCAATGCTTCATGAAAATGATGTTTTACCATATCAATCCGGTGATTTTATGAGAAGAATATCAATCTACTATATTAGTGATATACATATTGATAATAAAATTGCTAGTAAATTTAAAGATCACGCAACTGAAAAAGAGATTGAATATTATATAAAAACAATAGTTGATAAAATGATAGATTCTATGCCATCAGAGGTTGTTGGGAAATTTATTTTAATAGCTGGTGATGTTTCATCAAGTTTTAAGATATCAAAAATCTTTTATCAAAAATTAGTTGAACGAAATAGAATATCATCGAAGAAAATAATTTGTGTGTTAGGTAATCACGAATTATGGAACCTTGATCGAGCTTCTGATAATAATGTTGATAGCATTGTTAAGTTATATAAAAAAATGTTTGATGAGTTAGGAATAACATTTTTGCAAAATGAATTGTTAGTTATTGGTGATGATTTTCAAATAATAACAGAATCTGAAATTGAATCTATGACCGAAGACGCATTAAAGAAAAAAACTCTTGAAAGCCAATTAACAATATTTGGTGGAATTGGTTTTTCAGGATATAATCCGGATTTTAATGCTTCAAAGCTTATATACTTTGATGCTGTTCCTACATTAGAGGAGGATAAAAAGCTAACTAATAAATTTAATTCTTTGTATACAAAATTAAAAGATTGCTTATCAAATAGAAAAATAATAATATTAACACATCATCCAAAACAAGATTGGTCTACGGATAATTATAATTCAAATTGGATATATATTAATGGACATACTCATAAAAATGTTTATGAGAAAAATTCAGATAAACAATTATATGCTGATAATCAGGTTGGATATTTCAATGAAGATGTAAGATTAAAGAGAATAGATTATTCATTGAAGTGTAATATATTTAATGATTATGAAGATGGAATTCATTTGATTAGTTTAGAGCAATACTTATTATTCTATCGAAAAATGGGTTATAGTATTTCTTGTAAACTTCAAGGCGAGTTCTATTTATTAAAAAAGAATGATATTCTTATGTTTGTTTATAAAAATGATAAGGGTAATCTTTATATTATGAATGGTGGAAGACAAAATAGATTAAATTATAAGGATATAGAGTACTATTTTAACAATATGGATAATTATTCAATAATTATTAAAGAAGGTACTAAATCTTATTATGAGTACATAAACCAATTATCAGATTATATTAAATCAATTGGAGGATCTGGTAATGTTCATGGAACAATTGTTGATATAGATTTTTATAATCATGTATATGTTAATATATATGATGGTAAGATAACACCATATTGGGCTGCATCAATGGATTATAAAATAGTTTATTCTAGCTTTCAAGAATTATTATCAAATCATTGTCCTAAGATGTTGGAAAACATGAATAGTAATAAAAACGAATTAGTTGTAATGAAAAATGAACTGATTCCTTCCGGCGGAGAGTTCTATGAGGATACTAAGATATATAGAGAATCAAGGATAATGAAAAAAATTCAGTACTTGATTGATGACAATATTATAAGAGTATGGAATGATAATCTATTAGAAGAAAAAGAAATTAAATTATTAATAGAAAATTAGATGTCAAGTGTGCGATGAAGAAGTAGAGATACTTCTTTTTCTTTTGCTTTGATCGCAACCTAAACATATTTATATAAAAATGATAATTTCTTTGTAGAGGTGATTTAATGAAAAGGAAAGTGGCAATATACGCTAGAGTTTCAACTGAACATGAAGCTCAATTATCTGCTTTAGAAAATCAAGTTCAATATTATGATGATATTCTAAAGAAAAATCCTGACTGGATTCTATATGATAGATATATAGATGAAGGTATAACAGGAACATCTACAAAGAAAAGAAAAAACTTTATGAGAATGATGGAGGATGCAAAAGCAGGAAAGTTTGATTTAATAATTACTCGTGAGGTGTCAAGATTTGCTAGAAACACAGTTGATACATTGCAAGAAACTAGAAAGTTAAAAAAGATTGGAGTAGAAGTATATTTTACTGAAGATAATATATGGACATTTAATGATGAAGATGGTGAGTTAAAACTAACTATTATGGCAACTCTTGCTCAAAATGAAAGTAAGAAAACATCACAAAGAGTTAAAGCAGGTCAGATGATATCATTTCAAAATGGAGTGTTTTATGGATCAGGCAATATTTTGGGTTACAACAAAGTTGGTAAAGATTTGGTAGTTAATGAAGAACAAGCTGAAATTGTAAGATATATTTATTCTGAATATTTAAATGGAAATGGTACAGTAAAAATTGCAGATGAGTTGACTAAAAAAGGTGTTCCAACTTCTACAGGTTTAACAACATGGAGTGCATCATATGTTTCGAGAGTTTTGAGAAATCCATTTTACTGTGGAACTATAGTTTATAGAAAATTATATATTCCAGATTATTTAGAACAGAAAGCTAAAATAAACTATGGTGAAGTAGAAAAAGTGGTAGTTGAAGGAAGACATGAACCACTTATATCAAAAGAAGATTTTCAAAAGGTTCAACAAATAATGGATAGTCATTCTAGACCAATAAAATTAGGAAGAAAACAAGCATTAGGTTATCTTAAAAATTTATGGAGTAAAAAACTATTATGTGAATGTGGTTCAAGTTTTAATAGAAAGATTTATCACAAGAATAAAGAAGGTACAACATATTGTTATATTTGCTATAACAAGAAAAGTAGACTAAAGAACAGATTTAAGGATACATGTGATATGAAAGAGGTTCCAGAATGGAAATTACAATATATAGCTGAAGCAATATTTAGAAATCTTACACAAAATTCAGATAGTAGAAAAGCACTTGCTGAAAGACTATTGAAAGGAGTTGATATAGATGAACATCCAGAAAAGAAGATGTTACAACGTATTGATAAATTAAATAAATTAATTGAAAATGAAACAACAAAGTTAGATAGATTAATGGATAATTATCTTGATGAAAATATCGATGTTAATATGTATGATATGTTTCAAAAGAAGTTATCTAGTAGAATAGAGAAATATAAAATTGAAATATTAGAATTAGAAAAGAAATGTTCATCAATTGAACCATTAGAAGTTAGAATAGAAAATGCTAAAAAGAGTATAAGAAAATTATTAGATATTAGTTATAATGGAGTTGATGAAAAAATAATAGAAGAATTTGTAGAACGAGTAATAGTTCATAAAGATTATTTTGAATGGAAATTAAACTTTATGAATGAAACAATAAAATTAGAAGTAGATGGAAAAACTAAAAAAGATGGATTTTTAATTGAGCACGAATAAAAATTATATTTTATATGGTATAATATATCTTGAAATATTTATAAATCAGGAGGTTTGTTTATGAAGTTTGGACGATTGGGATATTATCCTGAATTTGATCATAAGGATATGGAATACATAGATTTTTCAAGTGATAAAACTATTTTGGAATATGATGTATTATTAGTTGATTTGAATAATATATTTAGAAGTTTTGAAACTTATGGTGAGTACAATGGCTTGCCAAGAATTACTGATCATGATTCTACCCAATTAAAATTACATCTAAAAAAAAGAAAAGCTGAAATTAAAGAGTTTTTGGAAAGTGGGAAAAATATAATAGTATTAGGTGGAAATGATGATTGTGTTTATTGTTATACTGGCAAAAAAGATACTTCTGGTACTGGAAAAAATGCAAAAACAACTTATTATGTTGAAGATGTTCATTCAATATCATTGTTGCCTGTAAAGGTATCTTCTTTAGCATTATCAGGCAAAAGGATTTCATTTAAAAACAAAAAAGTTGAAGAACAATTTGAAAGATACAATGATTATTTTGAATATCGTACAGTATATGAAAATGTAAATGACAATATTTTGATGACAATTGAAGGAACAAATAAGGTAGTATCATATTATGAACAAGTAGGAAAAGGGAAAATAATCTTTTTTCCTGATTTAGGAATTGATAGAAAGAATCCAACGAATGAATCAAGGATAGAAAAGAAGTTCTTAAATGATATAAGTAATATTAATAATTTGTTACTGAATGAAGAATTTGAATTACCTGCTTATTCAAAAAAATACCTATTACCAAACGAAGAGATAATGATGAATGATATTGATAAATCAAAATGTGAGTTAAACAAATTATTAACAAATATTGAAAATAAAGAAAAAGCATTAAAAAATCTTCAAAAACAAAAAGTAATGTTTACTGGTACTGGTACACAATTAGAAATGAATTCTGTTGAGCAATTTAAAGATATTGGATTTTCAATAATAAAATATGATCCTGATTCTGTAGATGAAGATATCGTTATTAAGTTTAATGAAAAAATTGCTGTTGTTGAAGTTAAAGGTATATCTGGAAGTGCAACGGAAAAGCATACTTCTCAGATAGTAAAGTGGAAATCTGAATACCATATTGAAAATGATATAATGCCTAAGGGAATATTGTTAGTAAATGCTTTTAATGATAAAGAACTAGAATGTAGGCAAGAATATTTTCCAAATCAAATGTTGAAATATGCTACACATCAAGAAATTTGTCTTCTGACTACACTTCAATTATATAATATTAGAAAATATTTAGAAAAATATCCTGATGAAAAAGAAAAGATTATTGATGAAATATTTAATACTGATGGATTGTATAAAAAATTTGCTGAATGGAATTTAAATATTACAAAGATAGAAAATACAGAAAAATAGAAGTTAACAAAATTTTAAAAATTAATAATTAATAAGTAAAGTCATTTTAGTCTAAATGGAGTGTAGTCACATTCCGTTAAGTTATCCTTAGTTTTATGGTTCACAAGCTGCTATTAAAGCTAGTAAATAATTATATTAAAAGAACTTAGATATAATAGTTATCTTAGTTCTTTTTCTTTATGCACTTTGAGCTTGTAATCTCAAAGTGTTAGTTTAAGCCTTATGCAAGATAAGTCTTAAACTAATGTATTTATGTGTTTGTTATTTGGATGGAATAATATCTTTAAGAATATAAATTGTGACTCCGAAGATACTTTCAATGATATTGATAAATTTTTAGTGAAGCGGGGAAGAAACAAAGATATCACTAAAAAGATATTTCAGGTATTCTTTTTAATAGTATTATTGATTATGTCACTAACTTTTTCTAGAGTATCTTTTGTTACTGGGGTATTTCCATTATTTATATGGGACTTCCATTCCCTGTTAAAGGTGTAACTTCCATTGGTACATAGGGTTTGGGCTATTAGCATTATCCAGTTACCAACAGCGTTCTGCTCGGTACTTGTTAAATTATCTATTAGAGCTAATCCTATGATAAAGGCTAGGGTAGTTAATGATTTATCTTCAATATTTTGATTATTCATAGTAAATTTTATTCTTTTTTGCATAAATTAGTAGTGAAAGTGTTAAAAAAAACTATTTTAATGGTTGACACTAATCTTTAAAAATGGTATACTTATTTTGTTGTTCAGGGAGAGGCTGCTCTAACAACTGAATATATACTATTTATGCTGATGGACCCTTAGCTCAGTTGGTTAGAGCATCCGGCTCATAACCGGGCGGTCGCAGGTTCGAGTCCTGCAGGGTCCACCAAATAATTTTTTTGATGCGGGTGTGGCGAAATTGGCAGACGCGCTAGACTTAGGATCTAGTGGTTCATCCGTGGGGGTTCAAGTCCCTTCACCCGCACCATTAAAGAATCCAGTTGAACTTTGGTTCAATTTACTAATAAATATCAATTCTAGAAATGGAATTGATTTTTTGTTGTGTAAAAGAAAGGGATGATTTAATGGTAAATATTATTAAACAAGAAATTGATATTGAAGAGGCATTAAAAAACAAACTAGAGATGATAGAACTATTGATAACTACTTTAATAAAATAAGTAATGGTGCAAAACATGATCTTGCTTGTGAAATAGTTATCGAACTTGGAAATATGGAATATTGGGATGAAAAAAGTTTAGAATATAAATATCAAATGACACAAGTGTTTGAAAAACTTCCTGAATTTATTCAAAAGATAGTTGAAAAATTATTTAATAATAATGTGTTAAGTTTATTTTCTTTCAAACATGATTATGATCCTGAAGAACGAAAAGCAAATCAAGAATTTGTGAGAAAACATAATTTGTTTAACAAAAGAGAAATGAAAATACCACAAAATGAAAGACTTATTAGATTAAATAATATAGCATGAAAACAAATGGAACTATTAAAAAACAATAAATCATTTAATAACTTAGAATATATTGAAAATAAGGTAAATAATAAACAAACTTTACCATTGTAATTATAAAAGATGTCAAGGTAAATTTTACTCGACATCTATTTTTGTTTTTTATATTTATTCATTATGATAAAAATAGTAGTTAAAATAATGATACTTGAAATTAGAATAATGTACATTGTACTAATAGTTACATTATTATCAAAAAATGATATTTTGCAATCAAATGCTTTTTTTAATTCATCAATTACATCAACAGGTATATTTAATCTTAGCATTTCTCTAAAAGGTCCATTTAAAGAGTGATTCCTAAATAATGAGGTCGCATATGTGCCAGGCAAAAATGATAATATATTTTGTAAAGATTTACTAAAAGATGATAAAGGCATATATGCTCCACATAAAAATCCATAACCAGCACTTATCATTGTTCCAACAGCAGTACTCTGACCTTGAGTAGAAAGATTAAAGTTCACGACTGACGAAAGAATTGTTCCAAAAAGAGTTAATAATAATACATCAAGTAATATTAATAAAACATCATTTATATTCATGTACCACCCTTGAAAATAAACATATATGAAGCATATTATTGCAACAACAATATTTACAATTAGTGTTGATATGAAAGTTGAAAGTACATAACTTAGTCCAATTTTAAATTTACTTATTGGTGTTACATTTATATCTTTAATTGTATTATTGACTTTATCTTGAACCATAAGTAGATTTGAAGTAAATGCTACTGTTACACAACTTACTGCAAGTAACGAAGACATTAATTGACCACTTACTAGAGCATTAATCAATTTATTTGATAATTCAAAACCATCAGGTATAGCCGATAAAAAACTATCTCTATAAACATTAGCTAAAAAAGTTGCATATAATACAAGCAAAATAATTGGTGTTATTAATGAAGTAAAAAACATTCCTTTGTCAGAGAAATATACTTTAATATTTCTTTTTGTTAAATTAATAAGTTGACTCATTATTCTACCTCCAAATCGTATCCAGTAGCATTAAGAAAAACATCATCCATTTTTCCTTTAACAACTTCATAATCTTTAAATAAACTCTTGTTTTTTATGATTAATTCTGTTGCTTCTTCTAATGTTTTAATTTCTATTTTAAACCCATCTCTTATTTTTGTGTATGGCTTATTTAATTTTTTTATTTCATCTTCATCAATATTATAAATAAGTATCATATCATAAGCAAATTTGTTTTTTAATTCAAGGGGAGTACCTTCTGCTACAATAGAGCCTTTGTCTAATATAACTATATAATCAGAGTCTACTGCTTCTTCCATATAGTGAGTAGTTAGAAAAATAGTCAGTTTGCTATTCTTTCTTAATGAATTAAGAACTTTCCATATTTTTTTTCTTGTTCCAGGATCAAGACCAGTAGTTGGCTCATCTAGTATTAATATTTCAGGGTTATGTATCATTGCTCTAGCTATATCGACTCTTCTTTTTTGCCCACCTGATAATTGTGAAATGGTTTGTCTTTCAATTTCGTATAAATCAAACAATTTTGATAATTCGTTATATCTTTTTACAAAATCATTTCCAGTTATTCCATAAAGAGATGCCTTAATTTTTAAATTATCATAAACCGTTAGGGATTTATCTAATAATGATTCTTGAAAGACAACACCAATTTTTCTTTTAATATATTTATCATCACTGTCTACTTCTTTATCACAGACTAAAATTGTTCCTGAATCTTTTTTTAACTCACCACAAATCATATTAATTGTAGTACTTTTACCAGCTCCATTTATTCCTAAAAAAGAAAATAATTCTCCATCTTTAACTCGGAAACTTAAATTATTAACGGCTTTAATACTTCCATAACTTTTGTTTAGATTATCTATTTTAATAATATTGCTCATTTTACACTCCTTAATTAATTTTCTCACATACATAATTATATCATTAAAACTATTTATTTTGTATAAACTGACGATATTTTGTTTAAAAAAGTAAAAATTTATGTTATATATAGAACTGATATTTATTAGTTTATTCTTTATAGATATAAATGTTCAAAATAGGCTCTTATATCGCACCAAATTGTATATTAAGAAGTTCAAAGTAAATTTGGACTTTTTTAATACTTATTCACTCGAACCTCTTGACACCGGTGCCATAATTGTATTATTTAATTTGTTAAATTACAAGATTGGACTGTATATTTTACTATTTATTGTTAATAATATTATTGGTGAATAAATATGAAAGAGAATATTAATGTATTAGATGAAATTAATAAGGGTGCTTGTATGGGCATAGATGCTATTAGTTATATAATAGATAAAGTTAAGGATAAGAAATTTAAAAAACTACTTGAAAGACAGTCTAGCGAGTATAAAAAGATATCTGAAGATATTAATGAAATTTATTCTAAATATAATAGTGATGATGAACCACACGAGACTAATAAAATGGAAAAGACTATGACTTGGTTTGGTATTGAGATGAGAACTATGACTGATGATAGTGATGCTAAAATATCGGAGCTTCTCTTTAAGGGTACTAATATGGGAATACTTGAGGGGAGAAGAATATTAAATGATAAAAAGATGGATAAAGAAGTAGAGGAAATAGTAGATACTTATGTTAAGGTGCAAGAGAAAAATATTGAGGATTTAAAAAAATATTTGTAATAAAGGGATAGTAATTTATCTCTTTTTTCTATTGTATTTATATAGAAATTATATTATAATTTTAAGTATGGAAGTGATATGATGGATCAAAATAAAGTTGGCAATTTAATTAAAGAACTTCGTAAGAAAAATGGTTTAACGCAAGAGAAGTTTGCTCTAAAATATGGTGTTACTTATCAGGCTGTCAGTAAGTGGGAAAATGGTAAGAATATTCCGGATATTGCTTTATTAAAAGAGATATGTAATGACTATGGTATTAATATTAATGATTTACTTGATGGTAAAGTAAATAATAAAAAAAATAATAAAAAAGTAATAATTATTGTTAGTTCTATTGTAGGTTTTCTTACTGTACTAGGAGTTATTTTACTGATAGTATTTCATGATGATAGTTTTACTTTTAGAACTTTAACTTCTAATTGTTCAAATTTTGAGATATCAGGAAGTATTGCTTATAATAAGAGTAATTCTTATTTATATATATCTAATATTGATTATTGCGGTGGTACTGATGATAATTTATATACTAAGATTGAATGTAGTTTGTATGAAGAAAGTGGTACTATAAAAAAGAAGATTGGTAGTTATGATTATGATGATAATGTTTTGATTAAACTTAATGATTTTTTGAAGAATGTTAATTTTAATATAGATAATTTTGGCAAGGAATGTAAGAATATTGAGAGTAGTAATATTTTACTAGAGATTAATGCTACTGATAGTAGTAATAAGATAACTACTTATAAGGTTCCTTTATCTTTAAATGGGAACTGTTCATAGACTCAACTTTAAGTTTAGTTAATTCAACTTTGTTTATGTGGTGAAATAATTATAAATAGTTTATGATTATTATGAGGTGAAAAAAGTGAAAAAGAAAATAATAATTTTAGTAGGAGTAGTTTTGGTTATAATGCTTGGTGTTTTGGGATACTTATATATTAATAAGAATAAAGATACTGATGGTAAGAAGTTTGCCGAAGAGTATGGTAGTGTTACTGAAGATAATGTGTTTGTATACAAAAGTATTGATGAAATTATTAATATTTTAGAACATGGTACTGGGGTTGTTTATTTAGGCTTTCCTGAATGTCCTTGGTGTGCGGCTTATGTGCCTTATCTAAATGAAGTGGCTAAAGATAATGACGTAGAAAAAGTATACTACTATAATATATTAAACGATAGAAAAGATAATAATGATAATTATAAAAAATTGGTAGAAATACTCAAAGATCATTTGAGATATGATGAAGAGGGTAATAAGAGAATCTATGCTCCTTCAGTAATAGCGGTTAAAGATGGAGAAATTGTTGGTTTCGATGATGAAACTGCTGCGGATACTAAGGGATATGAAACTCCTAAAGAATACTGGGAGAATGAAGATTTAGGGGGGCTTAAGACTAAACTCGCTAAGATGTTTGAGGATACTAAAACTAATATTTGTACTAGTGATTGTAATAAATAAAAAGAAGGTAACGTGGTTACTTTCTTTTTTAACCTAAAGCTATATCTAATATCATCATTACTGAGAATCCTATTAATGTGAATAAGGCCATTAATTCTTTTCTCTTATTTGTTTGTGATTCAGGAATTAATTCTTGTACTACAACATAAATCATAGCTCCAGCAGCAAAACTTAGTAAATAAGGAAGAAGTAGTCGTACCTTTAGTACAAGAAGAGCTCCTAGTACACCGGATATTGGTTCTACTATGCCACTTAACTGACCATAGAAGAAGGCTTTCTTTCTACTCAATCCTTCTCTTCTTAAGGGAACACTAACAGCGGTTCCTTCTGGAAAGTTTTGGAGACCTATTCCTAGGGCTAATAATAGGGCTGATGATAAAGTGGCTCCATCTAGACCATATATTATTGAGCCAAAGGCGACACCAACTGCAAGTCCTTCAGGGATATTATGTAGTGTTATGGATGTTATTAACATTAAGCATCTTTTAAAGCTATTATTTTTATTTTCTTTATTAGTTTTTTTAGATAGTTTTTTATCAAATAGATTGAATAGTTTATCTCCGATATATAGAAGTAAACCACCACTAAAGAAACTAATAAATAGAACAAGGGTTACATTCATATTTAGGCTTTCAGCCATGTCTCTAGCGGGTGATAATAGCGAAAAGTATGATGCTGCAATCATTACTCCAGCGGCAAAACCGAGCATGGCATCCATGACATTTTTATTTATTTTTTTGAAAATAAAAACTAAGGCAGCTCCGATAGCGGTAACACTATAGGTAAATAGAGTAGCTATAAAAGCAAGTAAGATTGGACTTACATTATTTAAAAATTCTATCATAAAGTATCAACTCCACACTAATAGGTTATGATAGTTTTTATTTATTGTATAGGTTATTTGGAATATTTTTTTATTTTTTGTAGTGATTTAATATTTACTTTGACATAGTTATCTTGATATGTGAATATTAAATCGTTATCACTAAAATTATCTTTTAAGAGTATTCTTTGGGTTACATAT